>Ga0163101_100028_pt1 | contig 65435 bp, 47 predicted proteins | sample TAMARWmetagpilot_2_FD_111548 | JGI IMG/M metagenome (GOLD analysis project Ga0163101, IMG submission 111548) | Phycosphere-associated microbial communities from TAMU algal ponds, Corpus Christi, Texas, USA - TAMU ARW1 11/11 metagenome pilot | ecosystem: Engineered > Artificial ecosystem >...
GATTTGCGAGTAGCCGAGGTTTTTCGACGATTCCGCGTCTTGCCATACCCGACACACGATCGCGACGGAGGTGAGCGGTACCACCACTTTACTCCGGGTTTGCATCAGCTATCGGCCATGCCCGAACAATATAAATGGTTCGACAGGTGGGCAAGGCCCTTAGGGCGACGAGGTGGAGCCAATCACTCATCCGTATACAGTGTAGCATTTCACACCGTCGGTGAGGGTACAATGCTGCGATTCCACGCACTATTGTACGGTTATTGCGGTAGCAACAATGAGAGTGATACGGCGACTTACATTAGGTAAATGCTCGATTCACCAAAGGAACATGTCCACAATAATTATTGTAGAATGACAATAGAGGGTTGTTTTTGAAAACATGTTTTAGGCTGGCAATACGCTAAGCGTTGCGACGCCAGTTTTACTTTGTCTACGGACAAATAGTCTAATCTTGAAAAGAACACATAATCACAATTTGTGGAGGCGACATGATGTAAAGCGACAGCGGAGAGTCACGAATGCATCCTTGACTTACAATTATTTGTGGTTCACTGTCAAACGAGGCTTTGTGTACGAATTGTGCTACTCACATTCAAATTTCGAGCGTACTCCCTAGTTCTAGTCAAACAGAAGGAAACACTGAAAGATGCTATCGATTCCATAATGAGTTGACTATGGCTAACAGTAAAGTGTCATCGAATAATAAATGGAACATAAACTACGAGCGACAGTAATACGTAGTTACCGGCAGGCTCACTCCCGCAGCGACGTTCAGCGGCGTCCGTACGAAGCCCGTCGGTCAAACAGACAGATTTCTCAAGTAAGCAAAGACACGCGATCCAATTCATGACATTCGCATACATCGGCGAGTTGTAAACCTATTACTGACAGTCGACCTTGTGACGATACCAAGCTTTTCTCAAAGAAACGTCATAAGCCCATTGTAGAGCGTACACTGTTAGTAGAGCTGTACTTCTCATCAGGAACAACAAGCTTCACTTGAATCAAATGAGTGTCAGCAGTTTAAGAACCAGCGGCCGCTCCAAAAAAACACTTCTAAAGCCGACATTAGCTCTGTTTCTGTTGTTATGTTCCAGTCAGATTGGCTGTATCCAATCCTTTGCGACTGAAAGAATAGTTACACTGAGGTCACTGCGCAGTTTATCAGCGACAAAACCGTCGGTAGCATCGCGAAGCCCTGGGCGACCTGTTTTCTCGTACAACGCCAACAGTGGCATCCAAACAAAATCGCGGATATCATGGAGGAATTCCAGTAGGTTTTCGGTGTCTGTATCGATTGAAGCCTTGGAATGCACCGACGGCCAAGCTCGATGGAAATTCTGGAAGCCATTGGTTCGATTCTCCAAGATCTATCCTGCTAGTAGAGCTTGGTCGATAGGGAAAATTTGGCGCAATGTGCGTCGCCGTCGTGTTCTACACTTTGGGGCGATGCTCGTGACATTTCTGCTCGTTCAACCGCTGATGGCTGTGGCTTCTGGGGGAAGTATGGGTATAAAGAAAGGACCCGTTATCCCATTAGAACGGTACGTACCGAACGAGTCCACACAGCTTTGGTTTTGCTACTATACGCTGCGAAATTATTTCCACGCTCACGTTTCCTTATATCTTGCACTTGTAGCAAAGAATTGATTTCATTAGGCTCCTTATGGTTTGGCCTTTTCGTAATCCTCGCCTTACTCCACGCCGCCGAGATTGCCATTACCACCCTTTACCCCTGGAAAGTCCGCGAAATTGCCGAAGAAGAGGAAAAGCAAGGCAACATGCGTGGCACGTTCAAAGTTCTCAACGAAGACATTACCCGCGTCCTTACCACAATCCTGGTTGCCTCGACGGCCTGCTCCATTTTTGCCACGACTTTGTTTACGCATTTGGTGGCGAGCCTGTTTGGATTGCAAGGCGAACGATACGGTGCCATAGCACTAACCGGATTGACGTTGTTCTTCGTGGAACTTTTGCCCAAAAGTTTGGGTGTCACCAATGCCGAAACAGTCGCACGAATAATGGTACCACCCGTTAATGTCGCTTCGGCTATTGTGAGTCCGCTCGGCATTTCTCTCTCTTGGCTAGCCAAGCGCACCTTGTCCATGCTAGGTGTCAAGGACAAAAACAGTGGCTCGGGTGTATCCGACAGCCAGCTGCGCTTGATTGTAACGGGCGCCTTGGATTCGGGTACCATTGATCATGGTGAACAAGAAATGATTCAGGGTGTTTTAAAGTTACAAGATCAGCGGGTGAAGGAAATCATGCGCCCCCGCGTCGAAATGGTAGCAGTTCCAGTAGACATGTCGGTCGCTAGCGTACTAGGCGTCGTTCGAGAGTCCGGATACTCACGAATTCCCGTGTACGATGGCGAGATCGACAATATCGTGGGCATTGTACTGGCCAAGTCCGTGTTGGATTTTTTCGTAAATGGAGTGCTGGTCGACGAAGATTTGAGCAAAAAGTTGGGTAAGAATACCGAAGAAATCAAGGCTGCAGTAGAAGACCTCAAGGCCGCTGACGAAGCTCGTCGCGGCGAACTACCTGACGATGTACAAGCCGATGCGGACAAGGTCATGGAACGCGTGGATCTTAAAATTGATGCACTAGTCGACCAGCGTATCGATGCTAACATTGACGCGTCCCTTCCACCCAGTCTATACACTCCGGAGCGTATTCCGATTCGTAGTAAGGGCAACAGCAATGAACCACAAGGATATGTTCGATCACTGACAGCAACCGAGTTGGCTTCTCGGATGGAGAAATCTATCCAGGAAGCTGGCTTGATTGAGTCTTGTTATTTTGTGCCGGACACCGCCAACGGGTGGTCAGTTCTACAAGAAATGCGTCGTCGCCGGGTGCATTTGGCAATTGTCGTGGACGAATTCGGCGGAACAGGAGGACTGGTGTCGCTGGAAGATATTGTGGAAGAAGTGGTTGGTGAAATCTACGACGAAGACGACGATGAGGATTTTCAGGTTTCGGAGGACTCGATTGCCATGCAGGACGACGGAACCTTTTTGATTCGCGGCGACGCCGATTTGGAAGACTGCGATACTATTTTGGAACTGAACCTGGATGAGGAAGAAGCTCTGAAAGAATTTTCGACCCTATCTGGTTTTCTTTGCATGTGTGCGGGGGAGATTCCTTCGGTTGGGGACTTTATTATGAGCCGAGGTTGGTCGTTTGAAATTTTGAGCGCAGATGACAAGAAAGTGTTACTCGTCAAGGTGGAGCGCTTGGTTGGTGCATTCGATAATGAAGAGGAAGCAGCGAGTGAGAATGTTCTCAAGAACCTGCTCAAGTTAAATTCCAACAAAGAGCACAACAGCAATCATAACAGTAATGACGGCGACTCCGACAGCGAAAATCGAGACGGCCGGGATTCCGAGCAGGATCGCGAACAGCAGGCCGAGGGCGAACTCCAGAGTATCGTCGCTGCGAATATGGCTGAAGCCAGAGAGATCGAACGTATGGTGGAAGCCGGGGAACGTAAACGAGCAGTACTGGAAGCAATCAAGTTCGCATCGTTGGCCAACAATACGTCGCCCGACAGAAACGAGTTGTGAGGTTCGCTACTATCGAATAGCCGAGCTTGATTTTGCCTGATACTTACTATACATGCTTTTCGCAAGCTAAATGAGATAAATTTTGATCATGATTGTCGCAACATTTGATAGCTACAACAACTACGAGTGTACAGATTGCGAATGTGCTTTGACGAGTCTACGTCCGGTAGTGTTGCAGCTCAAATCATATTGATCGACTTTATGAATAGCTCAAGGATGACGTCTGTCGGTCCCCCGTAAGCGGGCTTCACCTTGGGTTTGTGTGTTGGACGAAAAGAAGACCCGGAGAGAAGAACGTGCACCAAGAACGGGCGGGCGCAGCACGGCGCCATCGTCGCGGCGAAGCCACGGTTCCCAACCCAGCAAGCCAAGGACACGCACTCACATTTTGTCGGAACGCATTTCCTAACGTATCTTCCTCCCCAAGGCTCCCTTTAATCCTCTCCACAACTAGAATATTATGTCGAAGTTCACAGGTAGGTTGTAACATGGTTCCAGAGTATATCTGATCCGCTAGCTTTGGAAATATGAACTCAGAGTTTCAATTTTGTTATTTTTTCTGTAGGACTCCTCATGGGCATGGGCAATCCTTTGCTCGACATTTCCGCCAACGTCGGTCAGGACGTTCTTGACAAGTACGAAGTCAAGCTAGATTCTGCTATACTTGCAGAAGAAAAACACCAGCCTTTGTATCCGGAACTTATTGAGAACTACGACGTGCGGTACATCGCAGGCGGTGCCACCCAGAACTCGATCCGCGTCGCACAATGGATGCTCAAAGATAAGAAAGGGCAAACGGCATTTATGGGCTGCGTTGGCAACGACGAATACGGCGCACAACTCGAAAAATGCGCTAGCGACGATGGAGTGTTGGTCCACTACATGAAAGACGAAACGACGCCCACCGGAACCTGCGCAGCCCTCATCAAGGACGGGGAACGCGCCTTGGTTGCCAACTTGGCCGCCGCGAACAACTTTAAGGAAACGCACTTGACAACCGAAAAGGCTCAGGAAATCATTGACGCTGCCCAGTTTTACTATTGCGCTGGTTTCTTCTTGACCGTCTCCGTTGAATCCTTGGTCAAGGTCGCGGGACAAGCCGTCGAAAAGGGCAAAACCTTTTGCCTGAATCTTTCCGCACCCTTTATAGTTGACTTTTTCGGAGATCAGCTGGCCGCCGCTTTGGAATTCGCCGATTTCTTGTTCGGTAACGAGAGTGAGGCCGAAGCTTTCGGCAAAAAGAACGGCATGGGTGAAGACCTGAAGGAAATTGCGCTCAAGATTTGTGCACTCCCCAAAAAGAGCTCCAAACCGCGCACCGTGATTTTCACACAGGGGAGCAAGTCCACAATTGTCGCGTGCGACGGTAAAGTGGAAGAGTTTGCTGTCGAGGCGCTGGAGGCGGACAAGTTGGTGGATACAAATGGTGCTGGCGATGCCTTTGTCGGAGGGTTCCTCTCTCAATTGATCCAAGGTAAAGATATGGCAACTTGCGTCAACGCGGGACACTGGGCAGCCCGGTACATTATCCAAACGTCAGGAACAACATTGGGAGCAACCTGCGATTATTCAGCTTAAACAGCTCTATCCTTGCGTAGCGTATGGTTGGTAGAGTAGGCGCTTCTCCTTTTAGACTACACGATTGACATAAATAAATGACATTTTTATTTTGCCAATAGATTGAGTTGGGGCAAAGTAATACCTACTGTCATCAATGGATACAGGAAGAATCGAAACTCATTTGGAAGGTTATGCAGTTACATATTTTATGAAGGAAAGTCAACAAGCCAGTCAATTTTACTGGTCGCTTTTGCAATAATTGTTACGGCATGGGATTCCTCCACCCTCGAGCGAGCGATGGCTAGCTAGAACTACAGTATCTTACCATTAGAACTTGCTTCCTATCCCTTGTTGCCTATCCTATTGGGTTTGACCGTGAAACACAATCCCCGCAATAGAACAGCATGGCAACCTACCTGTGTACTGTAAACTACCACCAATTTGTAGACCCGGAAAATAAAGTGTTTGGTACGACGTCTGGCTCGACTTTTAGATGCAATACGTACCTACTAGCCCCATCATCAAAATAGCCACTGACTACTTCTCATGTTTGGCTAATTTAGTGAAGTACATACAACAGATTTTCTGTGCGACCTACTTTCTCGCGTCGATCGTCTTGTCGCCTCGTGTGGTAACTGTAAACACGAATGTTCCAGCTCTGCGAGACGGCTACTAGCAAGATGGTATTTACGCGTGTTCCGACATCGACCACGACCCAGGAACGGCCAGAAGAGGAGAAATTCCCACAGTCGCATACCTGTGCGACAGACAGCGGAACAATAGCGCAGCACCATTCACAGTCAATCTACCCCAGTGGAAACGGGAAAACGAGGAAGGACAACGGTGGTTGCCTAAAATGGCTCGTCATCCGACAGTTTGTGTTCCTAATGGCTACCGCTTTCGTTCTCGGGACGATGTTGTTGGCCCACCGGCAAGTCACGAAACTAAGGGACTACAATTTGGAAAATATGGTTATGATGGGTTCAATTGTGCCAGAAAACTCAACTAGTTCCGCAGGTTGCTCGCTTTCCGCCGATCGTGACAGCAAACGGCAAAAGAAGGGCCTCAAACTCGCGTGGTTGATGAGTTTTCCAAATTCCGGGACTTCCTACACACTGACTCTTGTGCAGCAACTTTCCCTTTCGTTCACTGCCGGGAACTACGCAAATGAGCCCATGGCAACAACAAAACCTGTCCTTTCGCATCATAACCTGGACGGACCAATTTGGTTCAATCCCGATACGAACGTTAGTCAAAATTTGACGTTCACGTATCCGAAGCACTACGCTCTCACAAAAACCCATTGCGGTAAGAAACTGATGTCATGAGGAAGGTATCCGACAAAGCACCCGGGATCTAATATGCAATGTTCGTTCGTCCTAGGTGGTCGCTGTGCAACCTGCTATCCCAGCTTGTACCTTGAAACCATGCACAGCTTTCGGGAAAAGTGCTTTCAAACAAGTCGTTTAGGACCGAACAATGCCACGGGTGAGGCCTTACTCTACGGATCATACCCGCTTTATGACGTTGCGAAAGCGGTTCATCTGATCCGCAACCCTGTGGACAATATAGTCAGTCGTTTCCACCATGAGCGTCTCAGTAATACCTCCCTGTCTGGACCGGGAACTCGCAAGGATTTTCGAGAATTTTGTTCTCGCGTGAATAAGAAAACAATCAGCACAGAGCGACCTTTAAGAGTATGGACCGAGTCGATCATGAGTTTGCTCGAACACGTTCCCTGTCGATCCGACTTTTTTCGATACATCCATTGGCATAACTTGGCTTTCTTTACTACAGACGATTTGGAGCTTGACACAATTGTCTTCTACTACGAAGACTACGGCAATGACTTCAATCGCACTGTAAACCGCGTGCTCGAATTTCTCGCTTTACCACAAATTGGCAGCGCCGCCCCTTTCACCACGGGAAAGAGTTACTCAGACTTTTACACCAGCGACGAGCTTCTGCGTATCCGTCAAGCTTGTGAGCTTATGGCCACACGCCAAACTTGGAAGCACATTCGGCGATACTTTGTCTAATAGAAGCGCCATGTTGAAGAAACTCCCAGTTCTTCAGTGTACTAAGTGTTTGTCACTTGGTGCTCGGCCGGGAGAGGTGGCCGCATTGCGGAGCCGGAGCGTACAAAGACGTATCAACCCCGAGCCTGGTCCATTTGCAGCAGCGTCAAGTTGGGTCGCCCTCAGCTACGAAGAAAACACCTAGCCTGGTTTATATATAAAAACGTATAACAAGGAGTAACGTTGCAATGTATTTCTTGAACAAGTAAACTATTACGTATCAACCCCGAGCTTGGTCCATTTGCAGCAGCGTCAAGTTGGGTCGCCCTTAGCTACAAAGAAAAGACCTAGCCTGGTTTATATATAAAAATGTATAACAAGGAGTAACGTTGCAATGTATTTCTTGAACAAGTAAACTATTACAGAATTTATCGAAAGGAAGAAAGAGCAGTTGCTGCAAGCGCAGGCTAGAACCTTCTGTACCTCCGTGCAAGCTATCTAGGAAGCACGCAGCATTGGATACAGCTGATGTTCTGTAATTGTTTTGTGTGGCACATGATTGTTATTCCGGCCAGACGTTTGTCCAGATAAAAGTGAATATGCTAATTATACCTTAAATGTGACGAGATGAAATGAAGTGATTTGGAGATAGTGCTCTGTGGTTTAATTCCATGGCACGTTAATTCTGACATGGTAACGTCCGGGAGTTCGATGCCCGATTTCAAGAAGTCTTGATTTGCCGACACCTGATAGGGGGTGGATAAAGAAGAAAGGGGTAGGGGTCATCTCCAAAGTGAGGTGGCTCAGGGCCAAGGAACGAGTATCAAGCAGGGAGGATGTCAAGATATAAGTGAATATGCTTGATATACCTTTAATGTGACGAGGTTGAAAGACGTGATTTGGGGATAGCGCTCCGTGGTTCAATTCCGTGGCTCGTTAATTTTGACAGACGTTGACTTCCTTAAAGATAGTTGCTTCGTAATGCTAGAGAGGGAAACCGAATAGAAGGTAGATAACCTGTTTTCGGAATTCCATTCACAGTAGGTGTTCGGGTTCGTGCACGCAGAAAGGTACCGTCATTCGAGCTCTTCATATATTTTATGGATGCAAATCATCTGCGACATCAAGGAATGTCCAGGTGCCTAAGTAGGTATCTTCCACGTTGGATATTCGTATTTTTCATGAATGCTTGCGAAGCAAAATCAGATTTGCTAGACCAGCAGGTTTGACTGACTGTGATCGAAGAACGTAGGTACGTAGGTGCTGGCTGGGGAACGGAGTTGGAAATCTGGGCTGGGAAGGGCTGTAGGCTATCAGTCTTCTACATTTACACTTCGAAAGATTCGAAATCAACATATAATTGCCCCCCCCCTACGATCGAGACAATGTTTACATTTAGAGGCAAGCGATTTGTGTCTCCTCGACGTGTTTGGTCCGGAGTTTTACTGCTACTGGGTGTGTTACTTTCACTACAGTATCAGGGTGTCGATGTCTGTTCTATGCTTCTCTCCCGAAATGTTGCCGCCTTCACCAAGACGCCATCCCATCACGATCTCACCATAAACGACGTTAGTATTACTGCTACGGACCTGCTCAATATTCTTCGAGAGCCGCTGGTGTTGGAGCGCCGTGCGGAAGAAACCGATGAGATGTTTGTGGCGCGTTTCCCGATCCCGTCAAAAGACTTTGGCCGTCCTGAGTTTTTGCAAATGGCGCAGGCATCGAGACAAGGAGATGGACTTATCTTTCGTTTTCTTGAGCAAGACCACATCAACGTGAGCATTCTCCGCAAAGCTAAATGAGGCTAGTTTGCGCCGCCAGAGGTGCGACACCTCGGAAAAGTTGGACCGGATTGCCCGACTGCGTACGCGATAGCGGTCCGCACCTTTGGAGGCATCGTAATCAGTTTGCCACGCTTTCGGCGGGACGAAGAAAGGATCGTCCACGCTACACTTTTTCGGTCGACGAACAATCCGACACAGGAAGGGAACTAGTTCATAGTCTTGTACTTCTGATTGAGATTGATAGGAGCACGATGTCGATGCAGGCCGAATTCAACAAACGAAGCAGCGTGGTCCTCTCGTTGGCAATACTGATCGTGTCCTTGGGCAGAATTCCTACCGAGCTGCGTCTTTTACGATCACACTCTTCCGACCGGATCGTCCTTGACACAGCATCTAAAGGTTCGACGGGACAAGCCAAGGCTTTTCGAAAAACTAACTTTACGGCACACAAGTCTCCTCGTCGCCATGAAAAGGACGTTGACAAGAAAGCAGACACTAAGGGTCCCAAAATAGCCTTGCTGATGAGTTTTCCAAACTCGGGAACCTCCTATACCATCCGTATGCTACGTCACTTGTCCGCTACGTTTTCCGCTAGCAATTATGGCTTGGAGAAGACGTATGTTGGCAGCGAGTCCTCCAAGACGAATGTCGCGATTCGAGTTGATCAGCCTCAAGGACCGTTTTGGATGGACGCCGCCACAAAGAGTAACGCCAATTACACTTACCCGACCGACCTTGTGTTGACTAAGACACACTGTGGAGGGAAATGCGTACACTGTCCTCCGAAAATGTATATCGAGTCGCCTTACAGCTTTCGACGAGAATGCCTTACGGCTCGAAAGATCATTAATAGCACCACAATCCGGACGCAGGTGTACCCTACCACACACGTACAAAAAGCGATTCATTTATTTCGAGACCCAGTGAATAATGTCGTTTCACGCTTCCATCATGAACGCAGGTCCGGACGTAGCGCCGTCGCGTACCCAGCGACAAGAGAAGGATTCCGCGACTACTGCAAAAACCTAGATGGTAGTTTTGAAACCTCCGAGGTCAAGTCAACATTATGGGATAAGGAGTTGAGAAATGCGTTTGAAAATGTCCCTTGTCGAGCTGAATTCGTTCGCTATGTGCTTTGGCATGATCTAACGTTTTGGATGACGAGAGACATGGAAATAGAAACCTTCATTCTTCGTTACGAATGGTATGAAAGTCGCTTGGGGCTTATAGCGTCGAAGCTAGTGCGATTCCTGGATCTGAAGCCTGTGGGCGATCTCGTGCCTTTTGTAGCCGGGAAAAAGTACCATGACTATTTTTCGCCCAGAGAGCACAATGCGATTGCCAGCGCAATTCACATGTCGGCGTCATCGAAGACATGGGAAGTTGTAAAAGAGTATTTCCGTCATAAAATCCAGTATAGCTCTCAAAAGACGATCCGTACGATTCATTGACAGTGAACAAGCAGCGCAGATGTAGAGGTTATTGCTGATGCTAAAGTAGAGTCATTTCGATTCTTCTTGGAACCCTTATTTTAGCCTAGTATCGAAATTTGCCTATTCCATTTCTTAATATGTACGATCTCATAGTTACCCCTTGGGAGCACGTGCTCGAAAGAAACAACTACTGAAAATCCCTTGCTTTTGTGCTTCTGTAAGAAACTGTGGATGTTTGAACCACGTGGGAATGTTGTGGTCATAAGAATGCGAACTGCTGAACAACGTTCTTGCAACAGGCTTACATGTTGGTTTGAGCTCTGCTTCTGACTCGTGTCAATATGCTCGCTTATATTTCATGTCGAGTGGGCCTGCAACTGCTGCCGGAAGTTGTGCATTTCCTTACATGAACAAAAATTGATTAGGTAGAGGAGCCAAATTCTCCCTGAAAAATCTCATTAGTGTTAGGTGAAATCCCCGATTTGTATGTGTATGAATTTCCTACGAGAAATCGAATTATTGTATTCTGCGTGGAGAAGAAAATCTGGTTGCCGTGGTCATTTCGGCACTTTGCAGGGGATTTCCCCTTCCAAGATAGCGCACATTTTCTTGTGGAATTATTCCTTCGCACTCCAAAAATGTAGCCTACTTACCACAAAAAAGGAACAGAACTCCTGAACTTCTTCAATACTTTCTTTCAAGAATATCAAAAATATCATTCACTATCTGTAAATTAGTGGATTTCTGGAAGTTTTTGTAGTTTACAGTTTGTCTTCCTGCATTTTGATGTGGTTTGCCTGTTTCGATCGGAAGCCATCGAGAAGACATCTACTGTTAGAGACATCGTCGGCACTAGATTCCCTGTAGATTCCTCTGGGTTGGAAAGAAGATTGACAGTGAAAAAACCGTTCCCTGCTTCGAAGATAATTTCCTTTATCGTGGCATAAAATTGGATTTTGAATTGGTCATACCCCTACATCACTCTTTTGTGGCTCGTATACGACAGATGAGCATAAAATCCGTCATAGAGATGAACGATTATGGTGTACAGCTCCTTTACGATGGCCACTCTCCTGAAGCGGCAGTCGTGTTCAAAAGAGCGCTCAAAGCTCTCCTGGATGCTTCCGTTCATTTTGGAAGTGATGCAGTAGAAAAAGAAATGCAGACAAGCTCATAATCCGAACTATTTCCCACAGAAATGAACACCAAGTGTATTTGAAAGACGTTGCTTTTCATTGCGATCAAACGTCTTTCTTCGTTTTTAAGAAAGCACTAACTGCTGATACCGCAAGCAACGACAACCTTCGTGACGATGCGAGTCGGGATCAAATTAGTACTCTTTTGCTCTACAACTTGGGACTCTGTTTTCATCTTGCTAGTGCTCAGAAAGTCATTTGCTGTCAACAGGAATTCTTCCTGAAAAAAGCGCTTAAATTATATTGCATGGCCTCAGAAGTCATCAACAACTTGCAAGGATTAGGAGCTGGTGACATCTTAAGTTTGGCTATTGCGAACAACATGGGTCAGATTCACTCCCTCTTCTTCGAAACAGAAGAAGTGCATCACTGCTTACAATCGATCCGACTTGGATTGGATTCATGTAGAGCAGATGTATTCAGAGGCTTTGAAAGCAATCAAGACTATGCTATTTTCTACATGAACGTGCTTCTTGGCCAAGAATCAATGGTGAGAGCAGCGCCTGCGGCTTGAACATCAAGTAAACTATCAATTTTGAACTGACTGGAAATCTAGAGTGGAGCGGCAATTTTTTAAGAATTTTGATTTGTTTTGAAGAGAAGCTTTCACTAATTAGCCTCTTAGATGTAGTACTTCGCAATATCGGAAGCTCACGAGTCAAGATCAAAGTCACGAGTAGAATGATTGGCACCAATTCTGTTCAAGCTCCTTCAGTGACTCGGCATATCCTTTTACAAGTTCGGAAGAAGCCTTTCCAGAGGGTTTCCAATGATGACATGGACAGTAAATGTCGTGGTTAAGAATTTACAGATGGAAAGGCTGCAGTTCATAGAACATCCCTCGTTTTAGGTGTCTTCCTATTGGCTCCAGATTCACATCGGTAATGAAATTCCACGTGGAAGTGATTTTCAGGTAGGTGTATTCCGTCTCTGTCAATGACTGTGGATTGCACGTCCTTCTTCTGCGACGGTATAGAATTTAAATTCAAACTCATAATATCGGACGACATCATTGCCAATGAATTCATGGTTCATAGTGAATGCCGTTGCGTCTCTAGAGTAGCCAGTGTTATAGTTAGTCACAGAGACTGACTGCTTGCGACGACGAAAATAGGAGCCACGGGCGCCTGTTTCTGGTTTTTCTCTTTATTGCGAGAAATGCGTGGGCGATGAAAGTCTCAATCCGTTTCGGGCCCAGATCGCTAAAACATAACGAGCAGAATCAAGCGAAGAACCGTTGACTCGGTGTCTTCGCGCGAAAGGGGTTTGCTGCGACCGCCTGCAACAATGTTTCCCCAACAAAAGAGACATGGGCACCAAGGGAACCGCTGGCACGAACGTTTCCTATGTCGATTCCATCAAGTTGCACTTCTTGTGATAGCATCATGTGGTTCATCTCTCTTAACTGCATTGTACACAGCTCAATTTGATCATATTAATCCAGCGGCTTTGTCAGAGGATTGCATTTCCGTTCCCCGACCAAGATCAAACGAAAGTATCGATTTATCAATACCTCCATCTGCATTACAAAGGACCGATATAGCGAGAGAACCTAAAAAGTCCAACTCTCTGCAGATTGCCTGGCTAATGACCTTTCCGAACTCCGGTACGAGTTATACTTCGCATCTAGTGAAGAGTGTTTCACAAACCCAAATTGCCAGCAACTACGCTTCGATGAGAGCTAGCCGGATTTCGAACGCGGTAAGATGAATATTTTTGGATCATCGCTAGACGTTCCATACAGTCATTCCAAATCATGGTATTCTCACATCAAATGTATGGCATGTTGTATGCTCGGTAGACCAGCTCGGTCCCAGTCTTTGAGGATCAGCTTTCCGGTCCGTTCTGGGGCGATTTCTTTAGCACTCAGCCGAAACCGACAAAGTACGTGTTGACTAAAACACACTGCGGCGCGCCTTGTGTGTACTGCCCACCCGATAAGTATGTGGAGCTATGGTACAATTTTCGGCTGCGTTGTCTGTCCGGAGATCGTTTGGTGGTGGACAACGCTAAAGAGGAACGATGGATAGAAAAGGTCTTGTATCCGCCGTTCAAGGTAGGCAAGGCCGTGCATTTGTTTCGAAATCCCTTCGACAATGCTGTGGCTCGTTTCCGGTACGAACGAAAGGGAAATCGAAGTGCAACTGGCTTTGAATCGACGCGGGCAGGGTTTCGAGCGTACTGCAGTCAGCTCAATGAACGCTATCGTGAGGAAGAAAACCAAGCTCGGTTCTTAAATCCTGGGTTGCTACATATTGCCAAGAATGTTCCATGTCACGCCGAGATCATTCGATACGTTGAATGGCACAACATGGCTTCAATCACAATTCAAGACATGAACCTAGATGCATTGGTTGTGCACTATGACTGGTACGAGACTCAGTTCAATGAGACGGTCGATATGCTGCTAGATTTTCTACAATTGGAACGGAAAGATGAACCAGTACCATTTCAGGCTGGCAAAACATACTCCGACTACTTTACGAAGCGAGAGCAAGCGGCCGTGCACGTCGTCTTACAAACCATGGCTTTGAACAATGTGTGGACGCATTTAAAAAGATATTTCACGGATCAGTGAACGGAGCAAAATATGCCGCTCACTACCAGAATCTATGAGGTCGATTTTCTCGCAGGCGCTCCTATCCGTGAATCCAGTACCTGTCTGGTTGCATACCACGCCGTTGCTGTGAACAACAAACCGGCACTGCTTTGCATAGCTGTTTCTAGGCTCCCAGTCCAGTCGGCCAACGCCCCGATTCCAGTGGCCCCTATCAAAAATCCAACGTCCCCGCAGGTTCTTAGTAATGCAATTGCCTGGGCCCGCTTGGCATCATCTACCTTATCAGAAAGGTGAGCAAGAGGGGCTGTACTGAGCATGCTCGATCCAATACTCCATAACCCCAGCGCTGCTGCTAATTGTGTATAATCGTCGCAGTAGGCGAGTCCAACCATAGCTGTACTGATCAATGTGCAACCCGTCACAATCGCCGGCGCCTTGCCCGTCTTATCCATAACTTTGGCAAATAGCGGGTTGCCGACGATTTGGACGAGACTCATGGACATGTAGACCTGACCAACTTGAGTCGCGGACATGGCCAAGCCACCAGAATTGGTCAGCATTAACGGCAACAATGTCATCTGTGAGCCCGCCAATGCAATCCAGTACATTCCGTTCATAATCATAATGTTGCGGACGGACGAATTCTGCAACAACGGTACCCATTGACCCACTGCGTCCTGGACTGAGCTCGACAAACTGTCGCCCGCGGCATCATCGCCGGACCGCCGTTGTTGCCACGGAAAATGGACGGCATGTGTTTTGGTTTCGTTCAAAATGGCGCGATTCAAGGCCGCGACTCCCAAATACGAAACCCCGACCATGTAAAATGTTGGATGCAGGCCCACCTGGTCGACTAGTATCCCACCGAGGGCTGGTCCGAGTGCGGTGCCTGCCGAAAAGGCGCTCATAATCGGCGCGTACGTGGACGCGCGATTTAACGGCGTGGACAAGTCTGAAATCATGAGCGTACCGGCCGTGGACAAGAAACTCACACCAAGACCTGCAGTCGCACAGTCAGAGGCAAGATGTGAAACGTACTAGAGATGAGTGTTGTGTGTAAACTAGAAACAAGTAAAGATAGTTGCCGCGGCCCTTTTGTCACGTACCCGTCAGTAATCGACAAATATAGAGTTCTTCAAAACTGTTGGCTAAACCAATGCCGCCCACGCCGCAGGCAATGATGAGTAGACTCCAGGTCATGAAGGGTTTCCGTCCGTGTCGTTCCACGGCAATCGCGGACGGGATGTTGCCCAACATTTTGGCCAATCCAAAGGCCGAGACCACCATACCGTACTGACTCGCCGTCAAACTCAATTGCTCAACAACAAAAGGCATGGCGGGCGTGATGACTCCCACGGACGACCCTACCAAGAGCATACTCACCGTAATGGGCCAGGTTCGCTGTAGATCAACTTGACTGGCTTTGGTTGTCAAAAGGTCACAAAATTCGGGTTTGTTGATGGTCGTCGTGGCCAGAAGCGTGCCATTCCCGGATGCCCTCGTAGCGTAATCCGCAAAGGCTCGGAGAAAGCGTTGACTTTCGTGCTGTACGTACTGTTCGCGCAAGGTCTGAGTAACTGGACCTTCTTCAATGACTTCGTCACTTTCTTCTTCGAGCTCGGAAATGCGCGACAGTAGATACCGCTGGATCTGAGAGTCCGTAATGGTTTCCTCTGGATCGACCGAGTCGGAGTCCGTGGCTTCGGGCCCAGTCCCGACGGCATTCTTTTGGTCGTGTGTAGTTTGGAGAGCGTATCCGTTTCGTATTCTGTCAAACACGCTTTCCAGCTCATCTCGTTGGTACGTTGCTAAATTCAAATAGCGGTAAATACGTGGCATGGACATGGGTTCGATCAGGGCCAACGGAGAGGTCGTTGACGGTAGGGTTTCTATCCGACCGAGTGCAGAAGCTGACAAAGTAGTATCCGGAGCCCCACTCGTTGTGGTCGTAGCCGTTGTGGTCGTCGCAGTAGTACTGGTTGTAGTAGTCGTGGAGGAAGCCCACCGGCGGACCAACAGTGTCCGGTAATTAGGACTATCGAAGGATCCGTTGGCATTCCGCAGAATATCTGCTGTTGCCGTAGTCGCCGCCACCACTCGGGGAGCGTACGATTGGTACCGCCGTTTCAAAGAAGGTGACGATCGACCGACTGGTGGTACCGTCGCACACCGGAGTAGTCGTACCATCGCGGTACTAGCGTGTGTCCCCGGCATGCAGCAATCGTTGGCACCCAACCGATGCAACAACAACAACAACAACAACAACAGGTGCACGAACACGTATGCTACACGGTATGTGTGATGCAAGGACGGGACAGGACCGTTTACACACTCTAGCCAAACGAACGGAAGCGTGTGGTCGGACACTCTTGGCTCGGTGATATTCAGTACGGGTGGGACGCTGGGAGATTTGTGTGTGTGTGTGTATGTGTGACTATAGGTAAAAGGGATCAACAACGAAGATTACCCGTCGATGTAAGCCAACACGCCGAAGAAGGGATGAAAAACCATCACGAGAGTCAGAGAGACTGTGAGAGACCAGACCGAGCACGCTCATTTCACTGTCTGTCAATAACCGTAACGCAACCAACTGCTCGACACATTATACCGTAACGGCAGAAAACAACGCAGGAGTCCGGTCGCATCGTATCGCATCGTAATAAACGTGACTCATAGTCACAGTCCCCGTCAGTCCGCCCAACTGACTGTGACTGTGAGCCTTTCCTTACATGTCAATCCCGCCACCAGTTGAGCGTCGCGATGGTCAAATGGCGAGTCGCACAATCACTGCAATTTCGCGGGTCCAGGACAGGACAGGTCTAACCCTGCTACGAACCTAAAACTATAATACATACATACTGTACGCTATCAATCTACCTATCTACTGGAAATGTCACAAATCGAAGGAATATGGATTGCGCTTGTCGACAAACCACGGCGGGTGTATAGCTAACTGTCTGGTTACCTCCCAAAGTGAACACATTTCCTCTGGTAGTAGCTCTCGACGCTCGGTCGGATGGCGCCAAAGATCGGCTTGGGTAACATCCCGTGCGGCTACACTATCCTGTCCTGTCCTACACTCTACCGCGCTACGTTACGTCACGTTACAGGTAAAACTTGGTAACGGCATCGTTGAAGCCTTCCAACAACCGTCCTACGCCGAGGTCGGCGTCAATCGGGCTGTAATCGGTCGGTGTGGTATCGTCGGACGTTTTGACGTAGACGAAAACGTGTCCATCCACGTCTCGACTGATCCGTAAGGTTTCGTCCAAATAAGTCGTCGCAAACACGGGTCGCGGGGTATGATAGGACGCCACGGTGTTCTCCAGCCAGCGGGCCAGTTCCCGTGATTGGAGTTGCACGTTACCCGTATCGAGGATCTGTCGGAGGCCGGGCAGGTTGGAACCCTTGATTTGTACCGTGTCCATGTAGAATTCCATAGCGTTGTTCGTCTCGTTGCCGGACGACGATGCCGCCGTCGCGTTGGTCGTTAGTCGCCAATCGGCCGTACTGACAATGGAACCGTCAATGGTGATTGGCCAACCTCCGGAATAGGCCCAGGGGGTAAAGTCGTGGAGAAAGGGTACGGCACCGGCTCGGACTTCGAATTCCGAAGTCAAACGGGTTGGACCAATAATTTGACGGACGGCCCCGATATTGCTAATGGCGAGAGCCCGGCGGTGCATGTCGCAGAACCAGTGAAATTGTTGGACGGCGTCGTCCGTGACGCAAACGGCCCGGGCCGCCATGAAAAAGGGGGAACTCCGAAACAGATGCGTGTCGGTAAAGACGAGTTCCCATCGACCGAGTAAGTGTGGGGAGGCGGCGGGTTCTGGGGTGGGATTGACGGCTTCGAGCGCCGCCACCACGGTACGGACGGACTCTTTTTGTGACGCGGACGCGAACTCGCCACGACCCGTAATGGCGCCTATGGATTGCAAGTACAACCAGTTCTTTGCCACGTTCGTCGGCTTGTGGCTGCTGACACGGGGTGGTGGAATGGTCGGTGACGGGGAGCTTTCGATCTTTGGTGATGGTGGTGGTGGGGATGACGAGACAGCTACGGTCGCGTTGGGAGTGTTTTCCGGGATGGATCTCACAGACGCAGTGGTATTTTTTGTTGCCTCGGCGTCTCTTGGTGATGTTGACTCTAACGTTGACGAGTCTGACTGGTTACCCTTGACTGTCTCCAACACGGTGCGATTCGGAGCTTGAGACTCGAAACGCGGCTCGTTGGACCGCTTGTTGCCTTTGGCCAAAGACAACTCGGTAGTGTAGGACCACGACGCTGGACGGTTATTCCTCACAACGAAAAGCGGGTGGAACAATGGTGACACGGCAAAGGCGTCTCCCAATGACCACCAACACCCAGCCCAGCACAGAATCGTCACGGCGTACATGTTTTCGTTCGGTCGACGTTCGCCGTAACCGCACAATTCACCAGCACTCGTTGTAGTATGCGGATGATGTCAATTGATCCGGATTCTACGGATGCTGCGGACAATACGGATAGTACAGTAAATGCTTGCTTTTCCCCAAACCGAAACATTCACAGGTTACACACACAATGGAAGAGTCTCGTGGTAGTGCGGATTGGGACTATCCGGTGTGAGACGAAAAAAAGGCAACTCCAACGACATTCTGCACACACGTTCGGTTCGTTGGGTGAGTAGGGTAGGGTAACTAGGAGAGGTCGGTCTGGGGACCGGTACCGGGACTCCCGACACGTAGTCACTCACGAATTTCGAACTGTAAACCCGGTTGGGTGAAAGACGCAAACGGCGCTTGGGTGAATAGACCCGGAGATTACCAAGTTGCCAACCCGCATTGTTCGACCATGGCACCGCACCTTAGCGATTCGGGTCGGACAAGGGGAGAAGATAACCCCCGTTGGCTTGGGTATTTTGTATATATACACACACTATAGACACACACGTGTATACACACTACACACACGCCATGCGTGAGGATCCTTTAGAGTCGAGCACACGGTCGGTGGTTTCGGTACGTTCGCGGGAACGACGGAAACCGGGGTTGACCAACGCTCGGAATCGGACGTCCCGTTGCATGACGGGTCTCCTCGTCGGACTCGCCGGACTAATGCTTCTTTCTCTAATACAAATGGTACGCTTACACCGGGAACCGTTGGTAGGCATGGGGGGCCTTTCCTCTCTGCCTTGGAGCAACGGTGAATGGAAGCTAGGGCAACAACAACAACGCCATCGAAACGGCGACGACAATCACACGGCACACAACAACGACCAAACGGCACTGCGCCTCCCGCGTCTGGCCTCTCCCAACACGACCACGAATCACAGCGATACGATGATCGTTCTGGATCAGCAGCTATCCTTTCCGGAAGACAAGCGTGTCATTCTGGAGGTACTCCGCGCGGCCGGCGTCACCTCGATCCAGGCCCCGTCCTGGGAACTCCTCCCCGATACCCGCACACTCACCACACTCTACGGTCCCATTGATCAACCCATTGTCCTAGGTCTTGAAACATGTCAAGCCTTCCGCGACGCCATACCCCAGGCGGAACGATACGTCGCACCCGCCGGAATGTTCAACACCGGAACCAACGCCTTGGAACGACACTTGACCAACAACGTTTTCGGTGTACAAAAAGCCTGGCAAGTTCCGTGGGGCAAACACCGGACCGAAAGCAAACGATTGCATCACGCCGCCGTGTCCCTGGAAGAAATCAATCAAACGGCAGTCTTGCCCATTGTCGTTATACGGGATCCATTCTTTTGGATGCAAAGGTGCGTACAAGTGGTCACGGGGAATCGGCCCGGGTGCGAGGCGACTACCTGTGCACCGCCGATATGCAAAGCGCGTTCCTTACACACAGCCATTATGTTCAAACATTCGGAATGGACGTACTACTTGACATATTAGCATGGTACGTGGTTAATGTCGTCTTGGCCATGATCTGCTCCATTCCCATACCATATCGCCCACACGAATCCTTCTGGTTTTCTCTCCCGGTACAGTGCAAACATCCCTATGCCGCCAAATGGGCCCGCGGCGCGCAACGCTGTCCGGGTTTAAAAACGTTGCCTCGAGATTTCAGACGCTTTAGCGCCGAGAAGCTGCCCCGCAATCAAACCAGCTTTCGTGTCAAGGTCATTTTTAGCGCCACCGATGTACAATTTTGGGATTCGCTCGTACATTTATGGAGTCGATGGTACCGCGACTACTGGAAGGCACCCTACCCACGTTTGATGATCCGTTTCGAAGACTTGCTGCTGCATTCCGACGACATTGTCCAAAGCATTGCGGAATGCGTGGGCGGCACCGCCAACCGCAACCACGTGGTGGAAACGGGGACGAGCAAGAACCACGGTAGCGGCGCGGACTTTGTCAAGGCCGTGATCAAAACGGGAGACTTGGGAATGCGGCTCAAACACTTGACCCAACCCGATCTTCACTACGCGACCGAACACTTGGATGCCGAACTGATGCAAGCGTTTCGATACAATCTCTCCACAGTCAATAGATAGCGACCCCCACGCGGTGCCCTTTATTGAATTTTGACAAGGGATTGTTTCTGCTAGCTGTTGGTATACAAATAAATGCTTTCGAGTTAGTTTTGTTTTAATTTTTTTGTAGAATTGCACCCTAAAGCCAAAGAGAGGAATCCGCGATATTGACGGACCCGCACGAAAAAGACAGTGTAAACAAAGGAAACCGAGGGCGTGCCGGTTATGTCTACTTCGAGAGTTCGTTGGTTCCGAAACGCTTAAACTCGTCTGGAAGAGGCGTGGTATCAGGCTTGCGGTCGGCTTCGCTATCAAAAATGCCGTACTCACGATCATCCGTATCGTACTTGAGAGCCGTCAAATAGTTGCGCACGGCCTTTTCGGCTTCCATAACAACTAACATAACAACCATGAACAAGGCCACAATGCCCCACTGGGGACCATCCATTCCGGCCATGGAAAAGATGGTGTCGTTCAAACCCGGCGTGTACGTGATGAAAACCTGCAAGAGACCCATAACCATGTACGACCACCAAGCGATTGGATTACCTTGGAAAGTGCGTGCGTGAAAAGCGCTCTTGCGTGAGAAACGAGCACTCATCGTAACGGAAATAGCGCCAAAGGAAAGTGTGTTGAGCGCCTGCGAACGGGTTTCCTCCAGAGTGTAACCAAGATCTTTCGCCCAGAAGACGGACCCAACGGTACAGCCGACAAGTGTAATGGTTCCAATGGCGATGCGCAGGGCAAGGAATCGCCCGATAAGACGCTTTCCTACACGACGCGGCTCCAGTTCCATAATTCCGTCTTCCGCGGGCTCGACCGCAGCGACGAAACCAAGTGTCACGGCACAGATCAAGTTACAGTACAAAACCTGAATCGACGAAAGCGGTGTTTCTTTCAGACCAAAAAGCAGACCGAAGAGAACCGACATACCCTGAGCGTTGTTGATCGGAGTGTTAATGAGCAGGACCTTACGAAGGTTATCCCACACAACCCGACCTTCACGAACAGCGGAAATGATCGTGGCAAAGTTGTCGTCGGCCAGAATCATCTCGGCCGCTTCGCGAGCCACATCGGTACCTTCTTTACCCATGGCAACACCCATATCGGCAGCCTTGAGGGCAGGGGCATCATTGACACCGTCACCGGTCATGCCACAAACTTCTCCTTCGGCTTGCAAAGCCTTGACAATACGAATCTTGTTTTGTGGGGAGGCACGGGCGAAAACGTTGTACTTTTGAGTGGCGATACGGAGTTCAGCCTCGCTCATGGAGTCCATTTCCGGCCCGGTTACGGCTTCGGAATGTTCTCGATCGACAAGACCAAGCATGCTTCCAATCGCCAAGGCGGTATCGCGGTGATCACCAGTAATCATGGCAACGCGGACACCGGCACCGTGAGCCTCGGCAATGGCTTGCACGCATTCGGGTCGGGGAGGATCCATAATGGCGCAAAGCCCCACGATAGTGAGCCAGGGTTCGCCGCGTTCCTGAACGAATTCGGGTCCGAGTTGTTCACCCTGCTTCACGGCGCCCTTTTCGAGCGATCCGCGGGTCAAGGCCAACACGCGGAGACCATGAGAACTGAGAATGGCAATCTGATCAATCCAATAGTCCCTTTCACAGGGCTCCAAGTCTTCTTCCTTAAACGAACCGCCCTTAGCTTGGTACTTGCAGAGAGGAATCATGCGATCCGGAGCACCCTTCACGTGGACAATGAGCTTGTTCATCAATTCTGAGCCATCGTTCTCTTCAATTGGCTCATGCACGGTAGCCATGAACTTATACTCGGAACTAAAAGGGACTTCGGCAACGACGGGGGAACTATCCTTGACTTCCGAGACGGGCACGTTACCAAAGTAGGCCGCACGAAGGATCGAGAGTTCCGTGGGGTTACCGATTTCGCCAGCGCGACCCCCGTTTTCACCCAAGCTGCACTTGGAACAAAGAATACCTCCACCAAGAGCCTTGCGGAGGAAATCCGAGTCGGGAGATTCTCCCGCGCCTGCTTCAGTACCGGCAATCGTGGGAGTATCGCCCTTGTCGTCAGCTGCCGTAGGAACTTCAGCGGTTTCTTCCGGTTTGCTAGCTTCGGGCTCGCCACGGTTGGTCTTGCCAAAGCCCAAGCTGATGCCAAAGGGGAAGGTAGACTTGCGTCCACGGTTGGTGGAGCGTTCGGCAGAAGGACCCTTCTTGATAATTTCGGTACGGGAGAGGAACTTGGAGTGATCGGCACGTTCTTGGAGGTAGCTGTTGTCGACGACAAAGTTTGTCGGTGTACGCTCGGCGGCATTGACGTCAAACTTGAAGCGCTTGTTGGAGGTGACAAAGGCGGTTAGGCTCATGACGTTCTGCGTCAAGGTGCCGGTCTTGTCAGAGCAGATCACGGTCACGGATCCGAGTGTCTCGACGGCGGGTAGAGCGCGGATAATGGCGTTCTGCTTGGCCATGTTGGAGACAGCCCATGCGTAGGTCATGGTGACGATGGCTTCGAGTCCTTCGGGGATCATGGCAACAGCCGAAACCAAGGCCGTCGACAAAGCATCGATACCGTTCAAGTCGGTAATGAAAAAGGCGACGAACCAGGTGGCGAGGGAAGTAATGGTAATAAAGACGGCGAGCCATTTGGAGACGGTATCGATCTGTTCCAAAACATTGGTCTTTTTCTTTTCAACCTTGTTGACGAGAGCGTTGATGGTACCAATTTCCGTATAATCTCCCGTGGAGACAATAACTCCGGTGCCGGTTCCTTGCGATATGAGTGTGGCGGAAAAGCACATGTTGTGGCGATCCCCGAGAGGTGTCGAACTGGGGTCGCCTTCCACGGGAATGGAATCGACGGTCTTGTCGATGGGGACGGATTCTCCGGTGAGTGCGGCTTCCTGTGCGGCCAAGTTTCCGACGTCGCACATACGCAAATCTGCGGGAACGCGGTCACCGAGCGAGAGCTTGACAACGTCCCCGGGGACGAGTTCGGCGGAAGGGACCTTGACTTCTTTGCCGTTGCGTACGGCAATGGCGTCGGACGAAAGCATGTTCTTGAGGGCTTCGGCGGCGGCTTCGGCCGAGCCTTCCTGGATAATTCCAATACAGGTGTTGATGCTGTAACGAGAGAAATTTATAAAGAGAGATATCCAAACTTGGTTAGAAAAGGATAGCGATAAGAGAGAGAGGAAGCAGCGGTATTGTTTTTGTTCTACAATTCCTCCACAACTGTTTGCTGCACACAAGTGTACTTACGTAATGACAAAGACAATCAATCCAACCTGGATCGAGTTCGTGACGACCTTATCGGTAGTGTCCGCTGTAGCGGCTTGCACGACAGAGACGATGGCGACGAATACGAGAATGCCGACGAGCACGTTGGCAACTTGAGCCCAGATGCGTTGGAGGAGCGTCACCTTTTCCTTCTCCGTGAGCTTGTTGTAGCCGTACTTTTCGAGACGAGTCTTGGCTTCCTCCACCGTCAGACCGGTCTTGTGGAGATCAGGCTTGCAGCCGAGCTCGGCGAAGCACTCTTCCTTCGTCTTGGCGTGCCAGGGGAACATGTTCCGCACCGGACCGGCAGCTTCTTCCTCGCCTCCCATCGTGACCAGACTAATCGACAATGATACGTACAAGGACTACTGGAACCGGAAAAAGGAGTCGCGGTACCAAAAACACTCCAAAGTAGTCCAGTATCGTGGTCGGATTCGGTGTCCGTGGTTTTTGTAAAGGCTGTATGCGCGTGTGTGTGTGTTTGTGTGTAGATTGTTTGCGTACGCAAATGTACCGTGAGAAATCCAAGAGTTCGCGGGCAGAATCGAGTCGAGTTCGAAAGATTGGAAGATCGGCAAAATCTGGTGAATCTTCTGGGTCCACTCCCGGAACGGTCGAACAACCTTCCGAAATTTGTGAGACGACACGGAACTAGTTCTAACTGTCAAACTCTGCCGAACGAAACGGAACCTCAAAATGGGTTATGAAGTTCCCGAACGGAGACGCACTTCGACCGAATGTATGCCAAAATACTCGACCCTGCTCCCAACCAGTCATGTTGAGATAGAGTCGGTCCCTGTGACGCACGCCTTTCCGACGGTACTTCATTGATTGGCGGAAACCGCAGCTATGCCCTGCCGTAGACCGACACGGAAAAGACGCAACGCGACCAGGAATTTCGCAGTAACGTGAAATGTACGAGTTAGCTCCACTTTTTTCACAGGCAATTTCATATCCATGGCAAAACACCTTCCAAAGAATTAGTCATTGTCAATGATTTGGTAGCATTTACTGTTGGTAAGTGAATCCAACCTTCGACTTGGTGCGGGAAGGAGCAGTCGACATCTTTGGACCTCATTGTCAACTCACAGTTAGAATCGTTATCCACTTCAATTCTTCACCCTCCCCTATGTTGAGAAAAGTGTCTACCAGCTAATGACAAACATTCCGATATGGGCAACGAATGTAGGCTTTGTTGCTTCAATTGGTATTTCATATATTGCTTTATAGTGTTATTCCGGAGCGAAAGAGAACATTCATGAAAAAGACAGGAAGGAAAAACCACGGACGTGCGATCCCACGGATGCGTTCCAAAACGAAAATGGACGCATAAAGATGCCGGTTGCAAAAGGTGCTCGTAAACATCCATTGCAGACTACCACCGTGTACAAACAAGCGAGTTTGTTCCTTCCATTGTACACATACACTCACCGACGCCAAGCCTTCTATTTCTTGAGCTCGGTCAGGTTCAAATGAGTTCCATGCGGTAGGGGCGTGTTTTCATCTTGATGTTGCGGGGCGGCGTCAAAGTATTCGTTGAATTCCTTATCGTCGGTATCCTCACCAAGCGAAGACAAATAGCGGCGGACAGCCTTTTCGAATTCCATCACTACAAAGATCACGCACATGAATCCAGCAACAAGACCCCACTGCATGCCGTCCATGGGGGCCATACCAAAGACGGTATCGTTCAAGCCAGGAGTGTAGGTAATCAAGACCTGGAGACCAGACATAATGGAAACAGAGTACCAGCATAACGGATTGCCCCCCAAAAGCCGTGGGTGGAAGGCTGAGTTGTAGGCGAAGCGGGCGCTCAAAGTAACCGAAATAGCGCCAAAGGAAAGAGTATTGAGCGCCTGCGAACGCTGCTCCTCAAGAGTGTAATCGCCTCGAACAATAAATACCGATCCGACTGTACACGCGACCAGGACAATAGTTGCAATGATAATACGCAACAGAAGGAAACGACCGATAAGACGCTTTCCAACACGACGCGGCGGGTTGCTCATGATGCCGTCTTCGGCGGGCTCGACAGCAGCAACGAAACCAAGAGTAACTGCACAGATCAAGTTACAGTACAGCACTTGAATAGGCGTCAACGGAGTATCGCTTAGACCGCAAATGATACCGAATAGAACCGACATACCCTGAGCGTTGTTGATCGGAGTGTTAATGAGTAGCACTTTACGCAGGTTGTCCCACACAACGCGGCCTTCTCGCACAGCTGTCACAATGGTGGCAAAATTGTCGTCGGCCAGAATCATTTCGGAAGCTTCACGCGCTACATCGGTCCCTTCTTTGCCCATGGCTACACCCATATCGGCAGCCTTGAGTGCAGGAGCATCATTGACACCGTCTCCAGTCATACTGCAGACTTCTCCTTCGGATTGAAGAGCTTTGACGATCTGAATCTTATTTTCGGGAGAAGAGCGGGCAAAAATGTTGTACTTTTGAACAGCGAGACGCATTTCGGCATCACTCAATGCATCAAGCTCGGGTCCGGTGATGGCTTCATTGTACTTCTCGTCCACAAGACCCAACTGGTTTCCGATAGCAAGAGCGGTATCCTTGTGATCTCCAGTAATCATGGCAACGCGTACACCAGCCCCATGCGCCTCAGCAATGGCTTGCACACATTCGGGGCGGGGAGGATCCATAATAGCACAAAGGCCAACTATAGTGAGCCACGGCTCCGCACGGCCGTTGACAAATTCAGGCTTGAGCTGGTCACCGCTCTTAATGGAGCCAGCGGGGACGCTACCGCGACAGAGGGCGAGCACACGAAGACCGTGCGAGGAAAGAATAGCGATCTGCTCAGTCCAATATCCCATGTTGATGGGTTCCTTGTTTCCTTCACCTAGCAAACCCGCCTTGGCCTGAGTAGAGCAGAGCTTCACCATGCGGTCGGGTGCGCCCTTTACATGGACTACGAGACTTCCATCGTTACCAGCACCATCGTTTTCCACACGAGGTTCGTGCACAGTGGCCATGAACTTGTACTCGGAGCTGAAAGGCACTTCGGCGACGATAGGGGCTTCTTCCTTCATGCCACTCACATTGATGTCGGCGAAGTAACTCGCGCGGAGAATTGAGATCTCCGTCGGATTACCAATCTCGCCGTCACGGCCACCTTCTTTGCCCAAAGTACATTTAGAGCACAAAACACCCCCCGCCAACGCGTTACGGACAAACTCCAAGGTTGGGGACTGTCCAGAAGACACCGGAAGAGAAGCTAAAATAGGATCGACGGATTCAACAGGTTCAACTTCAGGAGCGGCGTCATCACCGCCGCCTTCAGAATGGTAAGAGGCTCCGTGCATGGAAAATCCAAAATCAGATTTACCACGAGCACCTTGTCCACGAGAAGCACTAGCACCAGTGCGGATGACTTGTTTGGCCGACTTTCCAGCGGCGGATTCAGCACGCATGGAAATGTAACTATCGTCGCGCACAAAGTTGTCGGCACTTCGGTTCTTGCTATCTACATCGATCTTGTAGCGTGCGTTGGAGGTGACGAATCCGATGAGGGACATTTCGTTCTTGGTGAGAGTACCAGTCTTATCGGAACAGATGACAGTAACGGAACCAAGAGTCTCGACTGCAGGTAGTACACGAATGATTGCGTTGTGCTTGGCCATCACGGACACAGACCAGGAATATGTCATGGTAACAATGGCTTCAAGGCCCTCGGGAATCATGGCGACGGCGCAGACAAGAGCAATGGAAAGGGCATCGATTGCCGAGGCGTCAATACGGTAGAAAGCAACCAACCAAGTGATAATAGCGGTGACAAAAATGAAGCAGGCCAGAACCTTGGAAACAAAGTCGATTTGCTCTAGGACAGCAGTACGCTTTGTTTCGACCTTGTTGACGAGGGAGTTGATGGTGCCGATTTCGGTGTTATCACCAGTACATACGACGACACCAACACCGTACCCTTGAGCGACTAAAGTGGCACTAAAACACATGTTCTTGCGATCTCCTAGAGGAACTTGCTCGGGCTTGCCGCTACCACAGTCGATGGCATCAGTTACCTTTTCAATAGGAACGGATTCTCCGGTAAGAGCGGCTTCCTGGCAAGCAAGGTTGTTGACTTCGAGCATGCGGATATCTCCAGGGACACGATCGCCCGTACCCAACACAACAACATCACCGGGGACAACGTCACTGGCAGGAATTTTGACTTCTTTGCCGTCGCGGATCAAGATGGCGTCGGACGAGAGCATATTCTTGAGGGCTTCAGCTGCCTTTTCGGCGGAACCTTCTTGGTAGATACCAATAGTTGTGTTCAGACTGCAAAGAACAACAAAAAGGGCATGTTTAGATTATTGCTGATGCCGGCATTGTGTAAATGACACAAGAATACGTACGTGATCACAAAAGTAATGAGACCGACTTCGATGAAGTTGGTCACGCGATCTTCTCCGCTGGTTGAAATGCCCTTGGCCAAAGACACGACGGCTACAAAAACAAGGATACCGACCAAGACGTTGTTGACCTGCTTCCAGATGCGCTGCAGAAGCGTAACCTTCTCCTTTTCGGTCAACTGGTTGGGACCGTAGCGTTCGAGACGAGCTTTGGCTTCCTGGCTTGTGAGACCCTCACGACGGGAGTTCGGGCTGCATCCCAGATGGGCGAGTGCTTCTTCCTTGGTCAAGGCATGCCAGTTGGTTTCTTTTTGGACGTTTCCCTTGGAATCGTCCATGGCTTCGGCTGCTTTCGGCGGCATGGTTTGGATACGTCTTCAGAGACGATGTCCTTGAGAAATTATGAGACTTCTCTTAAGGTTTCTCACAAAACAAAAAGTGAGCTTGGAATTTACTGACGTATAGGAGACGTCATCCTCTCAACAGGTGCTGAGCTTTAAGATTCAATCTACTACTATATTTTGTATGCTAAATCGTTCTTTTCTCCATTGGCCATTCATTCCATGACGTCAAATTATTGCTGATACGACAATCATTGCCAATAGAATGTTTCTTGTGAGTAGCACACACCCCTGTCGCTACTGGTGAGTTGGCATGCGTTTTGGGTGACGAGTGCGTACGTGGATGGCCGGAAGAAAGAGGACCCTTTGACACGTTAAAAATTGGCCTTCGGCAGCGATCGGAACTTCTGCAGGAAGCAACAGTAGAATGGTTACCGAATTCTACGTACTCCAATCTTCACTTGGCAAGATTGAAGTTGGTCAGCCTCAAGTTGACGTCAGGGATAGGAGATGTATCGAAGAACGAACAAGAGTACCCGATCTCTCAGTATACATAATGTTTTCAATATATCTGTTTTCGTACGGTATTCACAGAAGGATAGTATGACGCAATTCGGCAATATTGCCAATCCTGATTGGTTATACAGCGAACTGCGGTCGGTTCGAACCCCCAGGACACTGACGTCTTTACATTTCAAGCTAGTTTCATTTCCCAGCTACTTAAGAAGTCGAAGTCGATTTAGAAGTAATCCTGACGTGGATATAGGACACACGGTCGCAGAACTTCCTCAATTGTGCTGCTGTTTCCTGACAAGTGTCCTTGCCATGTCCATACACTAGAGAGGAAAGGTCGGCTCTTCCCGTGCATCCCTCATGTAATATCGGATCTTGCTCCTTTCGGCACCAGATGAATCCATCGGCTACAGACAGCTCATCGCGATTGTTCGCAGAAACGTGCATTCATGCTAAGAAAACAACCAAGATTTTTTCGTGGAACTGGATCACTCGCTTGGGCTGGTTCGCTATTGTGCTGCTTAGCTTTTGGTGTTTGGATGCAACGGCGACTGAAATTTTTTCATCCCATTATGTCGGAGCCTGCCTTTTCCTTATTCGTGACACTAAAATTTTCTGACTCGCAATTCAAAGAAGATTTCCTTCGAGACATTGCACTAGTCGCCACGCACGTCCGCAATAGCGAGCCGGATACTCTATCCTATGAAGTGCTCCTCTCGGACAAGGACGATTTGACCGTAGTGGTGATGGAGCGGTACAGGGATAAGGAGCACGCCTTTTTAAGGGTGCATCGGAATTCTCAGCCTTTTCAAGAGTTTCGACCAAAGCTAAAGGCCATGCAGGATGATGGTAAAGTTACTATATCGGGGGAGTCGTTTCTGGATTCAGGAATTGGCTTCGGTGATCGCGCGTGAAGAAGGATTAGGGGTTTTACATGAACGCCAAATAAGGCCCAAATCTTTGGAAGGGCGGGGGTCAATGAAGGTGGCATTTGGTTTTTGTGCTACTCAGTTCTTTTGTAGCTCCAGCGTGACAACATAAATTTACCGACAGGGAAGTGCCCAATCATGTGGGTGGTCTGGGAACCAGGACTTTTTTTGGTCGCATCAGCAATCAGCGGCTATTGCAGAGTATTCCTGCAACGCTTTGCGTGGAAACCTAGCTAGAATGTAAGTCAAGCATTTAACCTCAGACTACCGTTTACGTGAGAGGAATTACAGGTAGTTAGTTCTCGCAGACAGGTCATGCAAATTTTAGTTGGTTGTCTGAAACCTCCAAATTGTTTATTGACCCTTGGCAAGTGATGGGTACAAAGCTGCAAAAAGAGATCAGATCCGTAGGATCAAATTCATAGACCTACCTGTACTCACTGTCAAATGATTAGAGTCTTGATTGACTGATATCACAATAGCTACGTAAATTTAGAGTCCTAGGTGTCGTACCTATTTTAGGGTTCATTGTCTTTTATTGCCATGTCGAAAAATAATATCATAGTCTCTAGTTAATGTCTTTTGGTCTTTCCCGCCCGGCCAGAGAGTCACTTCTCGAGAATACCCTTCATTTGCTCTATAATTCCATGTAGGATTTGAGAGTGGCGGGTCACGGGAAACAAAGACCAAAGCGAAGTCGAGGTCGCCCTACAGCACCTGTACTGTGCACGATCGTGGAAAAACAGTCCCTATACTTTCACGAAAGCCTTTGGGGACTCTCCCTGGAGATTCTAGAATTGTTCTGTCTTTGACACCGTGGGCGTGCGACTAGGTATCATCAAATATCGACATGAACACATTTGTGGCTCCCCAAAATCTAGACACTGTTGTGGAAAAGTTGGCGGATGAAGCGGTCGATGATGAATGCGACATCTTAACAGTCAAGCAAGTTGCAGAGTTTGCCGTCACTGTACAACGCATGGGGGAACCAAAGAGATGTGAGAGTACAACGACAGTCGCTTCCAGTGACTCTTCCCAAAGCAGTAGTACTAGTGGGGATCGCGTCATGCGACTTCCTACTAGAAACGCTTCGTTTCGTCTCCGTGGCAGCCGCTCGGATCAGCTTCGTCCAATGCCTGCTGTCCCAGAACGTTCGCAGAGCATGCGATTGAGCTCGAGCAGTGCCAACGGCCGTTCTGCTGTAGGAAGTCTCTTGATGCAGAACGACGTGGGTCCGTTGAGCCGAATGAGTGGTATTCGCCAGCCTCCTCAACGCACGGTAAGTTCCCGCAATGGAACGCTTCCTCGCATCCCGGCGCGGACAATGAGTACCGATTCGGCTCTCCGGGGTGTTCCCAGGCCGACGACCTCGAGCTTGCGTGGTGAATGTCGTGATCCTCGGATAAACATACAGCTAGAGCGCAAAGAAAGTACGCATTCTTTGATGCGGGGAGGTTTGCAGCGTAGCAAGAGCGGAGTCGTGCTTGGGGTACAGCGCAACGAAAGCGCAAACTCTCTCATTTCGGTGGATACCACAAGCGGTATGGACTCGTGTTGGACCATGGACTCTGTAAATTTGCGCAAGACGCAGCTTATTGCCGACCCTCTCGAGGCCGGCACCTACCACAGTCTAGATGAAAGTTTTGCTAATCACGAAGACTCCATGTCGAACTATTCCATGAACCCAAGCAGCACCCTAATTGAGTACGTTGAGTACCGTCCAGCGCAAGGGCTAACCGAATACGATGGTGAATCCGTTTGCACCATGGAAGATTTGGGACTTCAGAATTTGGACCTGAATGGTATGGTGGATCAAGGGTGCGATGTCAGCTTCTTTTCGCAGGAATCTGGCGATCTGAGTGACTCTGAATTTGGTGAGGTTGGGGAAAACAAGCTCGCTTAGAGATAATTGCTGATTGTGGCACGGCTTTAGATTCAACTAGTAGTCTAGTTCGCCGCATCTTGCGTATGTTCTGACTTTAGGACATGCATCTGCAAGTACATTAGCTGCTACAATCTCAGCTTTTGTGCTGCAAAGATGAACCCATAGCGATAGTCAAAAGGTAGTTGCTTTTGGGTCGCTTTCCTGCTGAGTGTGAAGCAATCGTATACTTATGTCTACAAATCAGCTCACATTTTCATTTCTATGTTCTGCATAGGCTTCTCATTAATAGCCGCCTATATTCTCCGATATTTTGATGACTGCTCTAAGTCTTCTATGCTTGGACTGGCTTCTTCGATTTGAATAATTTCATCACTTTCCGTGAGAACGCTCTCTTCCGTTTTGCACTTTGTGGAGTAGACTTTCATTTCTTCTTTGTAGCGCTGCGTGTCAGCATCTGCCTTCTTTTTGTAGTACTCGACGCCTTCGGGTTCAAGCTCTTGCCAGCGCTGTCCAATCATCTTCGCGAGACTCTCAAAACCAATTTTCCCATGTGGGCGCTTCTTTCGCTTTCGCGTACCTCCATCTTGCTCATTTTTGTCGCAGGAGCTACTGGGCTGTTCCTTCTCCTCTCCTTCCGGAAGGTCCTCAAGAATCCGCTGGCGTTCCTCTTTAAAGAAGAAATTGTATGCTGAAAGAGGCCTTTTCGGTCTATCTTTCGGCTTTTTGCGTGTTTTTTTGCTCTTTCCTTCCGTTGCGATCGTAGCCGCCATGTTCCCCAAAAGACCTGCGGACGACGCGCTCCAAGGCCCCAGAATACCGTTTTCGGCATAAGGATCACCCTCACCGCTCATATTCCCAATATAAGGGCCCGAGTTCCTTGTAGGAAAGGAATCCTGTTGAAGATGCTTTTGTTGCATCAGCTCTAGCAGACGCATATTATTTGAACCGAGAAAATTGTTTGGTTGCAGAAAGCTTGTATTTTGAGGCATGACGTTTGACTGTCCCGGCACGAAGCCAAAGGTCCCGCCAACGGCTCGATCCGCAAAACGTAAATCCATAGAACTTGCCGCCATAGCTGTTTGCTGCTGCAAGAGATACTGTTGAATCAGTGTTGGGTATCCTTGTAAAGGGCCTCGCGGATGGACAGCAAGTTGTGGATCCATCGATTCTGTTTCGAAGGTTTCTCCTTGGTTCGGTGTGTCCAAGGGGCCTCGATTGGCTCGCCTTCCATCACCAAACAAAAATCGTTTTCGCATCGAATTCTGATCCATCATTTCTCCTTCACATCTCTCTATCGGAAACTACGGTGATTTTTTACGTTGCTAAAAGAGAAAGCTAGACGGCGTCCGCTCCAGAATTCGTATGTTCCGGTGAAACGGTGAAGGACTACTGGTACTTTTTACCTTTTTGTAACAAGGTACCGCTTATCTGGATCCCATTTGGGGAACGGTGGTCATGCCTCGACCAGCAACTCTCATCGAATTACCCCGAAGCTCTGTCCAGCGGGACTCTAAGAGTTGCGATTAATACCATTGCATAGTGTCCGCCATGTTCATCGTCACCAGTGAAATGATAAGTTCTCAGTCGGGATGAATCACTTATGGAAACAACAGAAAATACTGGATGTCTGTCTTACTGATATTGTAGTAAATCTGTACCAGTGAAATATGGGAATGGTCTGTCACCGGTACAGCAAGCAACCGTCTGCCTTTACTTCCCAGCAGTCGATATAATTGTTCACAAGAAAAACAGCTTGGAATTGTGGCCAGAAGGGGGAATTTCAACAGGGGACTTTCGGTAAAATCCGCTTCGCTGACAGTGAATGTAATATTACTAACACAACAATTGACTGTGAGGGGACGCCGTCCTCACACAATCGTTAGCCTGGATACGGTGTCGAGAATCCGGTTGACTAAGAACAATAGGAACGTCGAAAAAGTGTGTGTTATTAGAGCAAATTATGTTCTACAACTGTCTTTGCCAACACAATCTTTTACAGCGCAGCCTACCCAGTGTTTCTTCAGAAAGAAGTGATAATTTTGTCTTGTTTCCAGAAACGAGTGGCTACCTGGACAATAAGATCAATGCGACCTCGAAGCTAGGGATCCAAAGGAAACTCACAGTACCTACGAAACTAGCTGATCTTTCGATGACGTCAATTTTGGCAGGCCTTCACCGTGACCGCTTGCACAGCTTCTGGTGGAGAGCCGATAGTTTGCCGCATTCCTGATTTGGTAGACATCGTGTGTCTCTTCAGAGAGATAACTGTACTTGTGTGAAGCGAAGTTGAGCCGTTTCCTGAAGTAATGAGAAAGTCTGTTTACTACAGCCACAGTTGCTACAGGCGGAGCAAGAATAGCGAAACAGCGGATATATTGCAGAAAACTTGCCACGGATGCCATCCGTAAATGAATTAAAAGTGGCGAATTTCTGCAAGCAGTGTCGAAGACAAACGTGTGGGGGCTGCCGGTCAACGGTACTATTGAAAGGCAATTATGAAACTGCCCATGAGTACTAAAAGAGTAGAATGTATGCACATTTTTTCCGAATGAGAGAGTACAGTCTTTCTACGGCTTGGTTCGAGAAACGAGGTTGTATCAACTAACAGTAAGTGGTGTTCTAACTTTGCCGCTACCATTTGTATTTTTTGGCGTTCTGCCAAGGCTGTCGTGTCGACGCGGCAACCAGTAAAGCCTTAGTCAACCAGTTGCATTTTGATACCAAAGCCAGAATCAATAGGCTCCATAAGACCCTTATTCCTTTCGGATTTCAAACAGTGTGAATCGTATCGCAATTATTGATATATATACACCCAGAGAAGGGAAACGAATAGGTAAATTTCGGATTCCGTATTTTTCGGAAACGATGTCCTGCAACCGTGTTCAAATCCAACGTGACAATTCCAAAAAATCTCTGTTCTGCGGAAACATCAATAAAATGTTATTGCAAACTAGCTCTGGCTTGATCTTGAGGTTCAGTTCAGAAAAATATCGTAATAGACCAACTTCAGTAATTACTCCATTTTCCCCGATAATCAAAAGTTTCTAAGATCGCAAAGTATTATGTTGGATACGTTTGAAAACGAAACGAGTCGTGATCAGAAAACAATGTCAAACTACTTATCACTCGTTTCTGAATAGTAACCCTTTGTCATATTGTTTCGGTCTTAATGGACGCGTCCGTTAAGGAATTTGTCCGTTTCCTTCGGGACGGCATTGGGAACTATGGTCTTTTTATGGCTGTCCTTAATCGGGGGGTCCTTGATTCGCGGCAACAAATAACTGCACAGAGTACCGCAATAACTGCACAGAGTCTCAAATGACGTGAGTGCGCGAGCCTCCGTGCTTATGGCGATTTTAGCTACCTAGTGTTCCCACCCACACACACAAACGGCATCCCCGCAAAAGCCCGTCTTTGGACCTTGTTGTCTTTCTGTTTGAAAAAGGTCGCTGGAACAGACGAGCCCCACACATACAAAAAAGTATTCTCGGGTGCTTGTTCTGCAAGGGAACGGCTTCCCAAATACTCTCACTTGTCCGACTGTCTCGCAAAGGTAGGACTGGATACTGTTGCTGCTACTAGGACTGATCCTGTGAATTGTTTGTCGACAATGCCGTCATATATATTGTTTCTTTCGTTTTCATATATCTGTCAATCCCTCCTTTTAACATTTTGCTCTGCTTCCCATGTCATTCTCCTTTCCGGACGGAAGTAGTTTCTTCGATTCCCTGCGCAACATGCAACCAAACTATAACATGGGAGGTGGTGATGCGGCTCACTGGAACGGCGGACACGGAGACGATAAGTCCGCAATGTCGAACGGCTACAACGGCAGCGGAGGTCTGGCTTCTTTCCAACAACAGCAGCAACAAGCGTCCTTTCAACAACACCAGGCCAACGCACTCGGAGGGTACGGTGCCGGAGCTGCCTCGCAGTTCCCCATGTGGTCACAGATGCCGTCGGGCAGCGACGGCTATGCCGGAGGTGGAGCGGACCCCTTCCATCCCTACATGCCGCAACAGCCCACGCCAGACATGATGCAGCAAATGTCGGGCCTGACGAACGGCGGTTACGGCGGCGGGTATCCTGGACAGGACATGCAACAGATGATGTTCCAGCAAATGATGAATTCGCAAGCGTTTGCGGCCCAGCAAACCGGCGGCTACGGAGGAATGCCCGGATCGAATCCGTCCATGGCGGCATACTATGGCCTGCCTACGCAGAACGCGTCGTCCATGGCCCATGCTGCGGCTTCCTCGTCCGCTTCGGCCGGATTGGACCGCAAGTCCTCGCGACCTAAAAAAAATAAGGACAAACCGAAGCGTCCCCTTTCGGCCTACAATCTTTTCTTCAAGGATGAGCGCCTGCGAATGCTTTCCGCGATTCCTGACAAGAAGGAAGAAGACAAAGAGCAGACCTCGGATGACGACACCAAGAAGGAGGACGACGACAACGACGATCCCAAGGCAACCAACGAAAAGGAAGACAAAATCAAAGCCGAAAAAGGCAAGGCCGACACGGAGAAGGCGACCGATGCAAAGGAAGACGAAGACACATCCGAGGATATCAAGGCTGATACAGACAAGGCGACCGATGTAAAGGAAGACGAAGGCAACAAGCCAGACTCTGTCAACGAGGAAACCGACAGCAAGGCCTCTTCCGAAAAAAATGAAGACAAGGACAGTTCTAAGGAAACGAAAGGGAAAGAAGAAGAGAAGAGCGGTACCGCAGCGAAAGGGGAGGACGAGTCCAAAAACGGCAAACGCAAGCGAGAACCTCACGGCAAGATCAGCTTCGAAGCAATGGCCAAGGCCATCGGTGCCAGTTGGAAGGCGATAGATCCGGAATTACTCGACACTTACAAGGCTAGAGCTGCAGTAGATATGCAGCGCTACAAAAAGGAAATGGAAGAATTTCTTATCAAACAACGCCAAGGTTTGGAAGAAAGTCGCGACCAGCTAGAAACCTCTGTCGATCCTATGGCAAAGATGCGCTACTTCTCCACTAGCAACACTGGTATGTGAGTGGAGCATGCGCAGAGATAAGACAGTTTGTACATGTTGGATCAATTAAAACTTCTATTGCATAATTGTTCTCGGGAGGAAGGAGCGAGCCCAGCTGTTCAGAAATGGCCATATTTGATAGTTGGTTTCACGCCACAATCCGTGGTACTGGAAAAAGAGAGACCCCTTTGATTGCAAAGAATCGTCGCTACATACGTAACTATCAACTAAAGTGCTAGCGAGATTTATTCATTTGCATACATCTTTTACAGAACAGATTCTATTAAGATCCGGAGCTGTATCGTGTCGTTCCGGAAATTTGGCTTAACAAAATATACACCAATGGCAACGCTGTCGCCATTGGCCGTTGGCGTCGCTCAACGGAATCTTCCGCTCCTTAATCATTTGTTGAATTTGGCTTGTCTGCTATCGTCGTCCATTAAAAAAAACGCGGTCAGGAGACTCGTTATGGAGGGTACCTTCAGTATCTTCGAAAGCATTGAAGCGGCGCACGCGACGGCGGCTTGCATTTATTTGATTGTGCCAACAATTTTTCACGGCGTTTTCTGAGCGGCCCGGTAAAAGAGCAGCAATAGCAGTCCATTTGTTTCCCATGCGCCGCTGTGCATCAAACAAAGCTTCTTTCTCTTGCTCCGTCCATTCGTCTTTTCGGATTGTTGGGTCCAAGTAATTCAGATAACGACGTCGGACCTGCTCCGCGACTCGTCCAGGCAGAGACTTGGCGATCTCAGGAAATCCAAGGCCTTCGGATTTCCCCTCTAAAACAATCGTATCTTCTGTTGGTGACCAAGGGCTATGTTTAATAGAAGGGCAAAGCGCCTTAAAAAAATATCACGCAAGCGATTAGAACACCTTGATGGAATTTCGTTAGCAAAAAATGTCAGCATGTAACGCACCTTCAGCCACCGTGACTTGCACTGAAAGTCATTGCGTTTCCCCAGAAAATGCACTCGAGAGATCTTTTTCCAATTAATCCGGCTTTCACGGGGACAAATAGTTCGCTCCAATTCGATCGCGGTCTTGAGTAGCGCGTCTTCGTCGGGGGTCCAGCGCGTGTATTTTTTTAGAGGAGTGGCGGCGTCCGTGGCAGAACTGGGCGATTCGTGACGAGGCGGACAAGTCAAAAGTAACGCAGGTCCTTGCGTCGTCTGCACTAAGCGTGGGTTTGAATGCGATGGAACAGAGTTTAACATCCCAAGACTGGACTGTACTTCTTGAGGAAAGAGGTTGCCCTTGACACTAGCAGCACCACAAGGATGAAGTGGGCTAGTTAAATTCCATTGAGGAAGACAGCTAAATAGTAGGTTGGGGCTGAAGCACATACTTCCATGTTGCACATGTTCTTGAAGTACATCCAAAGCGTTTGGAAATAGACGAGAGGAAGAGGGACGTAATTCCAGAGATGGCTCAGGCGTTTTGTACGTGCAGTTGTAAGTTATCCCGGTCGTCGGTGCCAACAAAGAATTCAAGCGTTCTGAATGTCCTGAACAGCGATGGAATGGTGGTGGCCCTGATGTAGCGGCAAACTTGCTGGACTGACTCATATCGGGGCGTGCACTAGACTCTAGAGCAATCAGCGGAATGCTGGCCCGGGTGACGTTCCGGTTTCTGCTAGGCGAAACTGGCTTTTCGCTCATCTTATTGGATGTGCCATCAACGATTCGTAGATTTTTGACGACTGTCGAAAACTGAGAGCAGAGCAAACCAAATGAGGTCGAGTAAGAAGCAATGCGGTGGAATGATGAATGAAAGAACCCATAATCCGATCCGGTTAAAGCAGAAACAAAGAATCTATCAAACGTACTTTTGGAAATTCCCTCAAAGCTGGCAAGTTCTCTCCGTGCGAACATCGTTCTAACGTTGGCGAGTTCGCACGCGAGCGAGTGACAAGTAGACGCTTTTCAGGAAGGACCGACACATTTCTGCAGCGATCGGCAATCTGATCCGCTACTTCTTCGGTAGGCGGATTTTGTTCTACAGGTTTATCGTTGTCTGGCGGAAGACGACGGTGGCGTGACTCGACAGAAGAGCGTTGGGACCCCAACTCCCTTCTTGACTTTTTAGCACTTAATGACGACTTGGGGTCAGCAGAAGCTTGTTTCAGAGATTGCGCTCGAGTCTTCATGGTGAAATTTAAGTCGCTAAGCTGCCAATCCAGTTCATTGTGAGGGCTGACTGATGAAGCGATTGAAAGTCAACGAACTGCTGTCATAAAGCCATTTCAAAATTTTGAAATTTTTTGTGGGCTGACGGTGATATTCTGACTGACCCAATTCTCTCTCGTTTCAACGGAGATCCAACCGGGTAAGATCGCAATGCAATGTCGCGATTAACTTTCATGTGAATCGGTTTTTTTACAGTTAATGGTTTTGAATCTGTCGACGTTGAAGCTGATGATAATAGATAAGTTGTTTAAGTTATATATATTGGATGTTTCTGTTGTTCTGTTGACGCGCTTTCTTCCGAACGAAAAAGCGGTTGTCACTTTTGTAAAGAGGTGTCCCCGACATACCTTACGGTGAACCCACTTTTTGAAGTTGTTTCTGACTGTGAACAAGCCGCATGTTGTCAAACATAGTTCCACTCGATATGTATTGGCACCTATTATTCAGGCCAATCACTGTTTCGAGTATTCTGCGCCCCTCTCCTTATACAAAGGCGGTTGCTCACATCTGGAATGCTAACACAAATATGACTGTCACGTTGCCTTGAACAGCAACGAACAACAACCGAGAGAAGTAAGCGCCAGGATTGCTTCAGGCATACAGTCTCGACACAGTAGTAGGCTGATCCAGTATTCGTAAAATTATATCAGATCTAAATGAGATTCGAAGCAACTGTACTGCATGCCGCAATCTATCGGTAGCTTATTAGTATGTCTTTCGTCTATCAAGAGTCACTGCGGACGAAAAGTTCTTGAATCGCTGGCCTCTCCTTTCCCGTGCCGAAATCACTGTGACGATTTTTCGTTTCTACTGTCCTCCGGTGACGGCGATCGCGAAGTTGCTTCGGCGGGCGGTGGTAACACTTCTTCGTTGTTCAGACTCTCCATTGGACTACCTATGTACTCCGAGTTCGTTCTGGCACCAGCAGCGACAGACTCTAGAGCCGGAACGGGATCGTCTCGCTTCTTTTCGTCCGCTATACTTCGTCGGAGTGGTGCATTGAAGGTTGCAAAGTACGCTATCGTTGACGCGGCGATAAAAGACAACAACACGGAATCTCCGTGAATCGAACCGACCCCGAACGTGTCATACTCTTGTTTAGCCGCAAGCTCGACAATCGGAATGATAAGAGCGGAAAACAGATTACCACCAATTTGCTGGACAGATTCCACGGCTGTTTCGTCTCCGGGATACGTCACGTCAACGGCTAGCTCGGCGTTGATCGGCTGGACGGGACCCGCCGCCATCCCGAGTCCCAGCAAACTTGCCAACAACAACACCGGTTGCGTGCCAATACCACCGACAGTCAAGCCGAGTGGGATCACAAGCAAGGCCGTGGCGGCCAAACAGATCATGCTAATCTTTTTGTATTCTTTACTGCGATCAACATAACCCCCAATAAGGATCCCACCAAACAAAATGGCGAACTCGAAACCTGCACCAGCCAAATCAATCGATAATTGGTCTATTATTCCACCGCGCGTCATGATCTCGTCGATAAAAGCGCCAACAATATTGGTGATGGAAATGGAGCAGACAAAGGCGGCCAATGCCTTGGTAAATCCGGGAGTTTTGAAAAATTTCTGCACCGACTCGAGAAATGGTGGTTCCTTCTCGCCCGCTAGTAATTTTTCCATTTCCGAAGCCGACGGCGGCACGGGGGGTTCGTCTTCGAATTGTAGCAGCGTACCGGCCGTCACGACGGTACATAGAACGGCAATGAGTCCAAAGTAGTTGGCTAGACCAACACTGTCGACCGCCATAGCACCACCGACCAAAAAGGCGGTAGCGATGCCAATTTGATTAAAATTAAGGGCCACGGCGGTGGAAGTGGCGCGTTCACTAGAGGCGAACCACAAGGCGGAAAGCAAAGGGGGCGTGCACTGAAAGAATGGTTGGGCGGCGCCCACCAGGATCGTTCCAAAGACTACGACGGGGTAGCTGACCAAATGCAAGTCTTCCGGCACAAAAGGTAAAAAGGAAACGCCAGATCGCAGCCAACAGCCTACCATCATGAGCACTGCGGCTCCTTGAATGGCTTTTTGTAAGCCAAAGCGATTGACAATGTCCGTGACCAAGAAGCAGGTCGCCACGTTGGTGAACAAAAAGATGTCAATCAACGAAGCGGAGGAATGTCCAAAGGCGCGTTCGTATACCCCCGGTGTGGCGGCGGTGGCAAAGCAAATCCAATCGGAAAGCAAAGCGAGCGCGGAAAGATATGCCAGCTGCACCCATCGTTGGGGGAAGACTTGCGGTTCCATGTCACCCCGTTGTAGATGATGATCTTCATTGTTCCCATCGGGCCCGTGAGGCTTCATACGTAAAAGCGACAAAGCTGGAGATGCTGCGGATACTGAAATTTCTCGAGAAGTCTGCTTTTGTTGTATAAAAGGAAGAGTCAGTAGATCCTGATGCTTTCCCCGAGCAGGAATCGCAATACTGTGCCGATAGGGCGACACAAAAGCAAAAGCACCATGCGATAGCAGTAAACAACAGCCAAAGAACGAACGTGTACAAGAAGCGGTGATTCTCATAATCTCTCTGGTCGTAGGAGGATTTCTGATACGTTTTTGCCGCAAGAGTCAAGGAGGGGATGTTTACACAAAAAAAGCAATCGTTCGAGTACGCTCGGCAGGCAGCAATTCGGTGCTTGTCAACAGCGCTTCAATCCAAGATCCAAAGAGTGAGCAAAAAGCAAGATCAGGCGAGGAACACTGTGGATCCCCCTGTCGTTTGATGAAGAAAGAGATAAGCTGTACACAACGAATTGATGCGACAACACTGGGAGGGAGGGATCTTACCGTTCCTCTCGATGGATGGGCTTGTTGACCAGGATCTAGACGAGTTTCTTGTCTCGCGATAAGATTGTCGAGTGGGGGAGAATTTCTCGTGCGATCGGTGTTCGGGCGCACATCACGCTCGCGTCAGCATTCGTCAGCATACACGATGCGTATCCACCGCTTGTGCTACTTACACGAAACGGAGCAGCGACCAGACGAGGCCAGAATAGACATACTTGACCCAAATGCCAATTCCGTGACATGGAACCAAAACATGCCCTCGGATTTTTTACACATGTATCTCTTTGGTTCGCTGTCAGAGTCAACCTATGCCCAATGGTCTATGTACAATCAATTTCATCGTAAGCTTCCGATCGACTCATCAAATCTGGCAGAATGTTTTACATCACTTTGCCAAATTTATCCCGTGTATCGATAAAGATAAATAGGAACCGCTATTCGTTTTCGGTCATTTTTATAAGAACTTACTTTTTATGGCGGGTAATGTACCTGTGCTTCCTTAACTGTAAACAGCGAGCTCACAAAAATCCCTCGTAAGACCCGGGTCTGGCCAGAGCCTGCCACCAGAGGTACACCGTGGTGATTATCCACCAAGGTCAAGAAGGGCCAGCCGCTTCGGTGTCTTTCCTCTCGTGTTGCCTTTGCCGACTAGTACACCTTGTGATAGAAGTCTGTTCCTAGTGGCGCCCGAACGATACAATCCTCGAATAGTAGCAACAGCAGCAGCATCAACAAAAAGCAACCGCTATCTCTAAAAACTCCTCGAGCAACCCAGGAAAACGCAAACGCAAGAGCAGCCCCATCACGCAACCGTATTAAGAGTAAGAACTGGTGGAACATGAAGGCCAACCATCGGCAGTCGCTTCGGCAAGCTCCGGCTGCTCTGATTGCGAATCCTGGTACACGAGTCGATCCACCTCTATCCTTTCACGACAATCTCCTGTTGATTGAAATCCAATCCCACACATTTTCCAATACTTCCTTGACGATTCCGTTTTCTCTCGTTTGGCAACGCGAACAAGAAATGCGCTCCGCTGTGGACGCCTTGCAAATTCCCCGGGATCGCTGGAACGGCTCCCTTCTCTATTTGCGCTGTTGTGTTCAGCAACAGTCGCACGTCATGTTGAATCCCGAACGCGTTTGCGCTGAGCAAAATTACTCCCAATTAATGGCTTGGCATCCGTGGTTGACGACTCTCCTCGAACGCTACTACCACACCGGACGTCTCACGGTACCGACAAATTGTCTCGGCTACGATTTTCTGCTGGCGCTTGAGTTTTTTGGTATCGTCTACCGTCCGCAGCAGCTCGTGTGCAAGTCTCTGGCTTCGTACAATTGCATTCAAGCTTGGTCGGAGTATTTTCTCTACCGTACGATTGCGGCCGAGTGGGTCGCCAGAGACGGGTTGGACGAGGCCCCGCAAAGCCTTCGGCACGTGTTTGGGACAACATCGGCAACCACACCTGCTAGATCCGAAGCAGTGCAGTGGGGCGACATAGTGCTACCGACTCTCCTCGAAAATGTATCGGATGTTGTGACGCCACAACAAGCTCTGGGTGCCTTTTTTAACAACGAAACCGACATGGCTATGGCGGAAGCCATGCGAGAAGATTTCGCCCTCTACTTGCAAAACATTCTGACGAATGCACAAGTCACGTTTCTTATCCAAAGCGTTACGGTAACGAGTGCGCGACGGGCCCAACTAAAGTCGCGCGCTATTCTGATTGTAGATGCGGTACAATCATCACCGCCTGTACCCAAATCCCGCTTTCAATACAAAAAGATAGTCATAGATCAAAATGATTGGAAACGCCCCTGCCCATCGGTACGGACCGAGAGTGATCTGTCTTGTCCGTACGACGAAATTGCACACGAGCATGCGGGAGAAATCGAACGGGAACGCACACTGGAAACGGCGCAGCAAAGCATAAATCGCGGTTCGGGCAGTCCGCGTCACGTCATGGAGAATGTTTACGACCGTGTTTATGAAGATTTGGCCGACACTGTACCAGCAACCCCTGTGTTTATCATGGCAGACAGCAATGCTTCTAATTCGAAATCGGCCTTGCCAACGAAACTTTTGTCGCGGAATGGGTCGGCGCCAATGGGTACAATAAAAGTCGTCCGAAATTGTCGTTCCGCGACCAAATTGGGAATGAGTTCCTCGTCCGGTCCGTTTTTTGTCGATGGGAGCGGCAAACTACGAGAAGTGCACGATGACAATGGTCAACGCTCACTTTCGGGTATACCGAATACCGGTCTTTTGGAGAAAGAACTCGAGTTTCCGGCTTCCGAAACTAATGATGCAGATCAAAGAAGCAAGGACGAGACGAAAGAGACGACAAGCAAGTCATCATTCGACAATTGGGATTGGTTGACAAGCATGTGTTCCACGATGTACGATACGGAATCGTCCTCAAGCCTGTTCAAAACGAAATGTGGGTCGGAGCAAGAGACGGCCAGTGCAGCAGGTGTGCCGACAACGGCTGCGACGCAAGCGTATTCTTTTTGCAGGTGTCTTCATTGATCCGGGGTCTCCGTGACATTTCCATTCTAGATATAAGGTATTTACCCAACAAATGTGAATAGAGAATCCTGGTTACAATACGAGTGCTTTTATGGATGCAGGAGGGTTTTTGCTTCCTTTACTTTAGAATCAATTAATTGTGTTCTTTGAAGCGCCTTCACTAAATAGAACAGCACATTGTTACTAACCATTTTTTTCCGAGACCGTTCCAATGGTTACCACAGCTGGCCAATATCAAAGGCAGTCATGGTAAATGGCGTCAACCTCTCTGCCACGATCCGATAGCAGAAATTATATCGGCAATTTCCCATTCATTTCATACCTCAAGCGATTCCAATTTTTCAGTATCTCGTTTCGCTTTCTAGGTGTCTTGGAAAGTAAACGACTTGGTCTTCTTTATGAGAGACACAGATCCGGGGCTAGTCCAAAGCCAAACACCAGCAGTCTTCACTCTCTGAATATTCGACAAAGTCAATGATGGGTCGATCTCGAGCAAAAGCGCTCGCATGAAAGTGAGATTGTCATCACCAATATGGTACTTGCTCGCAAAGAGGGAAGATGTAGCTTCCTGAAGAAGCTACAAGTTGTTAAGTATATTTCGGTCAAGGATGTTTGGGAGATTGCCTGCTGCTTGCACCCAAGTGGGAGGGATGCGAGGGTGTGCCGCTTCGAAGATTAACTTCAGGAGCCCTTCACCTCCCCCATGGAGACTTTGGACGCATAGGCAAGTCAGGAAAATTAGTCCGCAGTGCAATGCTTCCTCGGCAATTTTTCTGGGACTGCGATCGGATCATTTCCACTGACAGGGATCCCAGTATAGTCACCAATCAAATAAACGAGAAGCAGCTCGTTTACGAATTGCTTGAGAAGTCCGTTCACCCTTTTTGGATTAGCCTCAAACTGACAAGCACGGGATCTTCGCGAAACGACTCAGCATGCTGAGTAGCCAAATCAATCATGTCAGACTCAACATTAGAGAAAGGATCCTCAGAAAGATCTAGAGCAACGAGTTCCAACCACGACTATTTCCGCTGGTTGTAGATTCTGCTCAAACGAACAGTACCGCTAAGTTTGGTCGTAAAGCAGCACACTCTGCTTGGCCCGACAAGTCTTAGTCCCAGAGACTCAGCTTTCTTCATACTTCTCTTGGAGCAGGGTGTAAACAGACCTTCTTTGCTCAGCCTGAGCATGTATGGCAAGAGAGCAGAAGTGCATGGAATTGGAATGTCGTTGCTCCCGGAACTCATGGCTCTAATTGCTTCAGTCGGCGACCCATGAAATCGAGCAAAAATTTCAAAGATTCAGCAATAGGCTTCCCCAGGAGCAACTAGCGCTCGGCTTGGATAGCAAGACTTGCAGCACAACGGTGCTAGTGCCTTCCGTGAAGGCGGAGTGTCACGGTCAAGAGCCATGTCTGATGTCGGGTATCGTTGTGGCATTGCTGAGTATTCGTGTCGACGATTTGAACATTGTTGGGAGAGAATACCGGTGGGCTTGGTCACTGGCACCCACCTGGCATCTGAGCATATTTTGGACAATTTAGGTTTCGTTATTTTCTGACGAAGGAGAAACGACAGGCATAGCACGATGGAATCACCCGTCACGGTATCGTAGCAGAGCTCCCGCCGTAGATAATCCGAGGGGACGGTTGAGTAGGGGAAGAAAGAAGAATGGAAGGACAAGCGAGTTGTCCACACAATCAGGGCTGTCAAGATTGTACAAATCTAGGAAAGTAACAGTCGATACACGTGACCTTGTGACACCGTTCCTTTGAGGTAGCAGCGCGTGATTGGTGCAATCCGTACATCCTACGTTTCCCCGTAACAAGGAGGTCACTCATACTAACAATGCTGGGTCATCCGCAGGGAGAATTCCCACCTTTTTTCTCTAGGGTGGCCATCCCAGCCCGTCGTCGTCGGTCAATAGGCATGCTTGCTTGCTCGTGTGTGTGTGTGTGTGTGTGTGTTTGCGTCGTGTTCGTCGTTCTATCTATACCCGTGGGGTGCCCGTGTCGTGCGCCGCCAACTTTGCCTTCCCATGTGCCACTGGTCGCCGCGTGCATTGCCGGATCGAAGGGACGGTGCCTTCACAAAAACGGTACTCAATGGACATTAGTACGTATTCCAAGTGTTACTCACTGTCAAAACCGTTTGGCGAAGAATGTGTCCGTCCACAGTCCTACGAACAAACAACGACGAAGAAAGAGATGGGGCAGGAATTCTCTACGCGTGTGATTTTGTGTGTGTGTGCCGGATGGTGCGGTTTGATTGGATGTGCTTTTGATTTCCAGTACCACATTCTCTAGTAGTAGTTGTAGTAGTAGTCGACGACAGCTCTCTGGACTCTACTCGAGTCTCGAGGTAGTCAGTCTAACCTGTAAAACAGTAACACTGTGTAAATTCGCGCGGTGGCAGGTGCTGTGTTGGTCACGAACGACAAAGACAAATTGGCACCTGCTCCGGTACGTTTTTCCACCAACCTTGCACAGCGAAGGAAGACTCGAGTCATCCGGCACCATTCATCCCCTCAGGATCAGCGTTTCGCAAAACCGACCGACTCTTGACTCTAACCTTTCCTTCGCATAGGAAACGCACACGTAGAAGTATTGAACGAGAAGGAACGTAATTGGTTTCGAGCTCATCGATTGAGGTTCGGACACTACTGCCGACTGGTGCACGACGATTGACAAAGATGGCCGAGTCGCCATCACGACATCCGCGGAACGCGGGTGTTGCGTACCAAACGCGTTCGGGACGTTCCGTCCAACCACCACTACGCTGGGAAGACGAATGCGATCACCACGACAGTCCTCGCGGTACCGTCGTCGGACAATCGGCATCGCAGCGCAGTACCGAAACTTGTTGCGGCAGCAAACCCGTGTTTGTTGTCGACGCCGTCCCCAGTCCCACACGCGTCTATACTCCGCGATTCGGCGCCACTATGGACACTTCGTCCTGGAACTCACGACCCTACTTCTCCGTCGAGAGTCTCCCGAGTTCGTCCTCGCTCAATCAACTTCTCTTCCCGGAGAACCACTGTACACACAATAGCAACAACAATTACAACATCAGCAAGGTCAACACCGATACGCTTCCGCACACACTCCGGCGGCGGCGCCGCGTCCTCTTTTTGGAAGAAAAGGAAGTCTACGGGCACGACGTGGACGAATACGACAACGAATCGTTTCAGGACGCGTACCAGATGCAGGCTTCTCCACTCCGGCGATTCGCGATACGCCCGCGGCAGCGTGTACAAAGGATTCGAAAGGCGCTGCGGGGACGGCTTCGTCCCCACCGGGCCTCGCACGCCATCAAATCCCCCTGGCTCATGTCCGCCGATCATCCCGTCAAGATTCTATGGGATGTCCTCACAGTCGTCCTCTCCTTGGTGAATGCGTACCTGACGCATGCGGCGATCCGGGATCGGGCCTTTAACGACAATCTCTTTGTCCGTTTTTGTGAATGCTGGTTCGTCCTGGATATTGTCCTCAACTTTCTGACCGAGCACAAAACCAGCGATGGTCTCGTCTACAACACGGTACAAGCCGTCTGGGCCCGGTATTTAACCACTTGGTTCGTCGTCGACGTCCTTAGTCTCTTTCCCGGCGAAGCCTTGTACGTGCGTCCCATTATTGAACGGCAAAATCGCCGAACCTGGTGGCAAAAGTCCTTTTTCCGCACCAAGGCCGTCATTCGGGTTACTAAGGTTCTGCGCTCCCGCCACGTGCGGTTGTTCGGCAGCGTGGCAAAGCGGACCAAGCACGCCGGTGTCGGCGCCCACCGGTTGCTCCGACTCGTCATCAAATACGTACCCAAGTACGTGCTCTTTCTCCAACACATGCGTGCCGTCATTGCCCTGCGAGTTCTCCGACAAGTCCACTGGATGCGCAAAGTGTGGCGCAACGTGACGGCAATCCATTCCGTCAAGCCCCTTTTCCCCGACGATGACGATACGCTGTCGTTGACGGAAGGATTCGATGACCCCGTGTACGAGGACTACAATGAGGATGGCGACGACCTGGCATCCTTAAACGATCACCGTCAACACATCAGCCCCTCGAACCGAAACGATTGGGAGTGGATGGACGATGTGGATGACGATCCTTTTTGAGCAATCGCCACCAACCGTAGATTCTACGTGTATACAATTTTTAAACACAGTGTGCACTCTAGAAATGCGCTGTAAAGGTATTTTTTATTAACTGTAAGTACGCTTGACTGTGAATCCGGATCGCGTCGCTTCTACCTCAGTAGCTAAAGCGCCAATAAAGGAAGCGTTGTAGCCTGCTTTCCACGACGTGACTGTGAGTGGCCTATACTCGCGAACTTGTCTCTCGGCATGTATGGGAAATGCAATTTAGCCGTTTAACGGGAAAAGTTGTAATGTCGCCATGCGAAGTTGTTAAGATTACATTGGAATGTCCACTGTAAGTCCACCAAAATTACTCTTACTTACAATTTTTTGCCTAAAGCTTCATATCTATAAGGGTATATAAGTAAAATCGATGTCATAATTGTGTATCTACTAGAATACTATGCTTTTTTCTTGGCTATGCTTACTTACGATACGGAATGGTTCGGCAAAATTGAGAATGCCTCCTTCGGAGTCGACCGTTATCGCTTGTTGTGACTGGCGACGATCGCCCAAAAGAATTCGGGAAAACCTGTGCCTCGAGTCTAGAACCTCCGACCACCCCACTTTGCACTCACAAATTCTCTTACAAGCACTTCACAGTCCACTCCATTCCTATACCTCATTTTTCATTCATCACAATGCAGTTTTCCCGCTTTGCTCTCATTCAAGTCCTTGCGGTTATGTTGACCTTGGTCGACACGATGGCGGCAGCTGGAAGTCTCAACGTTGTTCGCCAGTCATCAGATCTTCTACAGGCCAAGAGGAAACTAGGCAAAAAAATGATGGGTCGTAAACAACGAAGACCGTCTCGGTTACCTTCCGTCAATTCTCCGACCCTTTCCGATGTTTCTTCTTTGGTACCTTCTGATGCTCCTTCTATGGTACCCTCTGATGCTCCTTCTATGGTCCCTTCCGATGCTCCTTCTATGGTCCCTTCAGATACTCCTTCGGAGGTCCCTGCTTTTATACCCTCTCTTGTATGTTTGGAAGAAGGCAGTTTTTGTTCCGACACCGTCGCTTGTTGTGGCTCACTGTCATGTTTACCGACCCCTTTGATTGGATCAGCTCCTCCGGGACCTGACTCTTGTCAACCTGATGGACGGCGTCATTTGCGTCCCCGCGCGTAAGCGGCCAAGGAAACCAGACGAAGGTGTCTCCAAGCACATTCAATGGTACCAAGCAAGGCTTGGTGAAATCATGTAGTCAAAAAGAATCATGGAATAACTAGTAGAATCCGAAAGGACAGTGAATTCAGCCGTAGTGTAAGTTTTGTGTCTAGGCGTCGGGGTCGGTTCCGTGTTATTCCTCGTGTGCTCTGGAACGCTTTCGTTGCCATTGCGAGTTTTGCGTTAGAGCAGAGTGGACAATGAGTGAACATATAAGGTAGCAACATCCCACTTCGGCATGGTATCTATGGGATGCGTGTGCATCACTTACAAAAGCTTGCAGAAATGGATCTCCTCGGGTCCCTTCCAAAGAGCGCGGATAAACTTGGGAGGCCGGCATATGGCTGGCTGTTCCAACAACGGAAAGGACGAAAAAGTCATTGTGCCGTCGAAGCGACAAATGTCCCAACCGACATTTTTCCAAAACTTGACGAGGGCACAATGCCTGTGCCAACCGACACACGCGGACAAAAAGTCTTGGTCGGGTGATAACGCGTGCCGTAGAACCGCCAACCGAACCCCGTGCCGTTTTCTCGTAGGGGGAGAATCCCGAGCTCGTCGCCCTCGTTCCGTTCGGGGCCAGCTTCGTGTCTCCTCCGTCACTCGACACCGACACCCTGTGCGTTAAATTGGTATTAGCACGAGCCGTAGTAGCAGTAATAGCATTAGGATTTGTCCTCCTGTCATTCGTGCCTAGTTGACGGGTCGCAACAAGTATGGAGGCTGCGAATTCCGCCAACGAGGCCGTGGTGGAAGTCGACGACGATGCCGTTCGATTCGAGGATTTGACCGTCGACGACGATCTGCCGATTCTAGAACGGGTCGTCCGCTACAGTCGGTCGCAGATTGCCCTACAGCGCCTAGTGCACGTTAAGATGCTGGCGGAAACAGCCGAAATTGTTGGGTACGTGTGCAACGAGCATTGTAGAAAGAACGTCAGGAATGGAAAATGCTCTAGAAAGAGGAGAGAGGGTCTACGTTTGTACTGTTGAAAGGGACGTGTCTTTCTGTAGATATGTATTGTTGCTTGCGTTACTCACGACGCTCTTCTCTCCCCATTGATCAAACCCTCTATCCTTTGAACCCGTTACAGGCAACGTTCGACACAAGAAGTGTTAATCCCCTTGCTGCGATCGCTGGTCAGCGATCCGGAAAGTATCATTCGGCAACACGTTTCTACACAGCTCGTCCCCGTCTGCATCGTTTGCATGGTCAAGAACGTCACCAAAGTCGCCGAACTCGTTCAAAACCCCGTCTTCTCTAAAGATTACGACGAAAAGGGTTACTCTCTCGTTACCACAACCGTGCTCGGACATATAAACACGCTCCTGGAGGATTTTGATATGGATGTCCGTAGAGCGGCCGCCGACGCTCTTTCGGGACTCGCTTTGCAAATTCGACCCGCTGATGTACCCCAGGCCTTGCTCCAAATCCCTCTCGCGCTCGCCGCAAAGTTACCGAAAAATCCACACGCCAAGAAAAAGACCGAAGCGGATCAGCACGTTGAGGAATTGCGCATCACGGCGGGTAATCTGTTGGCCGAACTTGGTGGTGCCGCCTCGGAACACTCCACTACCTTACTCGCATCGTCCACGTACGTTTCTGGAATGATTCTGCCAGCCGTCCTGAAATTGTGTGACGACGTTTCCTTCCGTGTCCGACGAAGTGCGGCCCAAGCCTTGCCACGCATTCTCGGAGCATGCTCGTTGAACGATGTGGAGGAGACTATTCTACCGGCGTTCGATCAATTGAGTCGAGACGACTTGTATCGCGTTCGGAAATCCACAGGCGAGTGTCTGGTGGATATGAGTAGATCCATGATGTTACTGGCGGCGAGTAACAAAAAGGCTGAAAGAACGCTTTACAAATTAAGACGCGAGACACTAATTCCTATTGCCGATCGCTTGATTCAAGATTCGCATAAAATGGTCCGTCAAGGTATGATGCAGTTTCTGGGACCCTTCATGGCTAGCTTTTATCCATACCAGACGTCTGCTCTGCGCGATTTATTGCCCGGCACTGTCGAATCGGACGGCAGCAATCACATGGGGATCGTGGCCCAATTCTTTCCGCACGCCACATCCATGGTGTCCCGTCTCAACTCGGCACAAAATATTAGCATGTCGGCACCTACCCCGGTAAACGTACATTTGGACGAAATTTTACACCGTGTTCTATCCGAGATGGATGTTTTGCACCAGGCACTGCCGGCATTTTTGCAAGCATCCCGCATGTCGGCGCTATCACTAGCCGCTGTCGCGACCCACCGGAATCGTAACTTACCGGACTCGGAAGACGTTGACGTACTGATAGACAAACTATTGGATTACTTTGCCGCACTCGCAATTGTATCGACGGGCGACGAAAACACCGACGCGGAAATGCGTGTATACTGTGCGTATAGCTTTCCCGCTCTTATATTGCTACTAGGAGCGGACAATTGGGAGGGGGCGATGCGTACATGCTTTTTTACACTCATGAACCCGAACTATGCCAAAACTCAACAACCGGAAGAAAAGCAGTCCGACCCGGCGGAAAATCTGAACGTCGCCGAGCCACCCCTGCCAGTGAAACGTTGTTTGGCGAGTAGTTTACACACGGTTGCCAACATCCTGGGACCCGAGCTGGCCGCCTCCGATATTGTACCTGTTCTGCAGGACTTCTTTTTGAAAGATCCAGATGAATCCGTACGACTGAACGTCATTCGCAACTTTCCAGCATTGTTGCAAGTGCTCTCCCCTTCTGATCGCAAGGGCCCCTTTCTCATGTGGAGCGAAATTGTCCGTGGTGAAGAGTTGCTGGGTATCAAGAAGCGCAGTGCACACAATCCGGTTGTGCTTAACTGGCGACAGCGTGATTATTTGGCGCGATCTCTGCCGGATCTGATTGGTTTGGTGGAGCCGTCTCTGGTGCACGAACATATCTGGCCCATTATGAAAACGCTCTTGACCGATGCGGTCTCTATAGTCCGAGATGACGCCATTTGGTCGATTGCCATGATCCTTAAAGCTTATTGCTTGGAGTCATTGCAGGCATGGCCGAATGTTTCCAATTTTCGAGCTTTCAGTGCTCAATCGTGTGCGGAAGTCATTGATTGGTTGAAAGAAAGTATTCTCAAGCTGGGAGTACCTAGAGAAGCTCGTATAAAACCCGTCAACTTTTCGGAGCGCCAGCTATACTGTCGAATTTGCGCCACGCTAGGATTGGCCCTGCGCTTTAGTGAACAGATTGAAGGGGACAAACAAGACCCAGTCTCGGTGTTGAGTGGCAAGTTTAAGACGTTTTTCTTCCCAAAGTCGAAAAATCTGCAAGACGACCTCCCAGGGCCGTATCAAGCCATGACCAAGTCGGAACAGAAACACCTTCGACGCCTTCTGCTGAACGAGCTATTGCCTCCAGCATTGGAAATGAAAGAAGATCGGATATCTAACGTCCGCGTGACTTTAATGAAAACTCTGCAACTCATGCCAGCCGAAATTCGTGCAACGCCTCTTGTCCAACCAGTTCTTCAGGGTTTGGTCGAGGAAGTGGAGACATGGGAAAATTTTGCGATTTCTGATCAGCCAGTGCCCAACCCGCTAAAGCAATCCGCATCACAGGCTGCGCTGTATCAGCCCGCGCAACGCTCACTTGCCAGTGGTGCTGTGTCGCCACGAGCGCAACAGAGTGTCCCGGTGGATTTAGATGCGGAGATGCCCGACGACCGACGGTCGTCTTCGGACGACTCGAGTGCATCAGCAGAGGACGTTGCCGAATCGTCAGATTGGAAGACGGTAGTGTTTCAAGCTGGACCGATCGGCATGCAGCTGGAACCCACTGCCGATGATCGTGCTTGTCGGGTTTATGGTTTTTTGGATTCGGGTGATGGAAAGCCGTCACCGGCGCGGCATTCGGGCAAGATTGAGTTGGGCGACGTCATCGTCAAGGTGAACGGTAAAGATGTACATTCCTACGACGACACGATTGCGGTTCTCAAAGCAGGTGGCCGTCGGGAAATCACTTTTCGACAGGGAACAGCCGACGACGATTACGACGACGACGAAGAAGAAGAGAGTGTAGGAGGATTTTCGTCTACCGACGACGAAACCGATCGAAAAGAACGGGAACGCAAGGCAAAGAAGGAAGCCAAGAAGGCAAAAAAGGCCAAGAAGGAAACAAAGAAGAAAAGCCGTGACAAGAAAAAGGACAAACGGAAAAAGGAGGAAACAGGATGAATATTTTCAGCTTAAACTTAGCTCTGTGTACCTAGATACATAGGGACATAAACTATGTCCGTCTTTTCACTGAGGATTTGAGTTTCAACTGCATAACGATATACTAGCGGAGAGTCATGCATGTGTCACAAGTCCTTCCGCTAATCGAGCCCAGTCCTCAGGCATCACAGATTCCACGCACGCATTGCAAATGAACAAGATTCCAAATAAACACGATCCCGTGCCGTACTGGAGGCAACTCCGTTTGACTCTCAACGGTAATACGCGATGAAACTGTTTCGATCGGTCTTATATTGGAACGTGGCCATGGAGGGGTAGGGCGACGGCGATCAACAATACCAAAAATGTGACATTGAATGGACCGGCGTACACGCACGCCGTGCTTACATAGAGGAAAACATTATTTAATACTGACACCGTTGGATATCTATTTATAGTTTTTTCCGCTCACGCCCTTTTTAGATAGAAAAGACCGGACTATATTATCCGGCCATCAGATTGTCCCCGGAATAACTAGCTAAAAACGTTTACTACTTATAGTTTAGAGTCGCTCAAAAACCCGCGGGGTCGACTCTTGCATAAATTTTTCCGGCCTAATGCGTTCCAACTGTTCTACCTGTCCAATGCGCAAGTCCGTATCTCTCGCTCAAAATTCTCCAATTGGCTTCCCTACTGCCTCGCTTGCGACACTTTGGCCGTATTTATCCATTTTTGGCTGGCAACCCTGTCTCACTGTCGATCTGCTGCCATTACAATTCCCATTTACTGTTACCATGAAGTTTCTTTCCGTTGCTCTCCTTACCCTCTTTGGATCTTCCCAAGCCAAGACGATCAGCAAGCGTCGTGTTCTGGATCAGAAGAAGCTGCTGCGAGCTGCTGTTCCCGTGAACCGACAGGGCGAGCGACGCGTTGAAGAGCAACAGCAGGGACAGCAGCAGAACAACGGAGGAGTGGAAATTTCGGCGTATCATTCGATTCAATTCAACGAATGCTTGAGTCTGAGCGCGCAACCTGAAGATGAGACCATTTTTGGTGACGACTACATTGCTTACACCAAATCGGGACAAATCGTTCCCCAGAAGTCATACGTGCTCTTTAACGTTTGCGAGACAGAATCTTCCTGTCGATACGTTTCGGACGAGAACTTGTACATGGTGGACTTGGCCACTTACATGGGTGCCATGGTGGAATATTTCCCGAACAAGCTTGAGAAATACTGCCAGGCCTGCAATGATGCTCAGGACTATTGCGTGTAAGTACACTTCTAGTGATTTTTGTAGACGACGTTTCGAGTGCGTCGCTAATCTTTGATCTCTGGAATTTGCACTACAGGAACGGTGCCACCGACGATCAGCAGACTGCCGAAGATCAGCAGGCTGCCGAAGATCAGAACAATGGTGACAATCAAGCGAACAACGCTGATCAGAACCAGGAGGAACAGCAAGACGGACAGGCTGATAATCAGGGAGGGGGACGTCGTCTTCAGGGCTTTAACGAAACCATCGACTGCGATACATGTTCCTCAAAGGGATGTTTTGAGGATCAGGATCAGGATAACGATGGTCAAAATGATATACAAGAAATTGTAGACTGGGCCACTAACATGATGGCATGTCAGGCCACTACCTCATACTGGAACACCAACGTTCTCCTTTACTCCGGCTTTATTTGTAACGAAGCCGGAAACGGTGTTGAAGTTGGTGTTTTTATGGACGCGGATTGCTCGATCTATACTTCGCTGAAATCGTACAAGACCTTGGTTGCTGGTACGGAAGATCAGACCTACCTAAGTAACAGTCAAACGATCGTCACTTACCCGTTCCTCAACGACATTGAGTGTGTCGACTACACCTACATCAACCCCTACAACCAAAACAGTAACAAGAATAACCAGAACCAAAACCAGCAGCAGGAAGTCAGCAAAATTTGCCAAGAGCTCGTCAATGGCGATGCTTTGATGAACATTGCAGACTGCAACTCTGACGGACAAGAAGACAACGCAGCCGAAGCTCAAGCCGACGAGGAACAAGAGGAAAACTACTCCTGGTTCACCTACCTTATTTCCCAGCAGGACATGAACAACAACCAGAACGTCTGTTATATCGTTCAGGCCTTGGAAGGCGAGTACTCTTCGGCACGCACTTACAATGGAAACGAAAAGACCGGTTCTGGTCAATCTTATGATTACAGTAAGAGCACCAGAGGCCCTGTTGGAGCGGGAGGTGTTGTCGGAATTGGTCTTCTTGTATTGATTGTGGTAGGAGCAGCCGTGTTCTTTGTAAAGTCCTCTGCAATCAAGGACTCGAAGAAGCAACCCCTCGTGAACAAGGCAAATGGGGCGATGGCTTAACTGTAAATCCGTTTCTCCATCTTCATTATAAATGTTCCAGCCTTATAATGATAACGCTTCATTTTATTCTCTAATAGTAAACAGATATTGCATAATGTCATTAAGTAAATACAAAAGCTAGAATCGAATGTTTTGCATCCAATCATTGCTGTCCATAGGTTCAAGGAGGCTAGATAGTTCTGCACCATTTATCTCTTCAAAAAGGGACGTACTTCGTCGCAGTAGTATTTTATCCTCGTCTCTTGCACATGATTTACCCTACAATGAAGACTGTTATGGATTTGAGAGTAGCAGTCATCCTTCCTACTATAAAATTAGGTCCATCTAACTGGTGGCGACACATCGTGTGAGGTGCTCTGTCGCCTGGTATCCTGCAACGACCAAATAAGCGTCCGTCCAGGACTACGTTGAGGATACTTTTGAAGCCCGAACAAACATCTCCGTAGCAAGCAGGGGCACTGAGAGACACAATCGAAATGAGTTCCGAAGGCTCTCGTGCGGCTGAATCTGGAGCGCATCGGCGAAGTCGTTCGGTTTCCCTTCTCGCGTGAGCGGTCGAGTTGAAACGCTCGCGTTGCCAGGCGGTCTCGACGAGTTCAGACAATGAAAAAAAGCGTTTACCGCTCAAATTGAATCATTCCTAGACGAAATATGACTGATGCGGCAACATTATGCAGTGATGTACGTTTGTTTATAGAATGCAGAAAAAAGCGTTCGTTAGCTGAAGAGTAGGCTTCCGGGGCAACCGAACTAATCATTCGGAACTCGAATCGTACAAGAGTGAACTCGCACTGATCAAAAAAGGCTCATCTTGTAACAACAACTTTTCATTCCATTGAAGCGTACTTGTGCGAGATCGCTTAGAGGGGCTCTCGTATGGAGTTTGCTCTTCGCATTCGTCTTCATCACAAATTGGATTGGCACGTTTCAGAGTCCACATGTCCTCTTGATTCTCTGAGTGTGATTCCCACTGTCGGCGGAAAACACTTATATCGTACTCTTCAATATCTTCGCGTGTCTCGGCTGTCGTTGAAAAGTCGACTTTATCATCATCTAAAAAGCTAGTCGACCGAGCAATAGCGAACGTCTGCTGCGGCTTGGCAAGCATATGTTTCTCGTCCTGTTGAGGGTGTTCCATAGGAGCCACGCGGATGCGAATTCGGTTGCGAGCAAAAAGCGGTGAGCGAATGGATGTAGCAGTCATGGTGTTAATGGGAATCGCTATCGAATTTCGTTTGATTCGGATGCAGCAGTCAATTTGTGTCTCTCCGTAGAACAAATTCAAATTGGTGGGAGAGCACCACGATGCGCATTGAGAATTTCCTGCGAGCCGTTTTTGTCTGACACAAACTTGGTTGGCGAATTCACGACACTTCGCACGATTGTATTTACGTCGAATAACACAATGTCAAGTCGTTAGAGTAACCGTTCCCGAGAGCGCCGGCATCCATCCGTTGAACTGATTGAGCGTTGAGTGCTATTGAAGCCTGAAGTCGCAACGACAATCAGTTTTCAAACAGAAGGTGAAAACCACAGTGACACACTCCGTTCAAACAGCACCATTCCTAATCATCCACAAGACCCGGAAAGCTAAAACTCACCTTTTGGCCGCTGCTCATCTTCCGAGGAGTCTTGTTCTCATGCAGCCGCTGTAGAGGCCTGCGGGAACTTCCGTAAAACTTTGTTTCTCTTAGGTTTTCAGTGACACATTGAGAAGATTGCTGAGATTGATCCCTTGAATGGAAGTTGCGAGAGCTCATGGTGAGAGGTTGCTCTCCCGTTGAAAATGGAGTGAATATTTGTGTGGGACGACAGCTCCTGATTGATTTCGCGGATTGCTTTCAAAAGAGCCGTTGGAGCCGAAAGCAATTTAGGTATGCTAAATTATTTGAAGAGGAAGAAAAATTGGTAACGGCGGCGCGGGCCCGCAGCCGCCAAAGGGCAACAATGAGTCGCGCTAGTCCATTTGATACATCCTTCGACTTCTGTGCTCTTTCCGTGTCTCCAGTCTAGTATCGTAGTTGGTCGTCCTTTGTCGTCGTGTATCAATAGGTGCGCTTACATTACTTCATTTTCCTTTCACAGTCACTCTCTCTGTCAGCACGCTGCGCGAACTTTCAGATACAGCCGTCCGATATAGCAGCGCACTCCTTGGTAATAACATTCTTTTCACCGCATTATTCTGTTCATCATTCGTCCCTCTTTGTTCCAGTTGATCTGGATTCTGACGATCTTTCGTCATCGCCTTTCACTCGCCTTTTCTTCGACGCTCCTGAGCCGCCTAGCAACGACGGTGTCGAAGAAACCCAGTCGATTTCATTCTACAAGAGCTGCATTGAGTCATTCCTCTAAACGAAATTTTTGTTCGAACAGAATGTTGGCTAATCTAATCGACGGCAAGAGCATTGCAGCAGATATTCGCACTGAAATAAAGGACAAAGTTGCTGCCATTGCTAGCAATGGTGGGACAGTTCCTGGGTTGGCGGTCATTCTCGTCGGTGCTCGCCGTGATTCCCAAACATACGTCAATATGAAGAAGAAAGCTTGTGCTGCAGCCGGCATAGTGTCAATAGGATACGATTTCGAAGACAACGTTACGGAAAAAGAATTGCTCGCGACGATTCAACGTTTGAACGTAGATTCCGCTATTCACGGGATTTTGGTCCAGCTTCCTTTGCCAGCTCACTTGGATCAGGATAAAATCTTGCAGGCGGTTGATCCCGCAAAAGACGTCGATGGGCTTCATCCTATGAATGTGGCAGCCTTACAGCTATATTCTGGAAATGCTTTGGAAGCTCCGTTCAGTATAGCATGCACTCCGCTCGGATGTTTGGTTCTTTTAGAAAAAAGTGGCATCGACCTCAAGGGGAAACATTGTGTTGTTGTAGGACGTTCTCAACTGGTTGGATTACCCATGGCACGCCTTCTGCTAGGAAGAGATGCCACCGTAACAATAGCTCATTCAAAAACCGAAGACATCCAAAGTTTGACACGCACCGCCGATGTCGTTGTTGCCGCGGCTGGTCGCGCTCACTTGGTCGAGGGCAATTGGATTAAACCAGGTGCGGTCGTAATCGATGTGGGCATCAATAGTGTCGACATTGTCCCGGAAAAAGAGGGCGGCAAAACTTACAAATTGGTGGGTGACGTGGATTTTGATGCCGCCGTGGAAGTATGTTCGCAAATTACTCCAGTTCCGGGCGGCGTCGGGCCGATGACAATTGCTATGTTGTTGAGAAATACTTTGCGATCGTGCGAACGCTTGAATTTATCTTGATTATTCTACTGATAGACCAATCTCTTTTTTCCAGAGATGTATAGCTTAGTCACGGGATAGCTCATCCTTGTAAATGTGAATCGGTATAACCGGTAAAAATAGGGAAACCGTCTTACTTCTCAGCTTGTGATAAGTTTCTCTCAATGCTTTGCTGGTGCGATCTAGCTAGCTATGTCGATTGTATTTTGATTGGCGGAATTTGTCGTTTTCCATTTTTCTTGTCCACAACGTCAAATTCCAGTTTTCATCGATTTCTGCAACTCCAAGTCTCCTATCAAAGAGTCGGGTGCAGCTTTATTTGGATCCAAACGTGGCCTGTCTCCTCAAGACAGAGTCTTCTTCTACATCGACAATTCGGATAGACTATCCCGTTTGCTCCCAAATCTTTGCTCGTTCCTGCATCATAGGATTCCATCGAGGACCTGTCAAAGGCTTTGCTTGACAGTGAATACGGTAGCATTCATGATCCGCGCAGTTGTGCTATTTTTCTTCGCAATGCCTGGTACACTGAATGGATTCAGCACACCACGAGGGCGCTCAATTGGGAAAGTAAGAAGAAATAGACCTGCCATGTTAAGAAAAGATGATAAGATCACACCGGGTGAAGATGACAAAGTAAAACTACCGACGAAACTAAATCTAGACAGCGACAAGGCCAAGGAAAACGTACCGATTCGGATCCCCATTCCAAGTAGTGTCCAAAGAGTTCTCGAAACAATTTACTACATATGGAGCTACGTCGTTATTGCGCTCGGAATCGCGCTCTCTTTTGGATTGCTTCTGAATATCTTCGGCTACGGGTATCAGTTGACGGAAGATGGCTTGCGCATTGATTCAATTGACCAGTTCCGTACCGAAAACCAATTTAGAATCGAGGTGATCAATAGCATGAAGGAAAGTCGAAAGGGAATCAATGTAGACCCTAACTAGAATTTGATGCGGATCCTCGTAGTAACGAGGTCTCGTGATCTGCTCAGAATTGACCAGTGTTTCCAATCTGAGCTGGTTTCTTATGATGGCTCCTGCTACCAAAAGGAATTGCAAGTAATGAGAAGAGACTTTGCCGTATCATTGTTTTGTGACAGCATATTCATTAGGGCGTCAGATGGATGTAGAGCAACACCTTCATACATATATCCGGTATTACAATACCTAGCACAAACCCGTTGAAGAGCAACATTTTTATCTCACTTTTGGAAACATCCACAACCTCAGTTTTGATGGAAGGATTCCGTGGCGGTAAAATCGAAATTGAACGCCCAGAGGACTAGACAGCTGCAAAATTTGCGCACGTCCAACATCCCTGCATGGAGTGATGCCCCAATATTTAGGACAAGCGAACAGCATCGACAAAGAAACCACAAGACTACTTCAGCTACCAGCATACAGGAAAAATAAGGGAGAGAAATGCAGCAGCTCTGGCAACAGGGAATTGAAGACGAGCTCTTGCGAAGATGGATGGTTTCATCACAAACGGAGCGTGTTGGGCGCAGCCCCAGGAAGAAGCGACATTCCTTTTCATTTCTTTACCAATGATGGCGAATATGTGATCAGACGATTGTTTGATCGTAGAATCTAGGTTGCGCTCTGCTACTGCGAAAGCTTATTACATACCTCCAGCTAGAGATGGCTTTTGTTTACTAATCTAATGCAAGGGAGAGGCCTTAAAGTTCCTTAACTACGAAATGAGGAGCAAGAAGATTTTCGGGTCATGATTTTGAAATGTATGCTAGCATGGATGCCTATAAGACTCAAGCCAGACTATAATTCTCGATGACTTTGAGAACCATTAAGACATTCAGTGGCATAATCCATATTCAAAATAATATCGATTTTGGTCATCACATTTTCCCACGATGCCAACACAAACTGACCGTGCATACCTGCACATTGGTAATTTTCGGATTTTATTTGTGATTTCGCCTTCGATCGGAGGGATCTGAGGAGGTTTCATCGGTATCCCTATTTGCATGCTTTTCGTAGTCCATAGTATGTGCGTCAAACTGAACCCAAATGAAGGGCAGATGGGAGTCCTTTCGAAGAGATCCAACGGCATCAGGAGGACAGTTGTACGACCGGCGGCGGCCACTTGGAGTCGTTCAGAGTTCATTGTCCTCCTCTGCGTGTGGTGGTGGGGTCCTGGAATTTCATGGGTTAAAGCACAGAAAAACCGGGGATGCGATAAGATCATTGGTAGCTTTACTGCCCAAGAAATGAAAGATGCGGGTCGGCAATTCCTTGTACCCATTGTAGACAGCACGCTCGTCAACAACACCGGTAACATCCTCTTTTTTACTGCTCCATATGACGTTCAGGTAAGGAAGAAAACGCAATTTTTTGGTACTTTTGTCCAGGCGTACGTACTGAGAATACGGGGTAGATCTAACTGACCGCGTCCTCTGCAACTTTTGAAAAACATGTCGTCAGGTCCTTAAAACCTGCAGCTCTTGCTTCGATACGGACCGCTGGCTTATTTCCATCGATCGAAGCGTGCCAGGTCAGTATCTGCAATACTGTAGTTCGACCGGGTATGGCTACGAGCAAACCCAGTCCTCTCTAGTTTTTTTGCCAATAGATCCATTGACGGGCCAAGTTCTACAGCGTGTCAAGTTACGGACATTTGTGTCCTACGGTGGTATGGGTCACGATTTGGGGACAACGCCAACGGTCGAATGGCCAAATTCCGTACAAGACTTGATCAATGCGGTCCAGAATGAGACAGTACCGACCGAATCTTACCAACAATTCATGTCCAAATACTTGCCCGGAATGCTGGCAGCCAGTAGTGGTTCCATTGGGTTGTTTCCGGACTACTTTGGTTACGGTGAAAGCAACAACATGAACCGTGCCTTGTACTGGCCCCGGATGCACGAGCAGACTACCGTGGTGAGCTACTTGAAGTTACAGCGCTACATAGCGAGTCTGACGGGAGGATGCACCTTACTTGATGATGCTGTGACCATTCGCGGGGTTGAAGAGGGCGCCGCTGTTGCCATAGTTGCTTCGGATAGCTTGCGACGTTTTGGCTCTGAATCCTTAACGGTCTTTGCCGGGGCTGGACCATTGGACACAGAAACATTACTGTATGATACAATACAAGCCTACGAGGACGACAATGCGACTCCCCAACTTGATCTTATCCTTGCATTCATGGCGTTTTCGTTTTCGGCGGAGATCGCTGGAATGAACAATACCGGTTTTGCCCAGCCTCTCGCAGCGGACGAGTATAGCGCAGCGGTGGCGAGTACCGATCCTGACCAGGTTTTGCTAAATTGGTTTGCCGCACCTGATCCGCCCAGCTCAAGTGTCGTGGCATCGCGTGTCCCTATCAACAGTACCGACATTGTGCGCCAGTCGGTACGAGAACTCTTTGTGCAAGCTCGGGCCTCGGGAGAATCGTCCCCCTGTCGAACCTTGGCTTCTGGGGCTGAAAATGGTAAACTATGTGAAGCCATTGTCGAGGCCTCATCCTGGCGGCTTTTGGAAGGAGAAACTCGCGATGTCATCTATCCCTATCAATTGTGTTTCGGTCGAAACGACGAAATCTTTACGAGCAATCATTACCCCTCCAGAATATTTGCAAACAGTTTGGTCAATTTCTATCGTGGACCAATCGGATTTCCCGACTTGGCCCCAGCGGGCGACCACGATCGCGTTCGTCAACTTTGTTCGCTGGATCCGATTTTATTTTTTAATTTAGAAGGGCACGCACCGCAGGCCGAAGAAAATCGGCCGAACTACAGGACGCCGCTTTCGGCCGTAGAAATGCTAGTGTGCGAGTCCGGTCCGAGCGGTTCCACAATGGCACCAATGCTTTCGCAGCCAACAGATTCTCCCTATCCCACGTCCGAGCCAATCGCAGCGTCGTCTATCGAGCCAACGCGGATCCTTACGCCAAGAATAGGAGTGTTGGTACTTGTTGCTTTTTTGTGTGGGGGTGAACTGATCTGACTCTATCAATGAAACAAAAATAAATAATCGAACGCTATTGATTACTGCAACAAAAAATCGCAAAACATCTCCGTCCTCTTTCCAATTCTTGACCAAAGTGCAACTGCATACATCCGACGCGACTTCGCACTCTCTTTCAGAACTGACTACTTGCTACGCTTTCGTTTTCCATACCCGCTGCAGCAAAAACTCCACTATTGCGGAATTCGGGAATAAATAAATCATCCAGCGCGTGAAGGGCGGACTCAATGTCCCGCAATTGCGCTTCGTCGGCAGCTCGTCGAGCTGCATGGGTCATTGGTGCCACGAATCCAGTTTGCGGTGCGATACCAGTCGTTGCCGTACTATGATGACTGTGCAAAGCGTTGCCACTGGGTATCGTGTGGCGGCCAGTCTGTGAGGGTTTGCTAGACGGTACAGCGTTGCCAATGGAAGCTGCATTGCCTTTGGAAACCGCGCTGTCACTGGATGCTGCATTTCCCCTGGAAACTGCGCTGCCATTGGATGCCATATTTCCCCTGGAAACCGCACTGCCACTGGATGCCATATTTCCCCTGGAAACCGCGCTGCCACTGGATGCTATTTTCCCCCTGGGTGCCGCATTGCCACTGTGTGCTACAGTTCCGACAGGTGCCGTGTAGCGGTTCTGGACCCTGGGTGGACGAGGTTGATACCATTGATCGCCCATCCGTTTCTTGATCAAGTCCCGCTTTTCCCGCTCCATCTGCAGGGAATGACGGATTTTGGCAGCCTGTCGGTAGGCTGCCTTGGCGTAGCGTCCCCGATGCGCCGTCAAATGTCCAATGGCGACTTCAACAATAAAGGCGTCCTCTTCCAAAGCAGCGTTGGAAGCATCGTACTGCTGCGTTTGCAAGAGACGGCATATTTCGGAATCGGCTAGCTGTATCGCTTCGTGAATGTGTTGCAATGAACTACCGTACAGTTGTGCACCCTGTAGCCAACAGCGGGGTGTCGCGTAGCGGCATGACGTAGCGTGACAGGCGTCGAGTTCCGATTGTGCGGTAGTAACGCGAATCAAAATGCGGCGTTGCACCATACTCGCTTCCATGCTCGATCCGTCGATCGCGTGGACCACACTGGACGGGTCTTTCCACGCGGCGGGATACTTTGGTGGACTCGTCTTGGGTGGTTGATCCCAACAGTCCTCTTTGGCCAGGAGCGCTTGTTGACACGCAGCCAAGTACGGTTTGCTAATTTGCATATCCGCCAGCGCCGGATGACGATCGTGCAACACCTGAGTCGCCGCGTGAATGGCAAGGAGCCAACGCTGACTGAACGTTAAACTCTGGGATGGGGTCGACGAGGGTACCAAATTCTCGCGGAGGATTTTATCCGGAACGTCCCGAGGCGCCGGGTCCTCTTCAAAGAAGGCGGGGTAGGAGCTGAACATGAGGAAACGAAAGGGTAGACGATTGTGCTTCTTTTAAATGGTCCAAGCAACGGATTCGCTAGAAACTATCCGTCCGACCTTTTTTCAAGTCAATTGACTGTTCGGAACGCAGCTCTGTCGCTTTCTCTCACGGATACACACTTGTTGAGGCTTACAGTCAATACTAGCAGTGGCAGTGGCAGCTCTTCGGATATGACACGAATGATCGACTGTACATACGGAACCATCTATTACCGCAAGGAGTGCGACGGATCTCTACCGGTTGGGTGTCGGTCGAAAAGTACTATCAAGGTAGGACCTATCTCTTCGGCAATAGAAAAACCCTACGGCAAGCATATCGGGGTTCATTATCCCTTTATCTTGGGTTTATGCTTATAAGTCTTTGTTTTACGTCTTTTTATCGTATCTACAATCCTTTGATCCCACAGACACGTTTTAGCCCGTTACCGTTGCAGTTTTCTAGTTTATCAGACCCATCGTTCTACGCTGAGGTAACGGGATCAAAGGTAGGGTGA
>Ga0163101_100029_pt1 | contig 63920 bp, 72 predicted proteins | sample TAMARWmetagpilot_2_FD_111548 | JGI IMG/M metagenome (GOLD analysis project Ga0163101, IMG submission 111548) | Phycosphere-associated microbial communities from TAMU algal ponds, Corpus Christi, Texas, USA - TAMU ARW1 11/11 metagenome pilot | ecosystem: Engineered > Artificial ecosystem >...
GAGCTATATCCCGAGTCAAAGACTCATTAAATTGAAGTTTTCAAAATACCCACACCCATGATAACGAATTTCTTGAAATTAGACAAGGTTTAAAATTGTTTTGAAAATTCTAAGCAAGAATTAATTTGGTTTTAATTATTTTTATATTTATAAGAATAATCAAAACCAAATTAATTCTTAATTTCTCTCTAAATAATTTAGAACATCTTGAACAGTTGCGATCTGACTTGCTGATTGGTCTTCAATGTTTACTTCAAATTCGTCTTCAATAGCCATAACTAATTCTACAACATCTAACGAATCAGCTCCCAATTCTCTTCCAAAATCTGACTCTAATTTTACCTTACTTGGATCAATCCCCAATTGTTTCCCAACAATACTTTGTAATCGTGTAAAATTGTCTTTCACAACTGTTTCTCCTTATTTTATATCAAGTATCGATACATACGTTTACTAACACTATATAGATTAAATACACCTAATAAAATTTTTTATGAGCAAAGAAATTGAATAAGTTTACTAACTTGATAAAAACTAACTTGATTTAAACTATAAATTGGAATATTTTTTTGCTTTGCTAAATTCGTTAGTTTAAAATTTTGATTTAAGTGCTTTTTTAATCCAATAATTAAATTTGCCTTCCGAATTTCATTCGTTAAAACAAATTTTACTCTCATCTTCAGTAAAACTTCTTTAAGTAAATTATTAGATAACGAGTAAGGATAAATTATCAAAGTTTTTGACTTAAGATTTAATGATTTCTCATACCGAGACTGGTTAATTGATATCCAATTTTTTTCTAACAATGTTAAATTATCGGTAGAATCTTTTTTTAAAAGGAGATTTTGCTGATTTAAAAATTTTTGAGCTTTAATATTAATTTTCTCAGACAAAGCAAATTGACGAATCTGACCCACGAAAAAACTTCCACGCAAAAATAAATCGACGGAAGTCTTAACATCTTCGTGAATTGTCCACGAGCTTTGATTATTAATTTCGATAATTATTTCAAAAGCTGGGTAAGCTTTTCGCTCTAGAATACTTTTTTGCGTCCCACGCCTCTTTGCTTCGTCATCACTTAAAGTCACATATTGAATACCACCAATTAAATCTGCTAATGAGGGATTTTTAATTAAATTATCTAAACAATTTCCATGTGTTGTTCCAACGAGTTGAACGCCTTTTTCTGCAATTGTTCTAGCAGCTAAGACTTCAAGTTCTGTACCAATTTCATCAATGATTATAACTTGTGGCATATGGTTTTCTACAGCTTCAATCATAACTTGATGCTGTAATTCAGTCTTAGCAACTTGCATTCTCCTTGCTCTGCCAATACCGGAATGTGGTATATCACTATCACCAGCAATTTCATTAGAAGTGTCAATAATTATGACTCTTTTCTCCATTTCATCAGCTAAGACCCGAGCAATTTCACGAATGATAGTGGTTTTACCTACTCCTGGTTTACCTAAGATTAAAATAGACTTTTCTGATTCTAATAAATCTCGAATAGCAGAAATTGTCCCAAATACAGCTCTGCCAACTCGACAAGTTAATCCATTTATTAAAAATTGCCTATTTCTAATACAGCTAATTCGGTGAAGAGTTCTTTCGATACCCGCTCGATTTTCATTACTAAATTTACTTACTCTTTTCGTCATATAATCAATATCTTGCCAAGAAATAATTTTTTGAGACAAGTATTGAGGACCAGTAATGAAACGAGCTTCGGGACGTCTTCCTAAATCTAATACAATTTCAATAAGTTGATCTTTCGAATCATGTTGATTTAAGTGTTCACGAAGAAATGCGGGTAGATTTTCAATTAATTTGTCTAAATCTCCATTAACACTCATCTTTGTCTAAATTTAATATAGTTTTTAATTTAGAATACAGTTTTAAAATGAACACAATTTTAATTTAATTCTTTTTGTTAAGCATTTAGTAAGGTTTTAAAAGCCACTGTATCTAATACAGCAATTTGTGATAACATTTTACGATTTAAATCAATATTTGATTTTTTAAATCTATGAATTAATTGACTATAGGAAATGCCATTTAAACGCGAAGCAGCGTTAATTCGACTAATCCAAATTCTTCGAAATATTCGTTTTTTTTGTTTTCGGCCGACGTAAGAATAACGTAAAGCTTTCATTACTTGTTGATTTGCAACTCTAAATAAAACTGAGTGCGCGCCTCTATAACCACTTGCAAGTGCTAATATTTTTTTACGACGTTTACGAGCGACATTACCGCGTTTGACTCTTACCATGTTTTTTTCTGATTAATATATTAATAAGGTAACATTAATTTGATTGATTTTATATCACTTCTACTTACACAAATAGTTTGCGACAATTTCCGTTTTTGTTTATTTGATTTTTTCATTAAAAGATGTCCTTTAAAAGCGTGTCGCCGTAAGAAATTACTAGTACCCGTTCTTTTATATCGTTTCGCTGCTGCTTTTCGAGTCTTTAATTTTGGCATAATTTTTTAAGTCTTTTTTTGAGAATATAAAGTTTTGAAATAAAGCTTTGATTTCAACGGATGAGAGTATAAAATTTTGTCCCCATATTTCCAATCAACCGGGCACGCTTGTCCCGGATTTTCTTTAAGATACTGAAGAGATTGTAAAATACGAAGTAACTCATTGACACTTCGTCCACATAATAAGTTATTAACCGTATAGTATTGAACTATACCTTCTTTGTCAATAATAAATACACCTGGTAAAGAGAATCCATCTTTTGTTAATAATTTATAATTACTTGTAATTGTCTGACTTAAATCTGAAATTAAGGGATAGTTTAAGTGCTCAAGTCCACCCTGATTTCTCTTTGATAATAAAAATTGTAAATGCGAAAATGGGCTATCTACAGAGATTGCAAGAATTTGTGTAGATAGTTTTTTAAATTCAGTAATTCGATTATTTAATTCTACTAACTCTGTTGGTGAAACAGCGGTAAAATTGGATGGATAAAATATTAAGACTACATATTTTTTTCCATGATAATCTGATAGTCGAATTTTACCCAATTGATTCTTATAAACACCAACTCCAATAAAATTAGGCGCCATTTGACCAATTTGAATATGTTCTAACATAATAAATGACTATTTAAAAATAAAAATTTCAAATACAAAACAATACTATAATAAAAAAAGTATAGCAATCAATCAAAGATTACTAAACTTTTTAATCGTTAATGTCTCTGAATGATTGTTACTTATCCTTTTTTTTTGGACTGCTAACTTCAACTAACTCACTTAATGCAAAATTATTCGTATTTGTGCCACTGTAATTAACTTTTTCAAATCTTACAACGGCTGGGTAACGAATTCCACTCTGATCTACGGTTGCAACAGTTCCGACTTCGTTAAACCAATATGACTCTTCTCTTAAAATTCGAACTTCTGAACCACGATCAATCATAATTAAAATTTTAATAAATTATAGTATTGGATCTTATTCTAAGTCATTCCTTAACAATTTTAACAATAAAAATTTAATGATAGTTGGTTTAAGAGAGCCAATTGTGTTATTGTTTAGTTAAGAACAAAACTATAAATAATATATATATATTAATTAACAAATATAATGGAACGAAATACAATACAAAAAATTCTTATTGGATTATTTCTCTTGGCATGTATTTTCATTGGCTTAAGAACCTTTAATGTAATTGGCTTTGAAGAAGTACAGTCAAAACCTGAAGTTAGTGCCAATGTAAGTAGTTCAAGAATGACTTATGGTCGATTTTTAGAATATTTAGAAATGGGATGGGTAAAACAAGTTGACTTATATGATAATAGTCGAAATGCAATTGTTCAAGCTTCGAGCCCAGAACTTGGAAATCGTCCGCAATCGATTAGAGTCGAAATTCCAGTTGGAACATCTCAATTAATACAAAAATTAAAAGAATATGAAATCAATTTTGATGCTCATCCAGCACCCAAAAAAAGTATTTTTATTACATTAGCAAGTAATTTATTATTACCATTAATCTTTATTGGAAGTTTAATTTTCTTTTTTCAAAATTCGGACAATCTATCTGGAAATTCTAATTCATCGCCAATGAATTTAGGTAAATCACCAGCGCGATTTGATCAACGTCCAGATACAGGTATCTCATTTGATGATATTGCAGGTATTGATGAAGCAAAGGCAGAATTTGAAGAGATAGTATCATTTTTAAAAGAACCTGAGCGATATACTTTAGTTGGAGCAAAAATACCAAAAGGGGTATTATTAGTAGGACCTCCAGGAACGGGTAAGACATTATTAGCAAAAGCAATTGCTAATGAAGCTAATGTACCATTCTATAGTGTTGCTGGATCAGAGTTTGTAGAAATGTTTATTGGTATTGGTGCATCACGAATACGTGATTTATTTAAAAAGGCGTCAGAAAATACTCCATGTATTGTCTTTATCGATGAAATTGATGCTGTAGGTCGTGAACGAGGTGCCGGAGTTGGTGGTGGAAACGATGAGCGAGAACAAACTTTAAATCAATTATTAACAGAAATGGATGGATTTAAAGAAAATAAAGGGGTCATTGTTGTTGGTGCAACCAATCGAGTGGATATTTTAGATGCTGCATTATTACGTCCAGGCCGATTTGATCGCCAAATTACTGTTGGTCTACCAGATCGTTTAGGTAGAATTGGTATTCTGAAAGTTCACGCTAAGAATAAGCCATTTGCCGAAGATGTATCCCTAGTTCAATTAGCTAATCGTACACCAGGATTTTCGGGCGCAGATTTGGCTAATTTATTAAACGAAGCAGCTATTTTAGCGACACGTTATAAAAAAGTAACGATCACAAAAAATGAAGTTAATGAAGCAGCTGATAGAATTATTGGTGGTATCGCTGGTAGTACAATGGAAGATACTAAAAATAAAAAATTAATTGCTTATCATGAAGTTGGTCATGCAATTGTCGGATCGGTATTAGAAAATCATGATGAAGTTGAAAAGATTACTTTAGTTCCACGCGGCGGGGCAAAAGGTCTTACATGGTTTGCACCAGAAGAAGATCAAATGTTACTTTCGCGATCAGCTTTATTGGCTCGAATTATTACAACGTTAGCAGGTCGGGCTGCAGAACAAGTCGTTTTTGGTGATCCAGAAATTACGACTGGTGCAAGTAATGATCTACAACAAGTTACAAATATTGCCCGCCAGATGGTAACTCGTTACGGTATGTCAAATATTGGACCAATTGCCTTAGAAGATGATAATAATCAACAAATGTTCATGGGTGGCGAATATAACGAAGCAATCGCTGATAGAATTGATTCTGAGGTTTGTAAAATTATTAATCATTGTGAAAAGATAGCAATAGAAATAATTCGAGATAATCGTGTGGTGATTGATCTAGTCGTAGAAAAATTATTAGACGCAGAAACAATAGATGGATTAGAATTCCGTAAATTAATTAATCAATACACTGTTTTGCCAGTCAAAAATTAATAGAAAATTGCCCTAAAAAGCTCAACTTCATTTCAGTTTAAAAATTGATCTGAAGTTGAGCTTTTTAGGGCAATTTTAATGCTTTAAGATAATAAATTTTTTATTGTTATATTTTAACTAAGAAAACATAAATAAAAAAAATTAGGTCTGATAATATATTTTTGCCACTGAATAGAATTTAGTCAGTGGCAAAAATACTAATTAGTTTTACTAAAAGCTTCTTTTGATTCAAGAATTGCTTCTTTTAAAGACGATTCAGCCTCTTCGGTAAATTGGTTTGTTGTACGAACAATTTCGGTGTATGGTTTTTTTGAAGTAGTTAAATATGTCATCAAACTTGCACAATACGATTTAACATTTGAAACCGGTAAATCATCTAAATAACCATTAATTCCTGTATAAATCAGAGCAACTTGTTGAGCAACAGATAACGGAGAGTTTTGTGGTTGCTTTAAAACCTCACGTAAGCGTGTTCCACGTGCTAACTGTTTTTGTGTTGCTTCGTCTAAGTCTGAAGCAAATTGCGAAAATGCCTCTAATTCTGCAAATTGAGCTAATTCTAACTTCAATTTACCTGCAACTTTTTTCATTGCTTTAGTTTGTGCAGCAGATCCGACACGTGATACCGAGATACCGACATTAATCGCTGGGCGAATACCTGAGTTAAATAGATCATTTGATAAGAAAATTTGCCCATCGGTAATTGAAATTACATTCGTTGGAATATAAGCTGATACGTCACTAGCTTGTGTTTCAATAATCGGAAGTGCTGTCATACTTCCACCACCTAGTTTATCACTAAGTTTTGCAGCACGTTCTAGCAAACGTGAGTGTAAGTAAAATACGTCACCTGGATATGCCTCACGTCCTGGTGGCCGACGCAACAATAATGACATTTGACGGTAAGCAACGGCTTGTTTTGTTAAATCATCATAAACAATTAGTGTTGCTTTACCTTTATACATAAAATATTCTGCCAATGCTGCACCGGCATATGGTGCTATATATTGTAATGTTGCTGGATCATTGGCACTAGATGCTACAACAATTGTGTATGACATTGCATTTTTTTCTTCAAGCACGTTTACAACTTGAGCAATAGTTGAAGCTTTTTGGCCAACACCTACGTAAACACAAATTACATCTTCAGTTTGTTGGTTAATAATCGTATCAACTGCAATCGATGTTTTACCAGTTTGACGGTCACCGATAATTAACTCACGTTGACCACGCCCAATTGGAATCATTGCATCAATCGATGTAATACCCGTTTGTAAAGGTTCACAAACTGATTTACGACTAATAATACCAGGTGCCATCGCTTCAAGTAATCGAGAATCTGATGTTACGATTTCACCTTTACCATCAATTGCTACACCTAGAGGGCTAACAACACGACCTAAAAATTCATCTCCTACAGGAATTTGAGCAATTCTACCAGTTGCTTTAACTGTACTACCCTCTAAAATTTGACGTCCCGTACCCATTAGTACAACGCCAACGTTGTCGTTTTCTAAATTTAAGGCGATACCGATAGTTTTATCTTCAAACTCTAATAATTCACCACTCATTACCTGATCAAGACCATAAACACGGGCAATACCATCACCAACTTGTAATACAGTACCAATATTATCTACCTTAACATCTTGATCATATTTTTCAATCTGCTCACGGATAATACTACTAATTTCGTCTGGACGAATATTTATCATTGTATTATTTTAAAATAAAAAGTTAATAAAAGATTTATTTATAATTAAATTTCTAAAACAGTATCTAAGTGTTTTGCTAATTTTTGTAATTGATTTTTTATTGTAAAATCTATTACCTTCGATTGAGTCTTAATTAAAAAACCTCCAATTAAGTTAGGATCAACGGTAATCATTAATCTAATTTCGCGAGCATTCATTAATTCTTTTAATTTCTGAACTAAGATCGTTTTTTGCGAAGTTGTGAACTCAAAAGCAGTTGAAACTTCAATTGTTTTAATTGATGCTGTTTCATATACAAGTTCTAAATAAATCGTAATAACTGACGTTAATAAGCTAATACGTCCTCGTTCCACTAAAATCATTAAAAACTTTAAAGTTTCATCGTTAAGCTGCGCTTGTAATGTTTTTGCTAAAATTTCACATTTTGCATTCTTACTAACAACTGGATTGTCTAAATATTCAGTTAATTCAGTATTTTCTTTTAAAAAAATTTCTAAATTTTGAAAATCTGCGGTAATTTGATGCATTATATTTTTTTCAACTGAAAAATCAAATAATGCTCGTGCGTATGGACTTGCAATTTTCAACGTTAATGGATTTACGCTCATAGTAAATCTCCTTCCAATTTATTAATAGTATCATTTATTAACGTAGTTGCACGTTCTTTTGGTGCAAATGCTTGTTGTGCACGAATTACCGTCCGTTTCAGCACAAGCGAAATAATTTGTTGTTTAATTTCTAAAAATATTTGACGCTCTTTTGACTTAAACATTGCTAATGCACGTTCAAAACGAATTTTTAAATCTTTTTTAGCTCCAAATACTTCTGATTCTAATAATACTTTTTTCGTTGCGATAGTTTCATTTCTAATCTCACTAATTACAAGATTAGCTTGATTTAATTGTTTTTGTGCTTCGTTTAGACGTTTCTGTGCTTCATTTAAACGATCTTCGGCATCTTGAACACCTTTTACGATCGTTGTTTTTCGTTCTTCTAATAAAGATCCTAAAAAATCTTTACCAGCATAGATTAAAATACCAACTAACGTCAAAATATTTAGTAAACCTGTTTCAAGAATATTCAGATTTAAACCAATACCTTCATGTTCGGCAAGTAATGTAAAAATTTGATCAAAATTTTCCATGTTTTCGAGTTTTTATATAAACTGTTCACTTATAAAAAGGAAAATTACGTTTAACAAAAAATTTAAATTGATAATCTAGCTTCAATATCGACACATAAAGATTGAACAATTTCATCTAAACTATTAAGTGCAATATTTTTTTTAGCAAGAAGATCTTTTTGAATAGTATCTAATAAATTATCAATATATTTTTGAGAAATATTTAATTCAACTTCTAAGATTTCTTTATGAATTTTTTGTGAGTTTGTAATTTCTAATTGTGCTTCTTTACGAACGTTATCTAATTCTTGCTCATATTGTTGAGTTAGTTTGTTAGCTTCTGATAACAATTCGGAAGCTTTACCCAGATTCGTCAAGATATACTCTTTACGTTCTTCGATAATTGTTAATAATGGGTTATATAATAAAATGTTTAACAAAACCATTAATAATATAAATTGAATAGCAACTAAGGGTAAAGTTGCGTTAAAATCAAATAATCCACCAGGGCCACTAACTTCTGAATTTGAAATTAGCATTGAAATATTAATCATACAAATTTATGTATTCTACTATAGAATTAAAATTGTTTAATAAAGAAAATCATTAACTTTGTTAACAAAATTCTAGTAGTTTAAAAAATCAAACAGTTGTTCAAAAACTACAAAGTTAAATAATGTAAAAGTTAAAATCGATCATGACTTTTACATTATTTTAAAAATTTTATACTGTTAATTAAGTGTTAAACGGGTTAGCGAATAATAAAGCTAATGCTACTACTAGGCCATAAATAGTTAAGGCTTCCATGAACGCTAAACTTAATAATAATACACCACGAATTTTGTTTTCTGCTTCAGGTTGACGAGCAATACCCTCAACCGCTTGACCAGCAGCAGTACCTTGACCAATACCAGGCCCAATTGCAGCTAAACCAATCGATAAACCAGCACCAATAACAGAAGCAGCAGAAATGATAGGATCCATAATAAACTTTAAATTGTAAGTATTTAAGTAATTTTTAAAAAATCTAATTGCAGTAATTTTACTTAACTTTATTCAAGTGCTTCTGCAATATATGCAGCTGCTAAAGTTGAGAAAATTAAAGCCTGTACTGAACCAGCAAAAACTCCTAATAGCATAATTGGTAATGGGATAACTAAAGGAACTAATGATGTTAATACTGTAATTGTTAATTCATCAGCTAAAACATTTCCAAATAATCGGAAACTTAATGATAAAGGTTTTGTAAAATCTTCTAAAATATTAATCGGTAGAAGAAGTGGAAGCGGTTCAATATATCTTTTGAAATACCCTAAACCTTTTTTACTCAAACCTGCATAGAAATAAGCAAAAGAGGTCAATAAAGCTAGAGCAACCGTTGTATTAATATCATTGGTTGGAGCAGCAAGCTCGCCCTCCGGCAATTCTATTAATTTCCAAGGGATGACTGCACCAGCCCAGTTACTTCCAAAGATAAAGAAGAATAATGTGCCAATAAAGGGAATCCATTCTTTATAGAAGCTTTCGCCTAATTGATCTCTAGCAATATCTGTGACAAAGTCTACTGATGCTTCCATAAAATTTTGAAAATCATGTGGAATACGATCAGCATTTAGAGTACCTAGAAGTGAAAATATTAATAAAACTAATATTACAAACCACATAACTGCTAAAACTTGACCATGTACTAGAAATCCTGCAATATTCCAGTAAAAATGTTTTCCAACTTCCGCCTCCGCTAATAATGTAAACGTATTTGAATAAAAAATTTCTGGGTACATAAAATTTAACTAATTTAGTAAATTACCCAATATTAAAAAATATACAGGAACAACTAATATTATAAGAGGCATCGAGGTATTTTAGGTTTATTTTTATAAAAAGACTCTATTTTTTGGAAGTTTAAGTTTCTAGCCATTCATAACCTTTCGCTTCCAATTCCTTCGCTAACTCAGCAGAGCCAGTTTTAATTATTTTTCCATTTTGCATTACATGAACATAATTGGGATTAACATAATCTAATAATCGTTGATAATGTGTAATTAAAATAATCGACTTTTCGGGTCCCATAAAATTATTAATTCCATTTGAAATTATTTTCAAAGCGTCAATATCGAGACCAGAATCTGTTTCATCTAAAATCGATAATTCAGAATCTAATAAAATCATTTGTAAAATTTCATTTCGTTTTTTTTCACCACCGGAAAAACCTTCATTAACATTTCGGCCAAGAAATCTGGCTGACATATTAACTAGTTGTAGTTTCTGAGTGATAATCGTCAAAAATTCTATTGGATCAACTTCTACTTTATTATAGAATTTTTGCTTAGAATTATATGCTAAACGTAAAAAGTCTTCGTTACTAACCCCTGGAATTTCAACTGGGTACTGAAACGCTAAAAAAATACCTAAATGTGAACGTTCTTCAGGTTCAAGATCTAAAATACTTGAACCTTTGAATAAGATATCACCACCTAAAATTGAATAAGCTGGGTGACCAGCCAAAACTTTTGAGAAAGTACTTTTACCTGACCCATTCGGTCCCATAATAGCATGGATTTCGCCCTTATTTATAGTTAAATTTAGATTTTTTAGAATCTGATTTTCATTAATAGAAACTTGTAAATTTTTGATCTCTAATAGAGGAGAATTTAAAGTCATTAGCCTACGCTTCCTTCTAATTTTAAAGTTAATAGTTTATCTGCTTCTGCAGCAAATTCTAATGGTAATTCAGTAAAAATTTCACGGCAAAATCCACTTATCATTAATTCAACTGCTTTTTCTAAACAAATACCACGTTGTAAAAAATAGAAAATTTGTTCTTCACCAATTTTAGAAGTCGAAGCTTCATGTTCAATCTTTGTTGTTGAGTTTTGAACAGAAATAAATGGAAATGTGTTAGCGTTTGATAAATCACCAATTAATAGTGAATCACACTGTGAATAATTTCTTGCACCTAAAGCTTTACTTGTTACATTAACAAGACCCCGATAACTATTTTTTGATTTACCAGCAGAGATGCCTTTTGAAATAATTCGACTTCGTGTATTTCTTCCAATATGCATCATTTTCGTTCCGGTATCTGCTTGCTGATAATTATTAGTTAAAGCGACTGAATAAAATTCACCCTGTGAATTGTCTCCAATAAGAACACAACTAGGATATTTCCAAGTGATTGACGATCCAGTTTCAACTTGTGTCCACGAAATTTTCGAGCTGGATCCTGCACATAAACCGCGTTTAGTTACAAAATTGTAAACTCCACCTTTTCCAAATTCATTACCTGCATACCAATTTTGCACTGTTGAATATTTAATATTTGCATTTTCTAGTGCAATTAATTCAACAACAGCTGCATGTAGCTGATTACTATCATATTGCGGGGCTGTGCAACCTTCAAGATAATTTACTTGACTATTTTTTTCTGAAATAATTAACGTTCTTTCAAATTGTCCAGATTTTTCGTCATTAATTCGAAAATAGGTCGAAAGATCTAGTGGACAAATTGTATCTTCAGGAATATAACAAAAAGAGCCATCTGTAAAAACTGCTGAGTTCAAAGCTGCAAAATAATTATCTCCAATTGGAACAACTGATCCCAAGTATTTTTCAATTAATTCAGGATATTCAGTAACTGCTTCTGAAATTGAAGAAAAAATTACACCTGATTTATTTAATTCTTCCTTAAAAGTGGTTCCAATTGAGACACTATCGAAAACTACATCAACAGCGACATTAGCTAAACGTTTTTGCTCTGTTAAAGAAATACCTAATTTTTCGAATGTTTTAAGTAATTCGGGATCTACCTCACTGAGATCTTTTAATTTTTTCTGTGATTTTGGAGCGGAGTAATATATAACGTCTTGGTAATCAATTTGTGGAAATTTTATATATGCCCATTCGGGTTCAGGCATTTGTTTCCATTTCTTATAAGCTTTCAAACGAAAATTTAATAAAAATTTTGTTTCTTTCTTCTTTTGTGAAATTAAATGAATAGTCTTTTCATTTAAACCTTTTTCAATAATATCTTTTTCAATGGTTGTTGAAAATCCATATTGATAAGTCTGATTTACCAAATTGGTTATATTTTTGTTTAAAACTTTATTCGATTTGTTAACCATAATTAATTCGCTAATTTAAAACATATAGATGAATTATTCAAAATTTTTTAACTATTACTTATTATCATTACGGCATTATAAAGTAATTTTTAACTGATTTAACAAACTTCTAAAACTTTCAATTAAAAGCTATTCTAAAAAGTTATAACTTTGTTAAATAATATATGTTTTTATAATCTATGTTAAGGATGTTATAATGTTAGTTAAGGTTGTTAAGATTAACTCAACCGACAGAACTAATTTTTTAAAATTAGTTAAATATCTACTATATATTGCCTTTTTATTCCAAGGAGAAATCAATGTCTCAATCTGTATCAGAACGGACTCGAATTAAAAGTGACCGTTACGAATCTGGTGTAATTCCTTATGCTAAGATGGGTTACTGGGATGCTGCTTATGCAGTAAAAAACACTGATGTTTTAGCATTATTCCGTATCACACCACAACCAGGTGTAGATCCAGTAGAAGCTGCTGCAGCTGTAGCTGGTGAATCATCTACTGCAACATGGACTGTTGTATGGACTGATTTATTAACAGCTTGTGATCGTTACCGTGCTAAAGCTTACCGTGTAGATCCAGTTCCAAATACAACTGATCAATACTTCGCTTTTATCGCATATGAATGTGATTTATTTGAAGAAGGTTCTTTAGCTAACTTAACAGCTTCTATTATTGGTAACGTATTCGGTTTCAAAGCTGTATCTGCGTTACGTTTAGAAGATATGCGTATCCCTCATTCTTACTTAAAAACGTTCCAAGGTCCTGCTACTGGTGTAATTGTAGAACGTGAACGTTTAAACAAATATGGTATTCCATTATTAGGTGCTACAGTAAAACCTAAATTAGGTTTATCTGGTAAAAACTATGGTCGTGTAGTTTATGAAGGTTTAAAAGGTGGTTTAGACTTCTTAAAAGATGATGAGAATATTAACTCACAACCCTTCATGCGTTGGAGAGAACGTTTCTTATACTGTATGGAAGGTATTAATCGCGCTTCTGCAGCTACAGGTGAAACTAAAGGTTCATACCTAAACATCACAGCTGGTACTATGGAAGAAGTTTACAAACGTGCAGAATATGCTAAAACAGTAGGTTCTATCGTTGTTATGATCGATTTAGTTATGGGTTATACTGCAATCCAATCAGCTGCGATTTGGGCGCGTGATAATGATTTAATTTTACATTTACACCGTGCTGGTAACTCAACTTACGCGCGTCAAAAAAATCATGGTATCAACTTCCGTGTTATTTGTAAATGGATGCGTATGTGTGGTGTGGATCATATCCATGCTGGTACAGTTGTAGGTAAATTAGAAGGCGATCCTTTAATGATTAAAGGTTTCTACGATACTTTATTACTAACTCATTTAAATGTTAATTTACCATACGGTATTTTCTTCGAAATGACTTGGGCAAGTTTACGTAAATGTATGCCTGTTGCTTCTGGTGGTATCCACTGTGGTCAAATGCACCAATTAGTTCATTATTTAGGTGATGATGTAGTATTACAATTCGGTGGTGGTACAATTGGTCATCCAGATGGTATTCAAGCTGGTGCTACAGCTAATCGTGTTGCGTTAGAAGCAATGATTTTAGCTCGTAACGAAGGTGCTGATTACTTTAATAGTGATATTGGTCCTCAAATTTTACGCAACGCTGCGAAAACATGTGGTCCTTTACAAACAGCTTTAGATTTATGGAAAGATATTAGTTTTAACTATACATCTACAGATACATCTGATTTCTCTGTTACACCAACAGCAAACGTATAATAAATTACTTTTAAAAATTAAAGGAGTATTTGAATAGTGAGACTTACACAAGGTTGCTTCTCGTTCTTACCAGATTTAACTGATCAACAAATTGAAAAACAAATCGCTTATTGCATTACAAAAGGTTGGGCAATGAACGTTGAGTGGACAGATGATCCACATCCCCGTAACAGTTACTGGGAATTATGGGGTTTACCTTTATTTGATGTTAAAGATCCTGCATCTGTAATGTTTGAATTAAGAGAAGCTCGTAAATCATGCGCAGCTGGTTATATCCGTATTAATGCATTTAACGCTGCTTACGGTACTGAAAGTTGTGTTATGTCTTTCATTGTAAACCGTCCTAGCAACGAACCAGGTTTCTACTTAGAACGTCAAGAACTTGAAGGTCGTCGTATTGCTTATACTACTAAAAGTTATAGTGTTCAAGCTAATCCAGAAGGTGGTCGTTACTAATTTTTAGTAACAAAATAAAATTAAAAAATGTTAATTGTTTAAAACAATTAACATTTTTTACAGTTTTTAATATGCCAATTCTTTTTTATTTATATTTTTTTCAACAAATGAAATTTGTTGATACAATCAGTAGTATCATTTATTAAACAAACTATAAAATAATGAATCAAACGATAAGCTAAAATTGAGTTTACAATACCAACTTTAGCTTATCACAATGACAAAAAATGTTAATCTATTTCACCTAATACATAACGTGTAAAACGTTGTACTCGAATATTTTCACCCAAAATACTAACTACCTGTTTAATATATTCGGTTACAGTAATATTAGGATCACGAATATACTCTTGTTCTAATAAAACTTGCTTTTTCAAGCTTTTTTCAACTCGGCCTTCTACAATTTTATTTTTAATTTCTTCGGGTTTATTTTGTAAATCATCTTTAGCATTTTCAAATTTCCGCACTTCTATTTTTGTCAAATCAGAAATATCGTCTAATGAAACGACTTGAATTTCCGGATTAGACGCAATCTGCATACTAATATTTTTTGCTAAGTCAGTGAATTCTTCACGACGTGCTACAAAATCTGTCTCACAATTAATCTCAAGTAAGATTCCTAATTTACTTCCTGTGTGAATATAAGAATAAATTAAACCTTCATTCGTATTACGACTTGATTTTTTATCAGCAGTTGCCATACCTTTCAATCTTAATGATTCGATTGCCTTATCATAATCACCATGATTTTCAGTTAACGCTTGTTTACAAGTCATCATACCTGCACCGGTTTCATCACGCAATTTTTTTACTGTTTTAGCATCGATTTCTGTTTTCATATAATTTTATAAAAATTGTTTATAAGTTAATTAAATTTTCTTTACGACTTCCCAATAAGAATACTATCTGTTAGAGATTTTAGAATTAGTTTAATAGATCTTACCGCATCATCATTTCCTGGAATTGGAATATCGACTAAATCTGGATCACAGTTTGTATCTAAAATTGATACAACAGGAATTCCTAACTTTCTACACTCACGAATTGCCGTTGTTTCTCGTTTTTGGTCAATAACGATAGCAATGTCTGGTAAGTTTTTCATATCTTTAATACCATCTAAGTGCCTACGTAATTTTTTTAATTCTTTTCGACGTAAAGCACCTTCTTTCTTTGTTAATAAATCGAAAGTATTATTAGCTTCTTGTTGTTCAAGATCTTTTAAATGAGCAATACGTTCTTTTAAAGTTGACCAATTTGTTAGCATTCCACCCAGCCAACGATGATTTACATAATACGAATCGCAGCGTTTTGCTTCCTGAGCAATTAAGGTGCTTGCTTGACGTTTTGTACCAACAAATAAAAATGTCTTATTTTCACGCGCCGCTGATTCTAGATATAAATTTGCTTCTTTTAATAGCGTAGCAGACTGTACTAAATCTAAAATATGAATATTATTGACTTCACTATAAATGTAAGGGAACATCTTTGGGTTCCAGCGATAGGCTTTATGGCCAAAGTGGACGCCGGCTTCTAATAATTGAGATAAACTTATATCAGACATAAAATTTTAAGTTACTTAATTAAATATATTAATTTCTAGCATAAACCCTAGCAGACAATAAAAAACTTGTCTAGCTTTCTTTCTTAACGAGTGAGAATAGTATCAAAAGATTTTGGCAATTTTGATCTAACCAAACTTTCTTTTTTGAAACAATTTCGATAATTTTGTGAACCAGTTCCAGCGGGAATTAAATGTCCAATAATAATGTTTTCTTTCAATCCACGTAACCAATCAATACGTCCTTCGATAGCGGCTTTTGTTAATACTCTAGTAGTTTCCTGAAAACTGGCAGCAGATATAAAACTAGGATTATTTAACGCTGCTTTTGTAATACCAAGAAGTAATGGTACATAACAAGCGGATTGTTTTCCCTGGCTTTGAATAATTTGATTTATATACTGAATATGATATAAGTCTATAACTTCACGTCTTAAAAGTGGAGTATTCCCTTCATAAGTAATCAAAACTTTTGTCGTCATTTGTTTAATAATAACTTCTAAATGTTTATCATTAATGATAACACCTTGAGATTGATAAACCGCTTGCACAGAATCTAAAATAAAAGATTGAACTTTTTTAAAACTTTTATAACTACCTTCATAATTTTTTATTAAACGAGCATATTTTATCTCTTCTTTTTGATCGCAAATAAATGGTTTAATCCATCCATAATAATTAAAATAAACTTTTAACAATTTATGGGGATTAACTTTTTCATTTTCTTTAATATTAGTTCCAAGCTTACGAAATTCAAAATTAGTATCTAAACTCGATTTCTGTACTAATAAACCTTTTTTTTGACTCGTCGGAATGCGTTTTATATTTGAATTTTTTTTCCGAGCTTCCAAAATCTCTTCGATTCTTGGTAAACCTTGTACAATATCGCCTGTAATTTCTTTTTCTAAATTTAATAGTCCTAACGTTTCCCCTTCTTCAATAAACTCACTATTTTTACAAAACACACTGTTAACATCTTGTTCAAAATAATCTTCTGTTATTGAGTATAAACCAATAGATTTGGTTGATTTCGTGAAAGGATACTCAACAAATTTCAGTAGTGCTAATTGATAATTAGAATTTTTTAAATTTTTATAATCGTTTTTCGTAATCTCAGAACTTTGCATTAATAATGTTCTGTCCATTTTACCAATTGTACGTTTTGCTAATCCATTAGGTTGAATTATTTGTTTGTACTTTGGACTAAATTCTGAAGTGTGTAATGAAAATTTTTTGAAAAATTGGGGTATTAATGAACTATATAATTTTCCATTTTTCTTTAAAAATAGTTTTGAAAATTCCGATTTAATCTTAATGGGATCCTCGTTTTTTTCACTGAGAGTACAATCTTTATTTACTGATAATTTCATCATATCATAATAATTTAATGAAATTTTGTAATTAATATTTTTTTCCAGACGTGGAGAAACACGAGTTGGAGAAATAGTTTTATATTGTAGATTTGTCTTATTAATCACGTTATCATCTTTACAATTTGGAAAAAAATACGGTTTTCCCTTTTGTAATGTTAAGTTATTTTCATTTTCAATAATTATTTTGCCCGTTTCATTCACGTTTGAACTATTAATAATAAAATCATTTAATTTTTTACCAATAAACTTCTCTTTTTTCACAGTTAGACAATCTTGATTTGAAATTAAAAGGATCTGTTTACTATCTTTAATTTTTAATTTTATTTTTACAATTTCTAAAGAATTGGACGTTTTTGATTCTAAATAACCTAAATTAGTATAACGATCTATAAATTGATTGGGTTGAATTAATAAGCAAGATTGAAGATTTTTATATCGTAAATTAGGTGAAATATAATGATTTAAATTAAATTTTTCGCTAATTTTAAGATCGATTAATTTGGTTTTTTGATTATGTGATAGCTCCAAATTTAGATTTTTTGTGACAGTTTCTTTAGATTTAAGAGTCAAGATAGTCGAAATTAGATTTAAATTTCGTGTTCCTTTAATCAACTGGTTTGGTTTATATGAATATATGATTTTTGAGCTTAATCTAATATTTGAGTCTTTATTATGCGTATTTTGAATTTTGGCAGAAATATTATTTAGATATGGAAATTCATAAATTTCAATTGGTCGTACAAGTAATTGCTCAATATTTTTTCCAGTAATATGTTCGCAGAAAGAAATTTTAGTAATTGGAATATGAGAAAAAATAATTTCACCTGGATAGTATACTTTTTTAGAAGTCATTTTAAACTTTTTTCCTTCATAAACTAAACCAGATTTAATTGAAATTGTGTGAATGAGATTATTTTTTTGTTTAATTACAACAACTCCCGAAGTTTTGGAGAAAAGACCAGGAATAAGTTCAAAACCTTCAGAAATAAAATCGCCATGTTCAGCAAGTAAAATATTTAATTCACAATTTACTTTATAAACTTCTTCACCTAACCAGATAATAGTTTTATGAGAAACAACAGGTTTATAATTGTTCAAGAAGTTAACACGACTTAAATAATTAATAGTTGAATTTGGTTTGTAATTTTTATATACATTTTGGTGATCATAGTAAACTGTTCCACCCACTAATGTTTTAAACCTATTAGTGATTAAGGTAGCTACTTGATAATTTCTTGTTGCTTGTAAATATAACCGTAAATCTTTCTTTTGAATTTTTACTAAATATTTATCACCTTGTAAATTCAATAAATAATTTTTGTGCTGAATAGAATATCTTAATTTTTCTAACTTTGAATTAAAAAATGCATATTTATTATTTTTAATCCTAATTAAACGTTGATATAAATTTGATTTAGTATTGATAAATTCTACAGAGCCAGAATAATGATTAATGATTTTAGTTCTAAAGATATAACTTCTACAGTTTAATTTATAGTCAGAATAAAAATTAACAAATGAGTTAATTGGGCCATTATAAAGTTGTCCAGATAAAATCCACAATAATTTATTATTATTTAGTAGATTAATTTTTTTCTTTAAAACGGGCATAAAAATTTCACCACAGGTATCGCTTAAAATAGGTTTTACTTCCGTTTTAATCTGTCTATTTGTATTTAATAATTCACCAATAACAGTATCTTTCACAATATATTGATTGTTTTTAGGAAATAAAATTGTATTTCGTAAAATTTCAATTTGTACTAAATCTTGATCTTCATCGTCTGGAATTAAAATCACAGAACCAGAATTTTTTGTAATTAAAACGTCTTCACCCCGATTTGTTCTTAATAAGACGGTTTTTAAAGTTTTGTAAAATCTTATAACACCGTTAATAGGAGTAGTAATTTGTTGACGAGCTTCCGACGTAAAAATACCGCCGGTGTGAAATGTACGCATAGTTAGCTGAGTACCTGGCTCACCAATAGATTGACCCGCAAGAATTCCAATTGCTTCACCAATATCGACTAAATTCTCATTTGCTAAATCCCATCCATAACAGTTTTGACAAATTGCTCGATATAAATTACAAGTTAATGGTGAACGTATATAAAATTTCTTGACATTATATTCCTTAAATTTCTCAATAAGTTTTGGAGTGATTTGAGTACCTGCCGGAACCAAAATCCTATTTGTTTTTGGATCATGAATTGGTTTGCTTAAAACACGCCCTAAAATCTTTTGATAAATCAAATTTAGTGATTTCAATTCTTCGTTACTAACTGAAAACAAGAATGAGTGATTGGTCAAACAATCTTTTTCTCGAATTAAAACATCTTGTCCAACATCAATTAAACGTCTCGTTAAGTATCCAGAATTGGCTGTTTTTAATGCTGTATCAACAATTCCTTTTCTAGCACCATATCCAGACATCAAATAGTCAGTTATTGTTAATCCTTCCCTGAAATTTTTTTTAATCGGTAAATTCATTATTTCACCACTTGGGTCGGACATTAAACCCCGCATTCCTACTAATTGGCGAACTTGAGATAAATTTCCACGAGCACCAGAAAATGCCATAATATAGACGGAATTTAAAGGGTCATAATTCTTAAAATAATATATTACTTGTTCTTTCAAAGACTCGCTTGTTAGGCTCCAAGTATCAATAATTTTTTGAAACCTTTCAACGTCAGTGATTTTTCCTTTTAGATATATTTTTTCAGCATTTATAATTTCTTGATTCGCTTTTTCAAGCATCAAATTTTTAACAAATGGAATTTTTAAATCCTCAATACTAATAGAAATTCCGGCTTGACTAGCATATTTAAATCCAAGGTATTTCAATTCGTCAGCTAATGCACAAGCTTGCATTGAATCATAATTAGTAAAACTCCAAGCTAATAATTGGCGTAACTGTTTTTTTCCAATCAACGTATTTTGATATTTATAATTTTTCATAAAATTGATTTGCTATTTCACGTTATTATTTATAAAAAATTTAGGGTTTTTTGAATTATATAATTTAAAATGGCACGTCCTGTAGTTGTTTGTACATATTGAACAATTAATTGATTATCTTTAGTTTTACGAATCTGTAAATTTTCATAAAACTCAATTTTTGTTTCATCGTCTAAAATAGTTGTTTTAAGTAAAATTGATTCGTTTATTTCTTGTTCTTCCAATCTAATCCATATTGCGCTATGAATCTCTAATTTACTTTGGCTATAAGCTAGTATTACATCAGCAAGATTAGCAAAATAGTGACTTGAACCTAATAATCCATTAATGTTATTAACAGTTAAATAATAACATCCTAATACCATATCTTGACTCGGCATAATGATTGGTTCTCCGTTTGCCGGGGATAAAAAATTATATGGTGCTAACATCAACATATAACATTCAGCTTGAGCTTCTAAAGATAAAGGAATATGAACAGCCATTTGATCACCATCAAAATCAGCGTTAAAAGCTGAACAAACTAACGGATGTAATTTAATTGCTCGACCTTGAACCAATATAGGTTCAAAAGCTTGAATACCTAATCGATGTAAAGTTGGTGCTCGATTTAAAAAAATCGGGTGACTTTTTAAAACTTTTTCTAAAACCGGATCAATAATTGATTCATTTTGTTGAATTAAATTTTTAGCAATTTTCATATTACTTGCTAAACCTTGATTAATTAATTCACGAATAATAAAAGGTTGGAATAACTCAATTGCCATTTCATAAGGTAAGCCACATTGATTTAATCTTAAACTTGGGCCTACTACAATTACTGAACGACCTGAGTAATCTACTCTCTTTCCTAATAAATTTTGTCGAAAACGACCATGTTTACCTTTTATGATATCGGATAAAGATTTTAAAGGCCTATTATTTGCACTTAAAGCAATTTTACCACGTTTTCCATTATCAATTAACGTATCAACAGCTTCTTGTAATAAACGTTTTTCGTTTCTAATGATTAATTGTGGCGCATCAATTTCTAAAAGTCGAAGTAATCGATTATTTCTTGTAATAATGCGTCTATAAAGTTCATTTAAATCGGAAGTAGCAAATCGCCCGCCCTCTAATTGAATCATTGGACGAAGCGCAGGTGGAATAACTGGTAATATAGTAAGAATCATCCAAGCTGGGCTTGATCCTGTTCCAACCAAATTTTCTAAAATTCGAATTCGTTTTATAGCTTGTTCACGAATTTTATAAATACGCTGTTGTTCCCATTTTCTAAACCATCTTGATTCATCATAAATAGGCTTTTCTTTATTCAATACTTTCGTACAAACTAAAATAAAGTAACGCATGCGAAAAATTTCTGACTTTAGATTTAATTTTTCAAGCTCCCGTTTGATCAAAGGAGCACCGATTAAAAAATTAGGTGTTGCTCGTAATAAATATTTAGGAGTACTATAACGACGATTTTGGGGTTTTGGATATGGTTTTAATGGATAACCAGTATAACCTAATTCTCGACTCCTTCTATATTGCTGTAAATCCCAATGAATGCCATAAAATGAAATTTCATCTTCGGCAATGAAATAGGCAAGAGAGGCTAGTTTAATACGTTTCACTCGTTCATCCCATAAATCAACAACTGTTGAGGTTGTTAATTTAAGACCGTCACATTTTTTACAATTTTCTGAATGCGTTGTGTAAGTTGTATCCAGCTTTTTTTCAAATTCTTCTACTTCTAATAATAGAGCCATGAAATTTGGGCGACTATTTATATACCAAACATGAGTGACAGGATAAATTAAATTAATATACCCCATTCTATGACGTCGGACTCTTGATTCTGTTAGTTCAACGCCACATCTTTCACAAATTAAACCTTCATATCTCACACGCTTATATTTACCACAAGCACATTCTAAACTTTTACTGGGCCCAAAAATACGTTCACAAAATAATCCATCCATTTCAGGCTTAAATGTACGATAATTAATTGTCTCTGATTTTTGAACTTCTCCTACGAATTGGCCATTTGGTAATTTTCGATTTGCCCATTGTAAAATCCGAAATGGAGATGCCAGTTTAATTTTTATATAGTCAAATTCTTTTGTCGATTCTACCATTAGTAATATTAAAATGAAATATCGTTTATATTTGAAGTAGGGGAAAAAGTTTTGGATAAAGCATTATATTTTTCGATTAAATTGACTTCAACTTCATAACGTTTTGTGGAATTAAATCGATTAATTTTATATGTACTCATATCTAATCCAATAGAGCGTAATTCATGCAATAAAACTTTAAATGATTCAGGAATTCCGAATTTAGGAATTTGTTGACCTTTAACAATAGCATTTAAAGTTTCATTTCGACCTTGCATATCATCTGATTTTATTGTTAATAATTCTTTCAGTGTAAAAGCAGCTCCAAAACCTTCTAAAGCCCAAACTTCCATTTCCCCAAACCGTTGACCTCCATGCTGGGCTTTACCACGAAGTGGTTGTTGTGTAATTAATGAATATGGACCCGTTGCTCTAGCATGCATTTTATCATCTACTAAATGAATAAGTTTTAACATATAAGCATTTCCAACTGTAACAGGATTTTCAAACTCTTTTCCGGTTCGACCATCTATTAACACCATTTTACCAGGTGCATAAGGATTAAATAGCCAACTTTCATTTTTAGCAATGGACGCTTGCCGTAATTTTTTATTAATTAGAATGCGGGAAATTTCTAACCCATACATTTCATCAAATGGCAAAATTTTAAATCTCGCATTTAATTTGTCACCCGCTAGTCCTAACAGACATTCATACAATTGACCAACATTCATACGCGATGGTACACCTAATGGATTTAATAAAATGTCTAATGGTGTGCCATCGGGTAAAAATGGCATATCTTGGCGCGATAAAATACGCGAAATTATACCTTTGTTACCATGGCGTCCAGCAATTTTATCTCCGACTTGAATTTTTCTAATTTGAGCAATAAAAACATAAATTTTTTCAAATTTATATGTTAATTTCGTACGACGATTAAATGTTACCGTTTCAATAACCCGACCATATTCTCCATCTGACATTCTATAAGAGTTATCTTTTACTCCTTTAGCTTTTGCACCAAATATTGCTCGTAGTAATTTTGATTCAGGTAACTGTTCAGATGTGTTATTTGAAATAACTTTACCAACTAAAATATCACCCGGTCGAACAAATGTACCTACAGTAACTATTCCATCATCATTTAAATGCCTAATTTCTCGAGGGTTTAAATTTGGGATATTTTTTGTTGTTCGTTCCAATGTATCTGAATTTCGATCAATCTCAATTTTATATCTTTCAATATGAATAGACGTAAATACGTCGTCGTACACTAAACGTTCATTAATTAAGATAGCATCTTCAAAGTTATAACCTTGCCAAGGCATATAACCAATTAATACATTTTGACCTAGAGATAATTCACTGCTTGTAATCGCTGGTCCGTCAGTTAAAATTTGGCCAGATTTTACTTGTTCACCCTTCCAAACAATTGGGCGATGATTAATACAAGTTTGTTGATTTGAGCGCAAATATTTTTGTAATTTATAAGTTAATCTTTTGCCAGTTTTATCATTAACTACTATTTTATTGGCTGTTACTGAACTAACGACACCGTTTGAATAAGAATTTAAAGTCATACCCGAATCAATTGCAATTTGATTTTCTAAACCTGTCCCGACAATTGGTTTTTGAGGCAACAATAAGGGAACTGATTGCCGTTGCATATTCGAACCCATTAAGGCTCTATTTGCATCATCGTGTTCAAAAAATGGAATCAATGAGGCCGCTACTGAAACGACCTGAATTGTCGATATTGCAATAAAATCTACTTCAGAAGGTGTGACATTAACAAAATCTTGTTTGTAACGAACTGGAATAACATTCTTTGTTAAATAGTTATCCTTATTAGTTGCAATATCAGCAGGAGCAATTTTGTAAAAATCTTCAATATCGGCCGTTAAATAGACAGGCTGACCTGTTTTGACCACTTTACCGTTAATTACTCGCCAGAATGGTGTTTCTAAAAATCCTGACTTATTTACACGCGCACATGTCGTTAATGAAGCAATTAATCCAACGTTTTGCCCTTCGGGTGTTTCAATAGGACAAATTCGACCATAATGACTTGGGTGAATATCACGCACTGCAAAACTAATTCGATCTCTATCGAAGCCGCCTGGCCCTAGTCCACTTACACGTCGGCGATGTGTAAGTGACGATAATGGATTTGTTTGGTCCAGATATTGTGATAACTGACTTGAACCAAAAAATTCTCGAATACTTGCATTAACTATGTTAAAGCTTAGTAACTGACCCGAATCAATTTTATTAGTTTGGTTACGTAATTTTCTACCTAAACGTTGAAAACCAATTCTAAAAAGATTTTGTAATAATTCTCCTACAGATCGAACTCTTCGGTTTTTTAAATGATCAATATCATCTTGAACTGTTTTAGAAATAGTTAAATTAATTAGTTTATCAGTAATTGCAAAAATGTCTTCATACGTTATTGTTTGCAATCGTTCACTCATTTTTAAATTTAAACGACTATTAATTTTTAATCGCCCAACTCGACCTAAACGATAATAAGTAGGATCAAAAATCCTTGAAAATTCAGAAATATTTTTAAAATAACTTAAACCTAAATTAAACCTTGATAAAGGCTCAGAGAGACGTTTTGAATTAATTAATAGCGGTTTATTGAAATAAAAGAAATCAGCGTATTCTAAATTTTGATAAATTTCTAAATCAGTTAGACCCATTTCTTTTAATAAATAAAGAACTGGCTTTTGATTTATCTTGTCCAACTGAATAATGACTTCATCTTCTTGACTTTTAAGAGGATACTTATAAGAATTAATTTTTGTATTGCGTTGAAAACCGATACGAATCCACGATCCGTATTCTGGAATTACTGTTGCTGTATAAAGATCCTTTTCATCGTATTTTTTATTATAATTTGTTTTAATTTCATGATCTTTTCGATAAAGAAGAAATTGGGTTTTAGTTTTTAAATATTTATGACGATCAGACTTATAGGTTAATTTGTTTTTCCCAAAGACATATTTCAATTGTTCTTTTAGACTTATTGAGAAATAAATTGCTGGTTTTAAATTTTGTAACTGTGTTAATTCTTGAAAACTTTTCAATGTAAAGGTAGCTTTACTGATTTGTTTTTTCAAAAATAAAAAATTACTCATCTCAGTTAGCCATTCTCGGGGCTCTTTTGTAATTAAAAACAAATTTGAATTTAATTCCATTTGAGCCAATGTTTGAGAATTAATGATTAATTTGTTATAAATCATGGACAAATTTATGATTTGTTTATCCGAGAGATTTAAAATAGCATTCGACTTTGTGAATTTTGATAGTAAAATCGTTTTATCTTCATTAAATTTTGTTGTTAAACTGGATTGCAAAATTTCATACTTCATCAATGATGTAAGTAAAAAATTAAAATATTTAATTAAATAAATTTGTTTTTCATCTTGAAATTCAAAAGATTTATTCTTCAGTTTCAACCATTTTAAAAATAATTGAATTACGCGTTGTTTTGATTTTGATGAAAGTAATTTTGAGGCCACCCGATATAGTTTAAAAGATTGCAAAAAATAAAATGTTGAATTTTGTTGTTTCTGTTTTAAGTACTTAATTGAGTAATAATAAATGGAGTTACTTTGCCAGTGTGGGATTATTTTTTTTTTCTTTTTAACTGGATCGTAAATTGATGTTGGTAGAGGAAAGAATAAATCAAACTCAGAGATAAAGGCTTCACCGGATGGAATAAATGATCTTAGTTTATTAATATCAGTAGACAATTTTTTTTTAAATTGATTTCTAGTCTTTTGGTTTTTATTTTTTTCAAAATAAACGCCAGGACTTCGAATAATTTGACTGACAATAACGCGTTCACAACCATTTATTATAAAAGTCGCGTCTGTAGTCATAAGTGGCAACGTAATAATCGGAAATTGATTATGATACCTTATACTATTTACTACTTTATTTCTGACTTCAATTGGAATTACTAATTGAGCTCGATAGTTTCCGCTATATTTTCGTGCAATTAGTAAACTGTATGAAGGTTTAATTAAGCTATATTCTTCTCCAAACATAACATATTCAGTATTTTGACTGAAGTCTTGAATTCGGGAAAATAAAGCAAGTTCTTCTGTAAGCCCTTGAGTAATAAACCAACAAAAACTTATTCTTTGCATGGCTAAAAAATCTGGAAGAGCATTAGTATAATTCATATTTTTTTTCATAATTTTTATTAGTGAAACAACGAATAGAATATATTTAGATTCGTCAGTGACTAACCGTAAATTCTTAAAAATAAATGTTAAGAAAATTTAAAATTTTCTTAACGCGATAAAGTATCAACGAATCTAACTTATGATATTTTTAAAGACGAGGCTAATTTTGCCTTTTTTCGAGCCGCCGCATTTTTATGAAATACATTTTTTTTTGTTCCCTTATCAATTAGACTATAAACAGAGCTTAAAATTTTTTGTAATTTTTCTTTTCCTTCTGGACTTTTCGAAGTTTTGTAAATTTCTAAATTTTTTAAGAATACTTTAATTAATGTACGAACAGAACTTTTGTAAAAACGATTTTGTAAACGATTACGTTCATTTACTTGAATACGTTTTTGCGCGGATTTATTATTAGCCATATTATTATTAATTAATTAATAGTTGTTTTATAAATAAGGGGTTTTGACTAATATAATATATTTGACAAAAAATTAAAAGTTTTTATGATAAAAATTTTTAATTCTAATAATAACTATTAACCCTTGATAAGATAGAAAATTTTAGGCAAGATAGTAAGTAAAATTATTAGTCAACAATTTTATGGCAAAAAATAAAGGTACTCGAATCTTGATTACTTTAGAGTGTACTGAATGTCGTTCGAATTTAGAGAAGCGTTCACCTGGTGTTTCCCGTTATTCGACGCAGAAAAATCGTCGAAATAATCCAGAAAGATTAGAATTAAAAAAGTATTGTTCGCATTGTAATAAAACAACTCTACACAAAGAGATTAAATAAATTATGGTATCAAAAAAACAAAAATTGTCTCCAATTAGCCTAAATCAAAATATTGACTACAAAGATATCGATTTATTAACTTTATTTGTCACCGAACAAGGAAAAATTCTCCCACGTCGTGCCACTGGTGTGACGGTTCAACAACAACGAAGATTAGCGAAAGCAATTAAGCGTGCTCGTGTATTATCATTATTTCCTTTTGTAGCATCTAATTCTATTTAAAATTATTTAGAATCACTATATTTTAACATGTAGTGATTCTAAATGTTTAATTTATAAAATTTATAAGGAAAGTTCTATGGGAAATTTTATTGATAAAACATTCACAGTAATAGCAGATATTCTTTTAAAAGTTTTGCCAGCTAGTAAACAAGAAAAAGAAGCCTTTTCTTATTATCGTGCAGGTATGAGTGCTCAGTCAAAAGGTCGCTATGCTGAAGCTTTACAAAACTATTATGAAGCCCTACAAGTTGAAGAAGATCCATATGATCGTAGTTATACGTTATACAATATTGGTCTCATTTACGGTAATACAGGAAAATATACACAAGCTTTAGAGTTTTATCATCAAGCGTTATCCTTAAACGCGAATCTTCCTCAAGCTTTAAATAACATCGCAGTTATATATCATTCACAAGCTTTACGGGCTCAGAGTCTAGAAGAAGATGAATACATCGAATTATCAAAAGAACTCTTTGATAAAGCCGCGGAATATTGGATTCAAGCTCTTAAACTAGCACCAGATAATTATCCAGGAGCACGAAATTGGTTAAAAGTAACAGGTAGATTAAGTGATAATAACTAATTAATAATCGAATACGCTTTTCAAAAAATCTTATAAGTATCAAGAATTCAAATTATTTTGTTGTACAATGTTTAATAATTATTAAACTTGAAGTTTGATAAAATTTAAACTGATAAATAAAACCGTGAAAGTATATTTATTCTCAAGTATTTTAAATATGTTAAATCAAAAATGGTAAAAACTAATTTAAACAAAGGTTACGTTACTCAAATTATTGGTCCTGTATTAGACATTAAATTTTCAGAAGGAAATTTACCACCGATCTATAGTGCAATCAAAATTATCTTGGATGATAATACCGAAACAATTGTTGAAGTACAACAATTATTAGGTGATAATAAGGTACGTGCAGTGTCTATGCGTTCAACAGATGGTTTAAAACGTGGTGTAGAAGCAATTGATTTAGGCACTCCAATTAATGTTCCAGTCGGTACTCCAACGTTAGGTCGAATTTTTAATGTAATTGGTGAGCCTGTCGATGAGCAAGGCGAAGTTAAATATGATGAAACTTTACCAATTCATCGTGATGCTCCAGCATTCACTGAGTTAGAAACAAAACCATCAATTTTTGAAACTGGTATTAAAGTAGTTGATTTATTAGCACCATATCGACGTGGTGGCAAAATTGGTTTATTTGGTGGAGCTGGCGTAGGTAAAACGGTATTAATTATGGAGTTAATTAATAATATTGCAAAAGCTCATGGTGGTGTATCTGTTTTCGGTGGTGTCGGTGAACGGACGCGCGAAGGAAATGATTTATACGAAGAAATGAAAGAATCTGGTGTAATTAATGAAAAAAACTTTGCGGAATCTAAAGTAGCTTTAGTCTATGGTCAAATGAATGAACCACCAGGGGCACGTATGCGTGTTGGTTTAACAGCTTTAACAATGGCTGAGTATTTTCGCGATGTAAATAAGCAAGATGTATTATTATTTATTGATAACATTTTCCGCTTTACTCAAGCTGGTTCAGAAGTATCAGCATTATTAGGTCGTATGCCATCAGCGGTAGGCTATCAACCAACATTAGCTACTGAAATGGGTGCATTGCAAGAGCGAATTACATCAACAACGCAAGGTTCGATTACATCAATTCAAGCTGTATACGTACCAGCAGATGATTTAACAGATCCTGCTCCAGCGACAACATTCGCACATTTAGATGCGACAACTGTGTTATCCCGCGGTTTAGCAGCGAAAGGTATTTATCCTGCTGTAGATCCGTTAGATTCAACTTCAACGATGTTACAAGTGGGTATTGTTACAGAAGAGCATTATGCTACAGCAGAAAACGTAAAAGAAACATTACAACGCTATAAAGAATTACAAGACATTATTGCAATTTTAGGTATCGATGAATTATCGGAAGAAGATCGTTTAACTGTTGCACGTGCACGTAAAGTAGAACGCTTTTTATCTCAACCATTTTTCGTTGCTGAGATTTTTACTGGTTCACCAGGTGAATACGTTAGTTTAGAGGATACAATTAAGGGTTTCTTAATGGTATTAAACGGTGAATTAGATGATTTACCAGAACAAGCGTTTTATCTTGTAGGTAATATTGATCAAGCAATTGCAAAAGCAGAAACTCTAAAATAAGGAATACGACATATGGTTATGAACATTCGCGTTCTTACCCCTGACAGAGTAATTTGTTCTACAACAGCGGATGAAGTTGTTTTACCTGGTTTAACAGGTCAAGTCGGGGTATTAGATGGTCATGCAGCATTAATAACAGCTTTAGAGACAGGATTATTAAGAATTAAATTAAACGACAAATGGACACCAATTATTTTATGTGGTGGTTTAGCTGAAATTGATCGAGATCGTGTTACTGTTTTGGTGAATGATGTTGAAGAACTTACGGATATCGGATTAAGTGAAGCGACACAAGAACTAGAAAAAGCTACTTTAGCCGTTGAAAATGCGAAGACGAGTAAAGAAAGATTAGATGCTTCAGTTGAATTAAAAAAAGCAACTGCTCGTCTTGAAGCTGTGAATTATTTATCATAAATATTAATAATCTTCTAAGAACTCTTTTTGTCTAAATAATCTGTTTAACGATTATTTAGACAATTAAATTTAACAAACTATCACCAATAAATTTTTATTACATGACGACTAATTCTAATTTTAATTTTACGAATAATACAACAGTAACATTGGAATTACCTTTTTCAGAACATATTGAAGAATTAAGACAACGAATTTTTCTTGTATTTTGGATAATTCTATTATTAACGTCTGTATCATTTATTGAAGTCAAAAGTTTAGTTAAAATTTTAGAAATGCCAATTACAAATGTAAAATTCTTTCAAGTAGCTCCTGGCGAATATTTTATTTCAACTATTAAAATTTCATTTTACACAGGGTTACTTTTTTCAAGTCCATTTGTAATAGGTCAATTGATTCTATTTTTACTACCAGGCTTAACAAAAAAGGAAACAAAAATTGTTTTACCTTTGCTATTAAGTTCATTAGTTTTATTTGCATTAGGATTAGCTTTTTCATATTACACGTTAATTCCGGCTGCTTTAAACTTTTTCTTAAACTACAGTGAAGAAGTTTTAGAACCATTCTGGTCTTTTGATCAATATTTTGAATTCATTTTAGTTTTATTTTACAGCACTGGCTTAGCATTTCAGATACCGATTATTCAAATTTTAGTTGGGTTATTAAATATTATAACAGCTAAACAAATGTTGGGTGCGTGGCGGTATATAATACTAGTGTCGACAATTCTTGGGGCAATTTTAACGCCCTCGACTGATCCTTTTACACAGTTGTTGTTATCTTTAGCAATACTGTTATTATATTTATCAGGATTAGGTATCTTGTTTTTAATAAAGAACTAATTTATATAATAAAATATCCATACTTAAAAAATATTTAAACTATGGCAACTAACAAGTTTTTTAAAAGTCTTTTATTTGCTTTAACAATTGCTATAAATTCATTTGGTTTTTGCATTCAAGACGCAGTAGCATATCCAGTTTTTGCACAACAAAACTATTCAAATCCACGTGCTGCAAATGGTAAATTAGCCTGTGCAAATTGCCATTTAAATCAAAAAGCAATTGAAATTGAAGCACCCCAGGCAGTTCTTCCAAATTCGATTTTTGAAGTCGAAATTAAAGTTCCCTACGATACTACTAAACAACAACTCGGTGCAAATGGAAAAAAAGCTGATTTAAACGTTGGTGGAATTTTAATGCTACCTGAAGGTTTTAAATTAGCACCGAAAAATCAAATTCCAGCTGAAGTAAAAGAAAAAAATAAAGGTGTTTTTATTTCACCGTATAGTAGTGAATTTGATAATATCTTAGTAGTTGGACCAATTGCAGGAAAGACTCATCAAGAGTTAATTTTCCCTGTTATGGCTCCTGATCCAGAGAAAAATTCAGATATAAAATATTTAACGTATCCATTCTACGCTGGTGGTAACCGTGGCCGTGGTCAAGTATATCCCACAGGTGAAAAAAGTAATGTAAATGTATTTGGTGCAAATCAAAGCGGTCAAATAACAGAGATTACGGTAACTGAAAAGGGAGAGTCTACTATCTTAATTTTAAATTCAAACGGTAAACAAACATCACAAGTTCTTCCGGCTGGATTAATTTTAAGTATAAAACAAGGCCAAGTAGTAAAAGCTGACCAACCTTTAAATATTGATCCAAATGTTGGTGGTTTTGGCCAAGAAGAATCTGAAATTGTTTTACAAAATCCGATCCGTATTTATGGATATCTTGCATTTTGTTTTAGTGTATTAATAACACAAATTATGTTAGTATTAAAGAAAAAACAATTTGAAAAAGTGCAAGCTGCAGAATTAAACTTCTAAAGGTATTTCGATAATTAAGGAATAGAGCAAATTAATTCGCCTTATTCCTTAATTATCTTGAACTTATGTAGATAAGTTAATATAATTCATCTTCTTGATGTACTGAAATTGTACAATCTGATTTCGGGTATGCAATACAAGTTAATACAAAACCAGCTTCAACCTGATCATCATCTAAAAATGTTTGTTCTGATTGATCGATTTCACCAGCTGTTACTTTACCAGCACAAGTAGAGCATGCACCTGCGCGACATGAATAAGGTAATTCAATACCTTGCTCTTCAGCAGCATCTAAAACAAATACATCATCATTACAATCAATTGTTGTATTGATATCATGTTCTTCACTTAATAATGTCACTTTGTAAGTAACCATATAACTCCTTATGTTTAATAATTATAAAGTAAAATATTTTCTTCCACCTTACTACATTACATTATACTACGTAAATTTGATACAAAGAAATTTTTTTTATTAAAATTTTAAAAGATTTTAAATTCTATTTAAAAGTTTGTTTTAAACGACTAGCTTTTCCACGTAAATTTCGTAGATAGTATAGTTTCGCTCGACGAACTTTTGATGAACGTAAAACTGTAATAGAATCAATTTTTGGCGAATGAACTAAAAAAACACGCTCAATTCCGATACCCTGTAATATTTTTCGAACAGTAATTGTCATATTAATAGAACTATTTTTCTTTGCAATAATAGTTCCCTCGTAAAACTGAACTCTTTCTTTAGTGCCTTCGATAATTTTAACACCAATTCTAACATTATCACCAATTTTAAGTGTCGGAAGATCTTTTTTAATAAATTTACTTTCTATAGCATCTATTACCTTTTGAGTCTTTAACTTTAACATGAATTCTAACGATTATTGTAATTATTTTTATAAGAAAAAGCTTACAATTAGATCTAGAAAAAAACAACATTAAAATATATTTTCTGCATTCGACTGGGTTCGAACCAGTGACGTTCCAGAGGAAAACGGATTATGAGTCCGGTGCCTTCAACCACTCGGCCACGAATGCAAAAATGGAACTGATGGGAATTGAACCCATGTCCATTTAAAAATATCTAATGTACTCGTTCACAGGTATAGTTTCAAAGAACAAATGTTTAATAAAATTAGTCTAAACTACAAAGGTTTAAAGCCATTAGATGTAGTGAACAAAATTAGGTAATAAAATTTAGTTACTCAGTTAAACAGCAAATTGTAATAAATTTGAATAATTTTTTTTAATATTAAAAATTACTGCTTTAGAAACGAAAGAAATTATATTAATAGCATTTATTTAAAATTTTGTAGATTTTTACGAAGGATACAAGCTTCGCCCTGAATCATACATTAGTTATTTTTAAATGTCGAAACCAGATCAGCCCCACATATTTTTAAAATATTATAAAAATGGAACCATAAGCATGAAGGGAATCGAACCCTTGACTTCCAGAATCGGAATCTGATGCTCTATCCACTGAGCTACATGCTTTCCAGAACTATTACATTTTCACTTTAAAGCATACTAATCTATTATTAATAAAATTGTTTAAAAAGTGGAAATTTTTCCACTTTTTAAACAATTTTATTAATAATAGATTTTACCGCCGCCCCATTTTTCTGTTACAATTTTCGGTTGTAATAATATATGACCAGCCATGGCAGTTAAATCTTCATCTGTTACTGAACGCATACGAGGATAAATGTCCGCACTTTTGATACTTGGATGAACTTCAGCAATTGATTCTAAACCATCATATGTTGTTGGATTTTTTAAAAAATCAACCAAACCTGCTATGTTATCGCGACGAGGTGTCGCTAAACTTAATGCTTCTGGATCTAAACCTACGTTTGGATTTGTTTTTGTAACTCCACCAACATGGCAAGCACCACAAGTTGCATTAAATAATCTTTTCCCACGTTTAACTTGTTCAGGAGTTAAAACGATTGTTTTACCTGAAGAATCGACAACGACTGTTCGGGTTGCTTCGTCTAAATCAATAGCTGATGCCGTTCCTATAAAAATACTAAAAATAGTGAAAAATACTAAAGAAAAGAGTTGAGAAGACTTCTTAAACATAATTTAAAATTATTATTTACAAATTTGAAACCAAGATAATAAAACGAGAAAGTTTACTTCCTTTTTTCCTTTGTTAATTTTGCCATGTTAGCAATTAAACCCCGTAGTCGAATATTTTCCCATCCCGCTACTAATACTGTCACAATAATTAGAACTTGACTAAAAAGAAGAATTGGATCTAATCTCCAACCATGGATCATTAGAATACAACTGTATAATAGACCAATAGTGGCAAAAAAGATATCTTCATCTCTCGCTACTTCGGGCTTAACATTTCTAAGAAAATAAAGTATTAACACTCCCAAACTTACGATAATTCCTAAAAAAATATTTGGACCGAAACTAAAATTTATCATAATATAGCTAACTTTAAATAAACTTTATATTATATTAGCTAGAAATAGTATAAATAAATATGCGATTTATAAATTAAATCTGTAATTTTAATATGTACTTTATAAAAAATTAATTTTGTTGACTCTAAAATCAATATAATATCTAACTCTACTATATTACAAAACTAACTTCTCGTAACGCGATCACTTTGACTGATAAAAACTAAAACCCCGCCAATCGCTAATGCAATAAACGCACCAGCAAATAAACTAGCGATAAAACTTCCTAATGAAGGTGTCATTTTTTATTTCCTGTTGTTTAAAATAATAAGGTTAAAAATAGTAAGATTGACTACAATGAATATTGTATCAACTTTTGTAAAAAAAATATAATTAATATTAATCGAATCATATTTTTCATATTATTGAGATACTGACTAAGAAATTGACGAATAACTAAAACTAAAAAAAATTGGATCCGGCATATAGATATAGATTTAATACTAACCTTGATATTTTATTTTATGCTGCTATCTTACGATCCTGACATACTAAACAAATTCAAAATTATATCAAATACTATACCCAAAGCTTATTATAGGCAAATTTTGAAAAACCGTCAACTGCAAACTAATTTAAAACTTTATTGTAATTTTCTTTAGATCGTGCTACAATATATTTGGAAGCCCGGATAGCTCAGTTGGTAGAGCAGTGGATTGAAGATCCTCGTGTCACCAGTTCGAATCTGGTTCTGGGCATTAGCTAACTACATTTACGTCTGCGTCGTTTGCATTAAGAAATTTCGTTCTTTTTTCATCAAATTTTAATTTTACTGTTCCGACCGGACCATTTCGTTGTTTTGCAATAATGAGTTCAGTCAATTGTTTTGTCTTATCTAAAGATTTGTTTTCATTATAGTATTCATTTCGATAAAGCATTAATACTAAATCAGCATCTTGTTCAATAGAGCCACTTTCTCGTAAATCGGATAAAATTGGCTTTTTATCTAGTCTATTTTCAACATTTCGACTTAATTGGGATAAAGCAATAATCGGAACATTAAATTCCCGCGCAATCGTTTTTAAGGAACGAGTTATATTTGAGAGTTCTTGGACACGATTTTCACTCTTATTATCTGAATTTTGTAATAACTGAAGATAATCTATTATTATCAAACCAATTCGGTTTTGTTCAAATAAAATTGTTTTGATTTTCGATCGAATATCTTGAATTGATAAATTAGATGTGTCATCAATAAAAAACGGTAATTTAGAAACGATTTTTATAATTTTATTTAATTTAATCCAATCATTTTGATAAAGCTTGCCGCTTCGGAGGCGCATTTGATTAATATTTGTTTCCATTGCTAATAAACGATACATAATTTGTTCTTTCGACATTTCTAAGCTCAGAAATAAAACCGGTAGTCTCGAATTTTTAATTGTATTGATTGCAATATTTAATCCTAACGCTGTTTTTCCCATAGATGGTCGAGCTGCGATAATAATCAAATCCGATTTCTGAAAACCTTGTGTTAAAGAATCAAGGTCATAGAAACCGGAAGGTAATCCGAAAAGTGAAGGATTTAATGATTTTTCTTTTAACTCGAAAAAAATATTATTAAGTAACTCTGCACTACTAAATAATTTTTGCGAGGTAATTTCATTTGTTAAATTGAATAGCTTATTTTCAAAATCGCCTAATATTTGTTCAAGAGGAAGATTAGTAATATAACCTGAATTAATGACTTCATAACCAAGTTTAATTAAAGAACGTCTAATAAACTTATCTTTTACCAAACTAATATACTCTTCAAGGTAAACCAAATTAGGGATTTGACTCATTAATTCAATTAAAACTTTAACTCCACCAATTTTTTGTAAAAGCCCATTATCTTGTAAAAAAGTGAGTAAGGTTAGAATATCTATACACTTTTTATTCTTATATAAAATCATAACGGCTTTATAAATTTCTTGATGATTTTTAAAATAAAAAGCTTCATAGGGTAGTTTACGTAATGTTATTTCGATTGCTTCTGAATTAATGAGTAGACAACTAAGAATCATTTTTTCCGCTAAGAAATTATGAGGTAAATATTTATCGATAATTAATTGATCAACATTGAATGGAGTTTGTTGCATTTAATGAAATAAAAATATGGATTAAAATTTAGGCTTGTAATTTCAATTTATTAAGTTTACAATGAACTCGGGCGTCCTTAGTTCAGTTGGTAGAACGCTAGTCTCCAAAATTAGATGTCGAGGGTTCAAGTCCTTCAGGGCGCGTTTCTCTTTCTTAAGAGGTTTTTAATTTTTTAATATCATAGAACTTATTTTAGAACAACTATAACGTTTTGATTTCGAGTAATCAAGTTATAAGTCTATTAAATTAAAACGATTAAAATAATTATTAGCAAACTATAATATTATATTTGTATGGCCAAAAAAATTACTGCGTTGATTAAGTTAGCTTTACCTGCTAGTAAAGCGACTCCGGCACCGCCTGTGGGACCAGCTTTAGGTCAACACGGTGTAAATATTGCCGCATTTTGTAAAGAGTATAATGCTCGTACTAATGATAAAGCAGGATTAATTATTCCTGTAGAAATTTCAGTTTATGAAGATAGAAGTTACACATTCGTTTTGAAAACACCTCCTGCTTCAGTACTATTAGCAAATGCTGCAAAAATTAAGAAGGGTTCGTCGAATCCTAATACGGTAAGTGTTGGGTCAATAACAAAAACTCAGTTAGAAGAAATTGCAAACATTAAATTACCAGATTTAAATACTACGAAAATCAGTAGTGCTATGAAAATTGTTGAAGGAACGGCTCGTAATATGGGTATCTCCATTTTAGATTAAGTGAAGATTAAATAAATTTTTAACGGAGAAAAGTTATGCAGAAAGTGTCGCGTCGTCATAAAGAAAATTTCGAAAGAACGAAGAATATTGTTTATTCAAATATAGACGAGGCTATTGCCGTTTTAAAAGAAACAGCAACAACAAAATTTGTTGAATCAGTAGAATTACATGCTAATCTAAATATTGATCCAAAATATGCCGATCAGCAATTGCGTACGACTGTTACACTACCAAACGGCATCGGCAAGCAAGTAGTTATAGCAGTTCTGACAAATGAAGAAAATTTTGAAGAGGCTAAATCCTCAGGTGGGGATATCGTTGGAAATGATGAATTGATTGCTCAAATTACTCAAGGACAGATTAATTTTGATTTATTAATTGCAACACCCAACATGATGCCTAAATTAGCCAAATTAGGTCGAATGTTAGGACCCAAAGGCTTAATGCCCTCACCAAAATCAGGTACCGTTACTAGTACTCTGCAATCGACATTAACAGAATTTAAAAAAGGTAAGTTTGAATATAAGGCTGACAAAACTGGAATCGTTCATGTTAATTTTGGAAAATCAAATTTTACAAACGAACAACTAGTTGAAAATTTAAAAGCTCTATACCAATCAATTGAGCAAAATCGTCCGTCGGGTGTAAAAGGTAAGTACTTTAAAAGTGTATCAATTTGTACTACAATGGGACCATCCGTAAAGTTAGACTTAGAGATATTTGCATAAATTTTAGATTCATTTCATTATTTTACTCAAAACTAAAATTTTATAATATGATTTAAATTTATTATGTCAGAAAAAATTGATCAAATCGTTGAAGATTTAAAAACATTAACATTACTAGAAGCTTCAGAATTAGTAACAAAAATTGAAGAAACATTTGGTGTCGATGCTTCAGCAGCAGCTAGTGGTGGTGTTGTAATGGCAGCTGCTCCAGCCGTAGTTGAAGAAGTTGAAGAAAAAACAGAATTTAATCTAATGCTTGATGAAGTTCCAGCTGATAAAAAAATTGCTGTTTTGAAGGTTGTACGTAGTTTAACAGGTCTAGGCTTAAAAGAAGCGAAAGAATTAGTAGAATCAGCACCAAAACAAATTCAAGAGGGTTTAGGAAAAGACGCAGCAGAGGAAGCTAAAAAACAAATTGAAGCAGCGGGTGGTAAAGCTTCATTGACTTAATTTTAAATTTAGTTTTTGATGATTAATAAATTAACCATGATTGAAAATTTTGGTTAATTTATTAACACGTTAGTTGACAGCGACTATGAAGATATGTTATAATTTGTTTATATGTTGATACTCTAAGGAAATAATATATATACCGGTTGTTAAGTCTGGATCTAAATGTGATTTTGTAATTTTTTATCTGTCGCGGAGTAGAGCAGCCTGGTAGCTCGTTGGGCTCATAACCCGAAGGTCAATGGTTCAAATCCATTCTCCGCTAGAAATTTTCATAATTTTAATAAAAAATTTTTTTTTTTATTAAAATTATATAGTGAACGTTAAACATTTATAAAGTTTTACAGATGACATTAAATTTACAAACGCCGTTTCCTACTTTTGGTGGAAGTACTGGAGGCTGGTTACGATCAGCTGAAGTTGAAGAAAAATACGCAATTACTTGGACAAGCCCCAAAGAGCAAATATTTGAGATGCCAATTGGTGGAGCAGCTATCATGCGTAGTGGAGAAAATTTATTATACTTAGCGCGCAAAGAGCAATGTTTAGCATTGGGAACCCAATTACGTACATTTAAAATTAATGATTATAAAATTTATCGAATTTTCCCAAGTGGAGAAGTTCAATATTTACATCCAAAAGATGGAGTTTTTCCTGAAAAAGTAAATCCAGGTCGAACTGCCGTTAATAACCGCGATTTTTCGATTGGAAAAAATCCAAATCCAGCTTCTATTAAGTTTAGTGGAATAAATACGTATGAAAGTTAGTTAATATCTAAGATTAGTTTTGTTACTAATCTTTTGGCGAGATGGCAGAGTTGGTCGATTGCGTCTGATTTGAAATCAGATGAATCTTTACAGGTTCCGTGGGTTCGAATCCCACTCTCGCCTTTATTTTTTAAAATTGTTTTGCTTAACCGTGTCAAAATTTTCTGAAAATTTTTATGAATAAAGTTTACGATTGGTTCGAAGAACGTCTAGAAGTTCAAGCAATTGCTGATGATATTTCTAGTAAATATGTACCACCTCATGTAAATATTTTTTATTGTTTTGGAGGTCTTGTTTTAACGTGTTTTTTAATTCAAGTTGCAACTGGTTTTGCAATGACATTCTATTATCGACCTAGTGTTGTTGACGCATTTGCATCAGTAGAATATATTATGACGAGTGTCAATTTTGGTTGGTTAATTCGCTCAATCCATCGTTGGTCAGCAAGTATGATGGTGTTGATGATGGTGTTACACGTTTTTAGAGTTTATTTAACTGGTGGATTTAAAAAACCACGTGAATTGACTTGGGTCACAGGTGTCACTTTATCCGTTGTTACCGTTTCATTTGGTGTAACAGGTTATTCATTACCATGGGATCAGGTAGGATTTTGGGCGTGTAAAATTGTAACTGGTGTACCAGCGGCAGTTCCAATTGTAGGTGAACCTTTAGTTTTAATCTTACGTGGTGGAGAAAGTGTAGGTCAAAGTACATTAACACGTTTCTATAGTGCTCATACTTTTGTTTTACCATTGGCGGCAGCAGTATTAATGCTAACTCATTTCTTAATGATTCGCAAACAAGGTATCTCAGGCCCATTATAAAGGTGTTTTAAAGAAATTTTGAACATTAAATTTTTAACCAATTATAAAATAATTATTAATAAATTCTATTATGTCAGTCATTAAAAAACCAGATTTAACTGATCCAAAATTACGTGCTAAATTAGCTAAAGGTATGGGCCATAACTATTATGGAGAACCAGCATGGCCAAATGATCTTTTATATGTCTTCCCACTTACGATGTTAGGAACATTAACATGCATTGTAGGTTTATCAGTTTTAGCACCGACTCAACTAGGTGAACCAGCTGATCCATTTAATACACCATTAGAAATTTTACCAGAATGGTATTTTTTCCCGACATTTAATTTATTACGCGTGTTACCGAATAAATTATTAGGAGTTTTAGCAATGGCAGCAGTTCCTTTAGGATTAATCACGGTTCCATTTATTGAAAACGTAAATAAATTTCAAAATCCGTTTCGTCGCCCGCTTGCGAGTCTAACTTTTATTTTTGGGTTTTTTACAGCAGTTTGGTTAGGTATAGGTGCATGTGTACCAATTGACAAAGCTATTTCCTTAGGTTTTTGGTAAACAAAAGATTTTGATCACTATCTATTAATTTGTAGTGATCAAAATCTTTTGTCTAAATTTTAATGATTTAGTAAATTCATTTGGATAGCAATCCCAAAATAAATAAATATACCAAAACCAGTTAAAATATTTAACGATCGTTGGGCTGAACTAGGTGAGCCCAATAGTTCGCTTTTTGTAGCAAAACTTGCTAATCCGACATTTTCTTGTGGGATTCGTAAAAAAATAATGACAATTAAAAATAGACTGATAGCAAATGCAAATAGTTTTAACATATTTTTGGACTAATTTAAAAATTTTACACTATGAATGACTAACTATTTATAAAAATCTAAAGTAGTTTTAATCCTCAATTTCAAAGATCTCTCTAAATACCTTACCCACTTTATCACCTGAATCAATTGTTTCTAATGGATCTTTTCGTAGTCTATGACGTAAGCATAAAGTAATAATACTAGCAATATCATTTATAGTAACTTTATCACGTTTATGATATGCTGCATGAGCTTTTGCAGCCCGATTTGTTACAATATCACCACGTAGTCCATCTACATCTAAGCGACTACATACTTCTGAAATTTTAACCCGTAAATCGTAATCAATTTCAACTGTTGGAAGTAATTTTTGAGCGGCTACGATTCGGTCGCGTAATTCTTGTTGTTGAATTTCGTAATTTTCAATCCATACCATTGGACTTTGGTCAAATGATGTTCTTTCTTCTACAACTTTAACACGTAACATAGGATCTTTTACGGTTCTAATCTCAGCGTGCATACCGAAACGATCGAGTAACTGAGGACGTAACTCGCCTTCCTCGGGATTTCCTGATCCAACTAAAACAAAACGTGCTGGGTGACGAATTGAAATGCCTTCGCGTTCAACTGTGTTCCAACCAGATGCTGCAGAATCTAATAAAATATCGACAAGATGATCGTCTAATAAGTTTACTTCGTCTACGTAAAGTAGTCCTCTATTTGCTTTAGCTAATAGACCTGGTTCAAAAGCTTTTATACCTTCAGTTAAAGCTTTTTCAATATCAATAGTCCCACATACTCTATCTTCAGTTGCTCCCAGAGGCAAATCAACCATTGGAATCTTGATAAATTCCGTTTCAATAGCTTCATCGTTCTGAATTGCTGATTTAACTTCGTTTCCCATTAAATCAAGATCTGATTTATGTGAATTGAATGGATCATCTTTAACTACTTCAATTTCTGGAAGTAAATCAGCAATTGCGCGAATTGTTGTTGATTTTCCTGTTCCTCGATCCCCCATAATCATAACTCCACCAATTTTTGGATCAATTACGTTTAATTGTAAAGCCAATTTCATTTCTTCTTGGCCAACAATTGCTGTAAAAGGAAATACGGGAGTAGTAAATTTTTTTAAATCTTTGGTTACCATAACTTATTATCGATTATTAATGTAAACGGTTTTTAAAATAATAATTTCTTTTTAATAATTTAAAGAACAATTATTCATATAATGTCGAACCTAATCTAATCGCTAAAATTCCGGCTAATAACGCAATACATAGCACTGTATAAATTTGTGAATCGTAAATCATCAAAAACTCCTTATTTCCAATTAAATTTGTTTTGATTCTAAAGAATTAAATATCCTAAATGATAATAAAATATTTCTACAAATACTTTAACTTCGTATATGTAATTGTAAATTAAATTAATAAAATCATTTAATTTAATTTAAGTAAATTTTTTTACCAACTTGATTTTGTTACACCTGGTAATAAGCATTGATGAGCCATTTCACGAAAAACGTGACGTGATAAACCAAAATCACGAAAAACTCCACGTGGACGTCCTGTTTTCCAACATCGATTTCGAATTCTTGTTTTTGCACTATTGCGTGGTAACTTCTGAATTTTTGAATGAAGTTCCAATTTTAAGTTAAAACTTTCTTCAGTTTGGTATTTTTTTAATAAAGTTGCACGTTTCAAAGCATATTTCTTGGTTAGTTTAATACGCTTTTTCTCACGCTCTATCATACTTTTCTTTGCCATAATTAATAGTTTTTTGTTTGAATAGAGAATTTTTGGAAATTTAATAAGGGTCAGTGTTGAGTTAATCTTATTCTATATTAAAAATTTTAGCAAGTTAAAGTCAAAAAATTCATAGTTAATTTATTACTAGAATTACGTTAATTTAGAAGTTAAAAACTCTAGTTTTTCTGGACTTTTCAAGCCTATTGGTATACAAAATTTGTCTCAAACAAAATTAAATTGATTTTTTATCTTAATTTTTTTTCATCTTGGCTTATAATGTTATAATAGCTAACTTTTATGTAGTTTAGTTGTAAGAAAGTCAAAAACCATTATTATATTGAGGAATCTATTACTATGGCATTACCATGGTATCGTGTTCACACTGTTGTTTTAAATGATCCAGGAAGATTAATTGCTGTTCACATTATGCATACAGCTTTGGTTGCAGGTTGGGCTGGATCAATGGCCTTATACGAATTAGCTGTATTCGATCCATCAGATCCAGTTTTAAATCCGATGTGGCGTCAAGGGATGTTTGTTATGCCATTTATGACAAGACTAGGTATTACTGATTCTTGGGGTGGTTGGAGTATTACTGGTGAAAGTGTATCTAACCCTGGTCTTTGGAGTTTCGAAGGTGTAGCATTATCGCATATTGTTTTGTCAGGTATGTGCTTTTTAGCTGCAATCTGGCATTGGGTTTATTGGGATTTAGAATTATTCCGTGATCCACGAACAGGTGAACCTGCTTTAGATTTACCAAAAATCTTTGGTATTCATTTATTTTTATCAGGTTTATTATGTTTTGGTTTCGGTGCATTCCACGTAACAGGTTTATTTGGTCCTGGTATCTGGGTTTCAGATGCGTATGGAATCACAGGTAAAGTACAACCAGTGGCGCCATCGTGGGGTGCAGACGGATTTAACCCGTTTAACCCAGGTGGTATTGCTGCGCACCATATTGCAGCAGGTCTCTTCGGTATTCTTGCAGGCGTTTTCCACTTAACAGTTCGTCCACCACAACGTTTATATCGGGCTTTAAGAATGGGTAATATTGAAACAGTTTTATCTAGTAGTATTTCGGCCGTTTTCTTTGCAGCGTTTGTAACATCAGGGACAATGTGGTATGGAGCTGCTGCAACACCAATTGAATTATTTGGCCCAACACGTTATCAGTGGGATAGCGGTTATTTCCAACAAGAAATTGAGCGTCAAGTTGAAGCTTCAGTAAGTGAAGGTTTATCGGAAAGTCAAGCATGGTCAAGAATTCCAGATAAATTAGCCTTTTATGATTATATTGGTAATAACCCAGCTAAAGGCGGTTTATTCCGTGCGGGTCCGATGAATAAAGGAGATGGTATCGCAGAAGCTTGGCTAGGTCATCCAATTTTCCGTGACAAAGAAGGTCGTGAGTTAACTGTACGTCGTATGCCAGCTTTCTTTGAAACATTCCCTGTAATTTTAGTAGATAAAGATGGTATTATTCGAGCTGATATTCCATTCCGTCGTGCAGAATCAAAATATAGTATTGAACAAGTGGGAGTAACAGTTGATTTTTACGGTGGTAAATTAAATGGTCAAACATTTAAAGATGCACCAACCGTTAAAAAGTTTGCTCGTAAATCACAATTAGGTGAAGTTTTTGAATTCGATAGAACAAGTTTAGAATCAGATGGTGTGTTCAGAAGTAGTCCACGTGGTTGGTATACCTATGGTCATGCTAACTTTGCTTTATTATTCTTCTTTGGACATCTATGGCATGGTGGTAGAACAATTTTCCGTGACGTATTTACTGGAATTGGTGCTGAAGTTACGGAGCAAGTAGAATTTGGTGTATTCCAAAAACTTGGTGATAAAACAACGAAAAAACAGGGTGCTGTATAAAATACAGTTAATCTTTTAAGTTCTTTATATTAAAATAGGATCAAACAATGGAAGCGTTAGTTTATACATTTTTACTTATTGGCACCTTAATCGTAATTTTCTTTGCCGTATTTTTCAGAGAAACACCTCGAATTATTAAAAAATAAAACCAATTAAAATGGTTTTATTTTTTTAATCCTCATGTTCTTCGAATGGATCACGTAAATTTTTTGAAGCGGGTCCAAAAGCCGTATAAACAGAATATGTGGTAATTCCTAAGAGTAGACTTGAGACAAAAATTACGATAATAGTTGCTGTTTCCATGTTATATAATATTAAAACTAACAGTTTAACATTATATAACATATAGTAGAAAAATTAATTTATTAAAAAATAAATCTTTTTATGGCATTACGAACAAGATTAGGTGAACTTTTACGCCCGTTGAACGCTGAATATGGTAAAGTTGCACCAGGTTGGGGAACAACTCCAATTATGGCTGTAGTGATGGGTGCATTCTTAGTATTTTTATTAATCATTTTACAAATCTATAATTCATCGTTAATTATTGAAAATGTAGATGTAGATTGGACAAATGGTATTGTGTAATACCAAAAAAATAATTTAAAAGGTTTTAGTTAGACCTTTTAAATTATAAAACTTAAATAAATTAAAAATATAAATCTATGGATATTCTAAGTTTAGGGTGGGCCGCTTTAATGACTATGTTTACATTTTCGTTAGCGTTAACGGTTTGGGCTAGAAATGGCTTCTAATTATTTAAACTTTTTATAACATTTTAAATTGAAAATATTATGGAATTAATAAAACAAATATTCCCGTTTGCAAATTCGGAAATTATTACAGCAGCAGTTGTATGTTTCTCTATGACTTTATTCGGTCTTTCACTAGGCTTCGGTTTGTTAAAAGTTCAAGGTGAATAAAAATTCATTTAATAATAATATTTATTATATTATTATTAAATTTGAGGTTAAAATCGGGACTGACGAGACTCGAACTCGCAACTTCCGCCGTGACAGGGCGGTGCTCTAACCAATTGAACTACAATCCCAGTTATGAGTATGAATGATGTAACCTATAACATACTAGATTTTCTTTGACCTGTCAACTATTTTATATTTTATTTAATCGTTAGAAAGGAGAAACAGGGATTCGAACCCTGGGTACAAAAAATTGTACGATAGATTAGCAATCTATTGCTTTCGACCACTCAGCCATTTCTCCCGAACTAAGAAACTAAATAACAAGCTTATTTTTTTCTAAAATTTAGTTTAAAAGTAGATGGCTCTGGTGGGATTTGAACCTACGACCTTGGGCTTATGAGTCCCCTGCTCTAACCACTGAGCTACAGAGCCTTATATCACTCTACTACAATAGATTCTATCATAGATTAAACAAAATATAGTATTAATTTAGCTAATCTATGGTAAAATAAAATTTAATGAATACTTAAAACTATACACAATATATTAAAACTTAATGGCTGTAAATTTTATATGAGTGATTTCTGGACTAATATTTCACGTTATCCTAGATTTTTTATTAGTAGTTTAGCTGGCTCAATTTTAATTATCCTAACACCGTTTAAAAATTTATTAAAAATTCAAAAATTTCAAATTTTAGTCCCCATTTTACTGTTGAGTTTTGTAATTTTACTAGCTTTTATTCTTATTAACATGACTGCAATCTAAAAAAGTTTTCAATTTCTGAGTAAAAATTAATACTTCTTTCATAAAATTTGAAATTGGGCCGAGTTGGATTCGAACCAACGTAGCGTGACGCAGCGGATTTACAATCCGCCCCCTTTAACCACTCGGGCACCGACCCATGTTGAAGAGTATTCTAACACAATTAAGATTAAAAAACAATATTAGAATTTTAATAAAAACATTTTTAGAATTCTGATATTGACGTTAGTTTTATTTTTTCGTATATTTCTGGGTGTGCATAGCTAACTAGTATATGTATTGAATAATGGGTAATTAACTCAGCGGTAGAGTGTCTGCCTTACAAGCAGAAGGTCACAGGTTCAAATCCTGTATTACCCATATTTTAGGGCCTATCGTCTAACGGATTAGGACAGAAACCTTCTAAGTTTCCAATGTAGGTTCGATTCCTACTGGGCCTATTAACAAATTTAAACAAATTTTTATTATAATTTGACTCTCTATTTTAAGATTGTTTAGACACATTGGCCGGCTAATGAATTTACACTTGTTACCAATACTAATGACTAATGGACACTCGACTAAGATAAACTAAACTCTCATTTTAATTTGTTTGATCTCTTAATTTTTACTCGAGATAAACAAGTTCTTAGATTGAAAAACTATTTAGAATAAAAATTAAATATCAAAAGCTGGTGAAGGGATTTGAACCCCCAACCTACGGATTACAAATCCGTTGCTCTACCATTGAGCTACACCAGCACTTCTACACCGTATTATACTATACCATACTATTTCCAGTCTAGTCTTTAATTTAAATAAAAAAGATTTTTAAAATGGGTATTAAAATCTTACAAATTTGTAAGATTTTAACCGACTAAATTTCAAATTGATTACCACGACGATATTGCAAAAATGCTGCAACAAATAAACCAAGTGCCGATACAGTGATCAATCCCAAAACGATACCAGATAATAAAGGTTCTACCATTGATTGTTATCCTTTAATTTTAATGTAAACGTGAATACTGTCCTATAAATGATTATACAGTAACAAGTTTCTATTAGAAAGTTAAAATTATCTAAACCCAATAGCAGCTTGCCATACAAAAGCTAATAATAAGAAAAAGACAGGGATGATTGGTAGCACATCTACAATGGGACTAAAAACAACATATGCTTCTGGCAAACGAGACAATAATAAAGTTTCCATAAGTAAAGATATTATATTTATATATAAATTTTCGAAGATTAATAATATTAATTTTAGTATAAAACTGTTGAAAATTTTAATTTATATTAATCTTTTGATTCTATTCTTTTTTCATATACAATTCATAGTATCAATTTCTTAAATTGATATATATATATAAATTAAAATTTCTTTAAAAATAAAAGTATGGCAGCTTCATTTCTACCTGCAATTTTAGTTCCCATTGTTGGTTTAGTTTTTCCAGCTTTAAGCATGGCATTATTTTTCATCTACGCTTCAATTGATGACATTAGTTAGATAGTTTTTTAGATTCTCAGTACGAACAAGTAATGAGAATCTAAAAATATTTATTCTAAAATTTTTTATAATTTCTATTTTTTCAATAATAAATAAAAATTATAAACTACTTAGAAAAGAATTAATGTATAATGGTGATTACAAGTTGATAAGACCAGAATAGAATTTTTATTTGTCTATTCTATAAATAATTTAATTAAAGGATTATTAAAATATGACCATTGCTATTGGGCAAAACCAAGAACGTGGCATTTTTGATCTAATTGACGATTGGTTAAAGAAAGATCGATTTGTTTTCGTTGGTTGGTCAGGTTTATTATTATTCCCGACAGCGTATTTAGCTGTTGGTGGTTGGATGACTGGTACAACATTTGTTACATCGTGGTACACTCATGGTTTAGCAAGTTCATATCTTGAAGGATGTAACTTCTTAACTGCTGCTGTTTCGAGTCCAGCTAACAGTATGGGTCATTCGTTATTGCTTTTATGGGGCCCTGAAGCGCAAGGTGATTTCACACGTTGGTGTCAAATCGGTGGTCTTTGGACATTTGTCGCTTTACACGGTTCATTCGGTTTAATCGGATTCTGTTTACGTCAATTTGAAATTGCACGTTTAGTAGGTATTCGACCTTATAATGCAATTGCGTTTTCAGGTCCAATTGCAGTATTTGTTTCAGTTTTCCTATTATACCCATTAGGTCAAGCAAGTTGGTTCTTTGCGCCTAGTTTTGGTGTTGCTGCAATCTTCCGTTTTTTACTATTCTTACAAGGTTTCCATAACTGGACATTAAACCCATTCCATATGATGGGTGTTGCTGGAATTTTAGGTGGTGCTTTACTTTGTGCTATTCATGGTGCAACAGTAGAAAACACATTATTTGAAGATGGTGATGCTGCAAATACATTCCGTGCGTTCACGCCAACACAATCAGAAGAAACGTATTCAATGGTTACAGCGAATCGTTTTTGGTCACAAATTTTCGGTGTAGCTTTTTCAAATAAACGTTGGTTACATTTTTTCATGCTATTCGTACCAGTGACAGGTTTATGGACAAGTGCTATTGGTATCGTTGGTTTAGCATTAAATTTACGTGCTTATGATTTTGTATCACAAGAATTACGTGCTGCTGAAGATCCTGAATTTGAAACGTTCTATACAAAAAATATTTTATTAAACGAAGGTATTCGTGCTTGGATGGCTGCACAAGATCAACCACATGAAAACTTTGTATTCCCTGAGGAGGTATTGCCACGTGGAAACGCCCTTTAATAGTAGTATAGCAGGCCGCGACATCGAATCTACCGGATTCGCTTGGTGGAGTGGAAATGCTCGGTTAATTAATGTTTCAGGTAAGTTATTGGGTGCACACGTTGCACATGCTGGTTTAATGGTATTTTGGGCTGGAGCAATGATTTTATTCGAAGTTTCTCACTTCGTACCTGAGAAACCTTTATATGAACAAGGTTTCATTTGTATGCCACATTTAGCAACTTTAGGTTACGGAATTGGCCCTGGCGGTGAAATTACTAACACTGTCCCATATTTTGCTGTAGGTGTAATTCATTTAATTTCATCAGCTGTTTTAGGTTTTGGCGGTATTTACCACTCATTACTTGGACCAGATACATTAGAAGAATCATTCCCATTCTTTGGTTATGACTGGCGTGATAAAAACAAGATGACAACTATTCTAGGGATTCATTTATGTCTTTTAGGTAGTGGTGCTTTTTTATTAGTTGCTAAAGCAATGTACATTGGTGGTGTTTATGATACTTGGGCACCAGGTGGTGGCGATGTTCGTTTAATTACAACACCTACATTAAACCCAATTGTAATTTTTGGTTATGTATTCCGTTCACCATTTGGTGGTGACGGTTGGGTTGTATCAGTTAATAACATGGAAGATGTTATTGGTGGTCATGTATGGGTTGGTGTATTATGTATTACTGGTGGTATTTGGCATATTTTCACAAAACCATTTGCATGGGCTCGTCGTGCTTTTGTATGGTCAGGTGAAGCTTATTTATCATATAGTTTAGCTGCAATTTCATTAATGGGTTTAACAGCGTCATTATATTCTTGGTATAACAATACAGCTTATCCGAGCGAATTATATGGCCCAACAGGTCCTGAGGCTTCACAAGCACAAGCATTCACGTTTTTAGTTCGAGATCAACGTTTAGGTGCTAATGTTTCATCAGCACAGGGTCCAACTGGTTTAGGTAAATACTTAATGCGTTCACCTAGTGGTGAAATCATCTTTGGTGGTGAAACAATGCGTTTTTGGGATTTACGTGCACCGTGGGTTGAACCATTACGTGGTCCAAATGGTTTAGATATCAACAAAATTAAAAATGATATTCAACCTTGGCAAGAACGTCGTGCAGCTGAATATATGACACACGCTCCATTAGGTTCACTTAATTCCGTAGGTGGTGTAGCGACAGAAATTAACTCAGTTAATTATGTTTCTCCTCGTTCATGGTTATGTTGTTCTCATTTCTTCTTAGGATTCTTTTTCTTAGTTGGTCACTGGTGGCATTCAGGTCGTGCTCGTGCGGCGGCTGCTGGTTTCGAGAAAGGTATTAATCGTGCTAATGAACCTGTGTTATCGATGCGTCCTATTGATTAATAATCACTTTTATTCTTTACTCAATATATGTTGAGTAAAGAATAATCAAATATTTAATAATTAATTTTAAGCAAGATATAAGAAATTTTTTGTAATAAATCGATTAAATATTTTGTTAAGTTCAAAATTGGGTTGCCTGGGACTCGAACCCAGAACTATTCGGTTAAAAGCCGAGTACTCTACCATTGAGTTAGCAACCCTTACATAATATATTACATGAACTTGCAAAAATATTAAAGTATTTCTTAAAAAAAAATTGTATTTTTTAAAACTATACCAACTACAATATTAATTAAAATAATATTTTTACTTTATTAGTTTTAAAGTAGAATAGAAAATAACATTATCGGTTATTTTATTACTTAAAATTTTATTAAAAATTGACAAATAAGGATTTAAAAAATGATTAATTGGCAAGTTCTAGGACAACTAATAGCGACAGGGACTATCATGTTAGCAGGCCCAGCAGTAATTGTTTTATTAGCATTAAAGAAAGGTAATCTTTAGTACTATATTTATTTTATTCGAATCATCAATATAAAAATTTTTTAAAAATACTTATGATAACTGCTTTAACGGCTTTATTGGTTTTAATTTCATTAGGTTTAATTGTGACGGTTCCAGTAGCATTAGCGACTCCCGGTGAATGGGAAAATTCCAAATCTGATTTTACAAAAGGTTTTCAGGCTTGGGTTGCACTGGTTCTTGTAATTGCGGCAGCTGATGGTGTTGCATCATCACTTTAATAATTTAGAAATTATAGTTTAACTATAATTTCTAAATTATTTTAAAAAGAAAGTATTGACAAATATTATCCGCCTTCTGTATTATGTGTGTAAGGTAAGTAATTCGTTTAAAACTTTGTTAGCGGGCATAGCTCAGTGGTAGAGCGCAACCTTGCCAAGGTTGATGTCGCGCGTTCGAATCGCGTTGCCCGCTTCAACAGTGTTAAACCAATTATTAAATTAGATTGTAAATTTTTGGTCGTTTGCCCCCATCGTCTAGAGGCCTAGGACAGCTCCCTTTCACGGAGCAGACAGGGATTCGAATTCCCTTGGGGGTAATTTATATATATATAAATATACAATTTAACAACTTTTTAAACTTTTTATAATAAATATGTACCGTTGAAATAGTATAGTTATATCAAATAATGTTTCATAATTTAATTAGATCATCATAAAGTAATTATTTTCTTGATTTGAGATTCGTACTAACTTTTTTCTTACAGGAGAGTTTGGTCCAAAATTTTTCCTCAAATTATTTTTTTGTCTAGTATAGAATATTACTTAGACTAGTTAACTTGTATACGGTGAATTAAGTCAGTGAATTATTTATAAAACCTTGATCTTTATACAAAAATTCAGTATGTTTGGGGAATAAAATATTTAACTTTTTAAACTTTTAAATTAATGGATTAGTAGAACTAATTTATGCTATATTTTTTTAGACTTTTATTTCTTTTAATCAACATTGATCAAGAAACAGTCTTAAATTGGTTTGGAATGGAAGATCCTGCAAAACGAGAAATTCGACAAGCAGCAACAAATGGATACGATTTTAATCTTTCTAATTTTGAACCTTCTGCAGATGTCTCATTAACTACTCTTCGATTAATCGTAGAGGGTTTATGGGAAAAAATTCAGGATGGGCTAACTTTAGCTGATATTGAGAATGTTCTTTTTTTCATTCTTTTTGTCCGTTTTGTTATTCTTACATTACGATACAATTTAAAGACTTCATTTTATATTACATGTATTGGACTTTTTGCTGGTTATTTGTGGTATCGACATCTAATCGATTTAATTTCAATGTATCGAAGCGTATTATTGAAGCTTCCATTTTTACATAAATTGGGAATGGATGCCGTCCAATTGCGCTCATTACAAAGGCAAATGGTTTTAACTGATTTAAAATTAGGCGAAAATGTACATTGGTATAATCCAGGGCAAATTATATATTATGCTCTTACAAAAGGTGTTACTAACATAGATCCTGAGACTGGACTTCGATATTATATTGATCCAATTTCAATGATTGTATCAAACTTGCAAGAACCAAATAAATCAAATATTCTTCCTCTCTATTATAAAATTTATAATAAGATCATACCAAAAATCTATGAAATTTGTAGTAAATTTTGGACACAACTTTCTGGAGTTGCAGCATACGCGGTTATAACTCGAATAGGAAAACGATATTGCCCATATTTAGTTAGATGGCATTGGACATTTTTACTTATAATAGGTATGGTTGAACAAATTTTTATCTATTTTATTTATCGTGTATACTATTTTCAAACATTTGTATTAATTCCACAAACAGAGTCATATGCTAATTATATTGATCCCAACTTAATTTTACAAATTAATGTTTTAAATGGAATTATTGCATGTGTCGTTTTAGCTCATATTGGTTTTATTATTTTTGGTCTATTTCATGCTATTTGGGGTCAATATTTTTATATGCCATTTTTTGTCGAAAATACAGAACTTCATATTGGACCAAGACCAAAAAATAGTCTTTATAGCGGAGGCCAGACATCGTGGCAAGATCCTAATGAAAAAGAAAAAAACTTAAAACGATTTTTACCAAAGTTGTGGTACGGTTGGTTTGGACGCGGAACAAATGGTAGATGGAAGTTAGAGAATAGATTAGGTCGAGTAATGAAAAAATTTATGAAAAGATTGAAAAAACAGTTCAAAAATTGATAACAAATTATTTAACATCTGTTTTTGCTAATATCCATTAAAATACGTTTAATGGATATTAACAGATAGTATATTATAATGATGAACCTAAACCAGAATATGAACCATAGATAAATAAACCAAGCATCGTAATTACTGCTAAGCCACCTACTAAACCTACAAGCCATAAAGGTATTCTACCAGTATTTGCCATTTTGAAAAGCTCCTATGATATTAATATTAATTAAAGAAATAACTTGAGAATAGAACTGCTAAAACAAAAATTAATAAAAGTCCCCAATAAAGAGAAGTTCTATTCAATTCTACTGCTTGCTTATTTGGATTTGGACCTGTCATAAAAAATTACCTCGTGTCTATATATTGTATATGAATTTATCGTTGAATGAATTGCATTGCTGTAATACCACCTAAGAAGAATACTGTTGGGATTGCTAATCCATGAATTGCTAACCAACGGAAAGTAAAAATAGGATAAGCTACAGGTTGATTAATATTTTTTGCCATTTTTTTACCTCAATTATAAACCTTTAGTTAAATCTTCTAATTCTTGTTTCGCACTAAATCGATCGTTTACTAATGGAATTTGTTGACGATCTTGTGTGAAATATTCATTTGGGCGTGGAGTTCCAAATACGTCATATGCTAAACCAGTACTAACGAATAACCATCCTGATACAAAAAGAGATGGAATAGTGATACTATGAATAATCCAATAACGTACACTAGTAATAATATCCGAAAACGGACGTTCACCCGTAGATCCACCAGACATATAGATATTCTCCTATAAAAAAAAGATTGTTGCTCAGTCTAAGTTTAATCTTAATATGGTGTAGTTATGTAAAGCGGGCAGGGGGAATCGAACCCCCATCATTAGCTTGGAAGGCTAAGGTTTTACCACTAAACTATGCCCGCATAACCTCATTATAGAATTATACGGGCCGAAAAGCAATAAAATCTTATAAATTTTCTAGTCTTAAATCCAAAAATTTTGCTAAATCCGTTGCTTCTTCTTCAAGATTAGAAATAGCAGTTGGCTCTTGAACTGGTGTTAAAGGAATATTACGCTCATCTTTTAAACATAAATAAATGCTGCGTGTTGGATTTAAACCTTCTGTGATCTTAATCCCAATCGCTCGAACATTTGATAAAGAATATGTTAAAAGGATCTCACGATTTTTTCCTGGAAATCCTTTCCGGACAACTTTCACAAGATTTTCTATCCTATTGTACTCATTATACCCGCTTCCAATATCTAAAATAATTGTAAGCAATGTATAGATACTAATTCCTAAACTTAATGCTCCGTAGAACATCATAACTAGTCCTTGTGGAATAAAAACCAGTTCCGTCGTATTTGTAAAAGGTAGTAAATTAACTTTAAAGTAACTAGATATCCCAGCTAATAAAAATCCTAAGCCTCCGACAAGTAAAAAGAATGCCCAGAAATAATTACTAAACCGTCGTGACCCTATAATTTTATCTTGACGAATTTCGTTTTGCATTTGGTGTAGCTAAATTAGAAATTAAATTAGTTTAATTGATTTTAATCCTATCCATAAACCAGATGTAACTGCGAAGCAGAATCCTACTAATAAAAAGTAATCGATAGCAACTGTCATAAAATCTTTCTTATTTTTTCAAAATGAAGTTTATAAAAATTTTTCTGTATATTAGTATATATTATATAGTAATCTATATAAAAATTTTGGTCGGAAAAAACTTTCAGCAAATTTTTGTTGCTGTCTATTTTTTTAGAGAAGATTTTTATTCTTAAATTAAACTAATTTTTAAATTAATTTTATGGCTAATTTCATTAAACCCTATAATGATGATCCGTTTGTGGGTCATTTAGCAACGCCAATAACATCATCTGCAGTAACACGAGCAATTCTACAAAATTTACCAGCCTATCGTTTCGGTTTAACGCCATTATTACGTGGCTTAGAAATTGGTTTAGCACATGGTTACTTTTTAATGGGCCCCTTTGTTAAATTAGGGCCATTGCGTGATTCTGAGATTGGATTGCTAGCTGGTTTTCTTTCAACAGTTGGTTTGATTGTAATTTTAACTTTAGGTCTAACGATTTACGGTGTAGCTGCGTTTGGCCAAGAAAAGACGCAATCATCTAATGAAAATGATTTACAAACAAAGAAGGCTTGGGACCAATTTAAAGGTGGGTTCTTTGTTGGGGCATGTGGAAGTGCAGGCTTTGCATTTATTTGTCTATCTAGTATCCCTAGCTTTATAACAAATTAAGTATATATTAAAGTAGTCGTATGAAATCTATTAACAGATTTCATACGACTACTTTGGCTACAAATTTATTTTTAAAAAGTAAAACAATATGGATTCAACTCAAGTACGTTTACAAGAAGAATATGGAAAAACGAAAATTGCAAAGACATTAAGCTTGTTAGATGAAGAATTAGTCGGTTTAGCACCAGTAAAAACTCGGATTCGAGAAGTTGCTGCTTTATTATTAATAGATAAATTAAGACGAAACTTAGGAATCACCTCAGCCCATCCTGGCCTACATATGTCTTTTACTGGTAGTCCTGGAACTGGTAAAACAACCGTTGGTTTAAAAATGGCCGAAATTTTATATCAGTTAGGGTATATTAAAAAAGGTCATTTATTAACGGTAACTCGGGATGATTTAGTAGGTCAATATATTGGACATACGGCTCCAAAAACTAAAGAAGTTCTTAAAAAAGCAATGGGTGGAGTTTTATTTATTGACGAAGCTTATTATTTATACAAACCAGATAATGAACGTGACTACGGCTCAGAAGCTATTGAAATTTTATTACAAGTAATGGAGAATCAACGTGATGATTTAGTTGTGATATTAGCAGGTTATAAAGAACCAATGGATAAATTCTACGAATCAAATCCAGGTTTATCATCACGTATCGCAAACCACATTGACTTTCCAGATTATACAGTTGAAGAATTATTAAAAATTGCAAAATTGATGTTAGAAGAACAACAATATCAATTAACTCCAGATGCTGAATCAGCTTTGACACAATATATTCAAAAACGCAAAGAGAAGCCGTTATTTGCTAATGCTAGAAGTGTTAAAAATGCCTTAGATCGAGCACGTATGCGTCAAGCGAATAGAATTTTTGATAGCCGCGGCCAAGTATTAACAAAAAAAGAATTAGTAAATCTTGAAGCAGCAGATATTTTACAAAGTACAGTATTTAATAATTAAGAAATTAATCGATTTATGAGTTTACTTATTATTGGAGGAACTGGAACATTAGGGCGACAAGTTGTTTTACAAGCCCTAACCAAAGGTTATCAAGTACGATGTCTAGTTCGAAATTTTCGAAAAGCTAGCTTTCTAAAAGAATGGGGTGTTGAGCTAGTTTATGGTGATTTAGCTCGTCCTGAGACAATTGCGCCTTGTCTAAAAGGAATTACTGCCATTATTGATGCGTCAACAAGTCGAGCAAATGAGCAAAACTCTCTAAAAAAAGTTGATTGGGAAGGTAAGTTATATTTAATTGAAGCAGCAAAGGCGGCCAATATAAAGCGTTTTATCTTTTTTTCTGCTCAAAATGTAGAACAGTTTGAAAATATTCCGTTAATGAAAGTTAAAAATGGAATAGAGATTAAATTAAAACAATCTGAAATACCATATACAATTTTTCGATTGACTGGATTTTATCAAGGATTGATTGAACAATACGCAATTCCGGTTTTAGAAAATTTACCTATTTGGGTAACTAATGAAAATACCTATATTTCGTATATGGATACGCAAGATATAGCAAAATTTTGCCTACGTTCATTACAAATTCAAGAAACGATTAATCAAACATTTTTTCTTAGTGGCTCACGTGGTTGGGTTTCATCAGAAATTATTAATTTATGTGAACAATTGGCTGGACAAGAAGCAAAAGTACAAAAAATTCCTTTATTTCTTCTAAAATTTGTTAGTAGATTTTTTGGATTTTTTGAATGGGGTCAGAATATCAGCGATCGCCTAGCATTTGCGGAAATTTTAAATACTGAAAATAATTTTTCAAAATCAACATTTGATTTATATAAGCTATTTAAAATTGATTCGTCAGAAATAATTCAATTGGATGATTATTTCTTAGAATATTTTATTCGTTTATTAAAACGTTTGCGTGATATTAATTTTGAAGATGTTCAAAAACAAAAGAATTTAATCATTTAATTAAAAATGGGTGATACAAATTATATTGGGGGAATTGTCAAAATTATTGAAACACCAAAACAACGTTCTTTAAAAAATAATATTACAATTGTAAAATTTCGTGTTCAATTACCACAAGTTCGTGGTAGTCGCATAGTTAATCTAACGTTTTGGGGAAATTTAGCCAATGATGTCATTAATTATTATAAAGTTAATGATTACATTTTGATTGAAGGCTATATTTCACTCAGAGAAAAGTCGTCCTTGAGTTCAAAACCTCAAACTCCTAAAAAAACTGAAATAACAGTTTTACGTGTTTTTCCATTTCTTTTGAGCTATGATCGTTCAAATGAGAAAGCTTAAGAGCAAGTTAGATAATTTTTTTTGAATTAAATAATTCATAATAGTTTTATTTTAGTATAATTAATATTATCAAAAATAATTTTTAAGAAAAATTAAATGTTAACTTTAAAAATTTTAGTTTACACAACGATTATCTTTTTTGTTTCGTTATTTATCTTTGGACTTCTTTCAAGTGATCCATCAAGAAATCCAAATCGTAAAGATTTCGAGTAATTTTTAATACCTTTAGTTTTTAGAGTATTTTACATTTTGTGAATACTTCTAAAAACTTTTTATAGTGTCTAATGAAGATTTGATTTTTTTAATTTTTTTTTAATTTTTTTTTCAAATAAATAATATTTTTTAATCTATACTATTATGTAAATAGTAGTAATTTTACCTTTCTAAAATTTTTTACCAAATTTACAATTATGAATTTAATTTCTTATGAAACGTTTTAATTTAATAACTTTACTTTTTTTAGCATTATTAACTTTCACACCGGGTCAAGCAGTTGCTGATATTGGTGGGTTAACGAAATGTAGTGAATCTCCAGCTTTTACAAAACGTTTAAATGCTAGTGTCAAAAAACTTGAACAAAGAATGAGTCAATATCAAGCTGATTCACCTCCATCTTTAGCGTTGCAACAACAAATTGATAGAACAAAAGCCAGATTTGACAAATATAGTCGTTCAGATTTATTGTGCGGTACTGAGGGACTACCACATTTAGTTGCAGATGGACGTTGGAGTCATGCTGCTGAATTTATTCTTCCAGGTTTTGGATTTATCTATATTTCAGGTTGGATTGGTTGGGTTGGGCGTAAGTATGTTCGTGCTGTTAGCACGACTAAGAATCCAGCGGAAAGCGAAATTATTATTAATGTCCCATTGGCCATTAAAATCATGACAACGGGTTACATTTGGCCAATTTCAGCATGGCAAGAATTGATTAGTGGTGAATTAATAGCGCCAAAAGATGAAGTGACAGTTTCACCTCGTTAATTATTAACATTTAAACTTCTTCATTAATTATTTATTAACTATTCAAACTAAGCTTTTATGGAAAATTTTCAAAAATACTTATCAACGGCTCCTGTTTTATTGACAATTTGGTTAACATTTACAGCAGGTTTTATTATTGAGATTAATCGTTTTTTCCCTGATTTATTAGGGTTATATTTTTAATCTTTAATCCAATTCTAAGATTAATTAAAACTCATATCAATATGGGTTTTAATTCATTATTTTATTTTTAATTTTGAAATGAAAAATAAATACCTAAAATTTTTTAAATAAATGTATAATGTAAAATTGAAAACTCATAATTAACAGATAGTTAATTCGTGTCTATTCTTTATTTTTTATGAGAGTTTCATAAATTTTCGTCTCCCAACAAGGAGAAAATTAATGGCAATAAGCTCAACCGACCGTCGCTCAAAAAACGTGCAAATTTTTGTTGAGAAAGACGCAGTCGAAACTAGTTTCGCAAAATGGGCACAACCTGGTCATTTCTCTCGAACTTTAGCTAAAGGTCCAAAAACAACTACTTGGATTTGGAATTTACATGCAGATGCTCATGACTTTGATAGTCAGACAAGTTCTTTAGAAGAAGTTTCGCGTAAAATTTTTAGTGCGCACTTTGGACAGTTATCAGTAATATTTTTATGGATCAGTGGTATGCACTTCCATGGAGCATATTTCTCTAATTATTCGGCTTGGTTAACTGATCCAGTTAATATTAAACAAAGTTCTCAAGTCGTTTGGCCAATCGTTGGTCAAGAAATTCTAAATGGTGATGTTGGTGGTAATTTCCAAGGTATTCAGACAACGTCTGGTTGGTTCCAAATGTGGCGTGCAGAAGGAATTACCAGTGAAGTTGAATTATATTGGATTGCAATTGGTGGTTTAGCAATGTCTGCGATTATGTTGTTTGCTGGCTGGTTTCATTATCATAAAGCAGCACCGAAATTAGAGTGGTTCCAAAACGCTGAGTCGATGATGAATCATCATTTAGCTGGTTTATTAGGTTTAGGGTGTTTATCTTGGTCTGGTCACCAAATTCATGTTGCTTTACCGATTAATAAACTACTAGATGCGGGTGTAGCACCACAAGAAATTCCATTACCTCACGAATTTTTAATTAATCGTGAATTAATGAGTCAACTGTACCCAAGTTTTTCAAAAGGGTTAGCACCATTTTTCAGTGGTCATTGGGGAGAATACTCAGACTTTTTAACATTCAAAGGTGGTTTAAACCCTGTAACCGGTGGTTTATGGTTAAGTGATATTGCTCATCATCATTTAGCATTAGCTGTCTTATTTATTTTTGCTGGCCATATGTACCGTACTAATTGGGGTATCGGTCACAGTATGAAAGAAATTTTAGAAGCTCATAAAGGACCATTTACAGGTGAAGGTCATAAAGGCTTATACGAAATTTTAACAACATCTTGGCATGCTCAATTAGCAATTAATCTAGCAATGATGGGTTCATTAAGTATTATTGTGGCACACCACATGTACGCAATGCCTCCGTATCCTTATATTGCTACTGATTATGCAACACAACTTTCTTTATTTACACATCATATGTGGATTGGAGGATTCTGTGTTACTGGTGGAGCAGCCCATGCTGCAATATTTATGGTTCGGGATTATACACCAGCAAATAATTATAATAATTTGCTAGATCGTGTATTACGTCATCGTGACTCGATTATTGCGCATTTAAATTGGGTTTGTATTTTCTTAGGTTGTCATGCGTTTGGCTTCTATATTCATAATGATACAATGCGTGCTTTAGGTCGTCCTCAAGATATGTTTTCAGATAAAGCGATTCAACTACAACCAATCTTTGCTCAGTGGATTCAAAATATTCATTTATTAGCACCAGGTACAACAGCTCCGAATGCTTTGGCGACAACAAGTTATGCTTTTGGTGGTGAAGTTGTAGAAGTTGGTGGAAAAATCGCAATGATGCCTATTCAATTAGGAACTGCAGATTTTATGGTTCATCATATTCATGCATTTACAATTCATGTAACGGTTTTAATTTTATTAAAAGGCGTTTTATATGCGCGTAGTTCAAAATTAATTCCAGATAAAGCTAATTTAGGTTTCCGGTTCCCATGTGATGGCCCAGGTCGTGGTGGTACGTGTCAAAGTTCAAGCTGGGATCATGTATTTTTAGGCTTATTCTGGATGTATAACTCTATTTCAGTTGTAATTTTCCATTTCAGTTGGAAAATGCAATCAGATGTCTGGGGTACTATTTCACCTGATGGTAGTATTTCACATATTACAGGTGGTAATTTCGCAAAAGGTGCAATTACAATTAATGGTTGGTTACGTGATTTTTTATGGTCACAAGCTTCGCAAGTAATTCAATCATATGGCTCAGCTGCGTCAGCTTATGGTCTAATTTTCTTAGGTGCTCACTTTATTTGGGCGTTTAGTTTAATGTTCTTGTTCAGTGGTCGTGGTTATTGGCAAGAATTAATTGAATCAATTGTTTGGGCTCATAATAAATTAAATTTTGCTCCTGCAATCCAACCTCGTGCATTAAGCATTACTCAGGGTCGTGCAGTTGGTTTAGCTCATTATTTATTGGGTGGTATTGGAACTACTTGGGCGTTCTTCTTAGCTCGTGCTGTTTCAATCAGTTAACTAAAATAAACTAAATACGGTTTTTATTCATAACTAAAATTTATATAAAAAGGCATCTAACAATTATGGCAACTAAATTTCCAAAGTTTAGCCAAGCCCTTGCACAAGATCCAGCAACGCGAAGAATTTGGTATGGTATCGCTACTGCTCATGATTTAGAAGCACATGATGGTATGACTGAAGAAAATTTATACCAAAAAATTTTCGCTTCGCATTTTGGTCATTTAGCCGTTATTTTCTTGTGGACTGCAGGAAATCTATTTCATGTCGCTTGGCAAGGAAATTTTGAAAAATGGGTAAGTAATCCATTAAAAGTGAAACCAATTGCACATGCAATTTGGGATCCTCATTTTGGTGAATCAGCAATTAAAGCATTTAGTAAAGGTAACACTTATCCGGTAAATATAGCTTTTTCAGGCGTATACCAATGGTGGTATACTATTGGTTTTAGAACGAATCAAGAATTATACTTAGGTTCAGTTGGTTTATTAATTTTAGCATCAGTTTTATTATTTGCTGGTTGGTTACATTTACAACCAAAATTTCGACCAAGTTTAGCCTGGTTCAAAAATAATGAATCTCGTCTAAATCATCACTTATCAGGTTTATTAGGCGTCAGTTCGCTAGCTTGGACTGGACATATTGTTCACGTGGCTATTCCTGCATCACGGGGTGTACATGTTGGTTGGGAGAACTTTTTAACAACTCCACCTCACCCGGCTGGTTTAACACCTTTTTACAGTGGTGACTGGACTGTGTACGCAGCAAATCCAGATTCAGCAAATCATGTTTATGGAACTGCAGAAGGTGCTGGTACAGCTATTTTAACATTTTTAGGTGGTTTCCACCCGCAAACACAATCTTTATGGTTAAGTGATATTGCGCACCACCAATTAGCGATTGCGGTTGTTTTTATTGTTGCAGGACATATGTATCGAACAAACTTTGGTATCGGCCATAATATGAAAGAAATTTTAGACGCTCACCGTCCTCCTGGAGGCCGTTTAGGTGCTGGTCATACTGGTTTGTTTGAAACAATTACAAATTCGTTACATATGCAACTAGGTTTAGCATTAGCATGTTTAGGCGTTGCTACATCATTAACCGCGCAACATATGTATGCAATTACTCCTTATGCTTTCTTATCTAAAGATTTTACTACTGAAGCAGCATTGTATACGCATCATCAATATATTGCTGGATTCTTAATGGTCGGCGCCTTTGCGCACGGCGCAATTTTCTTTGTTCGTGATTATGACCCAGAGCTAAATAAGAATAATGTTTTAGCACGCATGCTAGAGCATAAAGAAGCTATTATTTCTCACTTAAGTTGGGCGTCATTATTCTTAGGCTTCCATACGTTAGGTTTATATATCCACAATGATACTGTAGTTGCTTTTGGTCAACCAGAAAAACAAATTTTATTTGAACCATTATTTGCTGAGTATATTCAAGCAGCTTCTGGTAAAGCAGTTTACGAATTTAACACTTTATTATCTTCTTCAACCAGTCCAGCTACTGTAGCTGGTAATCAAATTTGGTTACCGGGTTGGTTAGAAGCGATTAATAATAATAAAAATGATTTATTTTTAAAAATTGGCCCTGGTGACTTTTTAGTTCATCATGCAATTGCTTTAGGTTTACATACTACTACATTAATTCTTGTGAAAGGTGCATTAGATGCGCGTGGATCAAAACTAATGCCAGATAAAAAAGATTTTGGTTATAGTTTCCCTTGTGATGGTCCAGGTCGTGGTGGTACTTGTGATATTTCTGCTTGGGATGCATTTTATTTAGCAATGTTCTGGATGTTAAACACAATTGGGTGGGTGACATTCTATTGGCATTGGAAACACATGACAATTTGGGGTGGTAACCCAGGGCAGTTTGATGAGTCATCAAATTACATCATGGGCTGGCTACGTGACTATTTATGGTTAAATTCATCACCACTAATTAACGGTTATAACCCATTTGGTATGAATAATTTATCAGTCTGGGCTTGGATGTTCTTATTTGGTCATTTAATTTGGGCAACAGGTTTCATGTTCTTAATTTCATGGCGTGGTTATTGGCAAGAATTAATTGAAACATTAGTTTGGGCTCATGAACGGACACCATTAGCTAATTTAGTTCGTTGGAGAGATAAACCGGTTGCGCTTTCAATTGTACAGGCACGTTTAGTTGGTTTAGTTCACTTCACAGTAGGTTATGTTTTAACGTATGCAGCTTTTGTAATTGCTTCAACTGCCGGTAAGTATGGTTAATTTCTAACTTTTTATATCCAATTTATTTTTAATTAAATTGGATATAATTCTTGCTTAGAATTTTCAAAACAATTTTAAACCTTGTCTAATTTCAAGAAATTCGTTATCATGGGTGTGGGTATTTTGAAAACTTCAATTTAATGAGTCTTTGACTCGGGATATAGCTC
>Ga0163101_100030_pt1 | contig 62207 bp, 43 predicted proteins | sample TAMARWmetagpilot_2_FD_111548 | JGI IMG/M metagenome (GOLD analysis project Ga0163101, IMG submission 111548) | Phycosphere-associated microbial communities from TAMU algal ponds, Corpus Christi, Texas, USA - TAMU ARW1 11/11 metagenome pilot | ecosystem: Engineered > Artificial ecosystem >...
CGAGTATTCATTCCTCCTTGATTACTCCCTCATAATTCGTGGGACTGGATCCTATCATTCATTCGTATAATCCTTTCCTGTATCCTCTTCCAAAGGATTCCCATAATCATCCCGCGAATACATCGTGTCGTACAATAAGGCCGACACAAATTCAACGGTACCATCGCCGTCATCAACATGATCACCACCCACGTTCCTGTTGGTATCTTTTACCTGTCGCACAGACATGTCGCGATGGTGTATACCGTAACACAGAGTGTGTGTCTCTAGGGTGCTTGGAAACGGATCGGCAGGAGCAAAGGACACGGGACGTGTCGAGACCGAGCTTATGGGACTTTTTGTGATCGAGTCAACCAGAGAACGAAGGTCCGTCGCATCCTCTAGCACAATTGGCATTGATGGCCAACCAAGAGCAATGCTCATGTCTTCTTCCTCACTCAGGAGGTTGTCATTGTCATATGCGGGGCCCTGAAAACAGTTCTGTATTGACTGTGACCGAGATTAGTGATATTGCGCGTGGCGTGGCTTAAAGAGGTTTTTATCCGGTTCTGGTTGGCAAAGAAGTTCGACATGTACGCTTCCGGACGTTATCTCAGATTCCGTACGTGTTCCGTCTCCTGCCGAAACTGGAACGGTCGAGGTTTTGTATCTTTGGCCGGTGTCACTGAAGTTTGAAGAATGTCTGACGTGTAAGCGATTTGTTGATTGGTTTTCGGAACCACCTGTGCCTTGCTTTCATTGACGGCTTCGATTGGACTTATCTTATTGACTCGGCAAAGGCAGACCCGTGGCCTAGTTATTGATTCTCCGAACGACATATCATCGACTCCAAATAGAGACTGTGGCAAACCGGTATTTGATTAGGATTTACTGTATCTACGCATGGGCGAAAGTCGCACGACGCCCACAGTCCGCGGAGACCGTCCCTCAGCACGCACCGCAGCAACAAAGGGTGCCGTTCCAGCAGGTCCAACATGTGCAGCAGCGTGTACACCGGGAAATGTTATCCAACACCGAGAACTGCCAATGGACACCATCTGCGTGCGGTTGGGGCCCCACCGTAGCATGGTATCCGACGTGTTCTTAAAGGGCCGTGGGATGGTAGCGGTCGACAACGCCTGTTCGCGGGCGGACTGGAAGACCACAAAGTCGCTCCGTTAAAGCACAGAAAGTCGCAGCAATACAAGCGTTGTTTCCACACGCTGCCCACACAGTGTATGTTGGAATGGAGATTGGGTGCGGCTGTTTGTGCATACAGCGGAACGCCGAAGGCGCCGTCGGGGGGTCCACAATCCGGAATGGATTGTTTCCGCAACGTGGTGGAAGTTGCGACACCAGTTACGGTTGTGGAGCATACTGTGTAGGACTGTGCATCAAAGCACTTGTCAGACTGGTACTGTCGGATGCGTCCTGGAGAAGTGCGCTGACAAGCAAAGAGAGCAGCAGGAATTGCGGAATCACAAGTAGCACTAGACCCCCAAACAATGCCAAATTGGACCATGCCCAAGATTTCCGACAAACTAAAGCACCAACTTGAGAAAGCAGGTTGTGGATAGGAACAATGACCAATGCAGTATATCACAGTCAACAAAATGAAGGTTGGTATGCAGAAACGACTCAAATGTGAGCTTGTTGTAACAAGGAAGACGTGAGGCTGGACAGCCCTGCTCCACATCCGAGACAAATTGACACCATTAACTCCTTCCTTATCCCAAGCACATGCTTTCATCATTGGGTATTCCAAAAGCTTCAATCATTTCCAAACTTTCCTTGGTGTGACAACAGCAACACTGCAGTGAGAATATGCACACTTGGAAAAGACATGATGGGTTTCGCTATAAATATCTTTTTGTGGCTGGTGACAAGAATCAAGTGAACAATAGATGCTGAGAAATGAATGCATGAATTTTGTTTCTTGATATAATTGAAGTGCCAGTAGTCATTAGATGCTACCAGTTAAGCTGTTAAATGTGTTGCTTGCAATCAACCTTGTCATGGTATTCATTCTGGTCCCAGCAAAGGTTGCAATCCAGTCCGTTACAGTGTCAATGTAGCTAACGGAATACTATCATAACATATTGGAAAATAGGGGTTCACAGCTCATGATCAGCACAAGGGGGGAGCGAAGCTCAAACCAACGGCTCCAGCAATCCAACACAAGAATGACTAATGACTTTTGAAAACAATTTTATTTAATAAAGGAGAATGTCATTCTCTTGATGGAGAATATCAATTTCTCGACCAATCAGAGCATCCGCGATAGAATATCTAATCTGATTGTGTTCAACTGCGTCGCAACACGAACTTTGTTCTGCAGACGTCGACGGCGTTCCACAGCGCAGTTGTCTGCCTGCTCGGAATTGACTGACTGTGACCTGTGAGTGACAGCAATTGGAAAGCATTGTTATTCATCATTTCCACTCATCATGTATCCTTCGACGTGCCTCTAGATCCGTTTCAGCAAGTCTTCTTTCATTCTCCAACATGTCGTCATCATCAGCTGTAGATATTACGGTGACACTCGTTTCGACGGCATCGGGGCAATCCGAAAGCTTTCCATTGTCCCCCTCGACAACTATTGCCGAACTCTTGGACTGGGCAAAGGCTTTGTTCGGTGTCGACGGAAACGTTCGACTCTACAAAGACGGAAAGCTTCTCTCAAATTCTTCGTCAAGTTTGAAAGCGGCCGGCATCGTCAATGGAGATTTAATTGCGGCGCAGAGTGCCATTGCCGCCCTTCCTTCTGCCCCACCACCGACGGCTTCTACGCCGGCGGGAAGCGGAGGTTTAGACTTTAGCAATCTGTTCGCGGCGCAAAGTGCTGGATCTACAAACGCAGCCTCGGCGTCACTGTTGTCGGAGGTTGCCCCTGCTCCCTCGTACTATCCCGGGATGAGCTTGAGCGATGCCGTGGCGCACAATCCGCATCCTCATACCTTTGTGTCTCTGCTATTCTCGAAAGAGCATTTACGGAAGGAACTCAACTACCATAATCCGCGGCTCGCCGTCCGACTGGAATCCCAATCGCTGGAAGAGGCCGTCCGCATATGGCGGGAAGAAATGGTCAAGGGTGGCATTCAAAAGGCCGTCCAGAATAGTTCACATTATCATATCGAGCAAGATATGAAGCGCCGGTTGGTACAAAATCCCGGCGATATCGAAGCCAAACGGTATTTTGCCAAGCAGAGCAGCCAAGAACTTATTCAGGAACAGTATTACCAAATGATGAACGAATATCCCGAGGCTATGGGACGCGTACTAATGCTGTACGTGGAAGCCAACATTAACGGCCATTCCATTCAGGCCTTTTGCGACTCCGGCGCACAAGCAACCATTATGAGCAAGAAAACGGCAACACAATGCGGTGTGCTCGATTTGATCGACGAACGCTTTGCTGGTACGGCCGTCGGTGTCGGTACCGGGAAAATTCTCGGACGTATCCATATGGTGCAAATGCAAATAGGCGATTCCTATTTCCCGTGTTCGGTGACAGTGATGGATGATCCCGGGGAGGGGGCGGCGGAAATGCCCTTTTTATTGGGTTTGGATATGATGAAGCGGCATGCATGTTCGATTGATTTGGAGCGGGGTGTGCTCAAATTTCGGTTGGCCCCGGGACAATACATGGAGACGCCGTTCTTGCACGAAAAGGACCTGGCCGAGGCGCAGGGCGGTACGAAAGGATTTGACCCGCAAAAGTCCAACGAGGAATTCTTGCGAAGACAGAGAGAAGAAAGCGAAGATGATCCCTCGATGAAAGACTAATCATCTATACCAATGGCTATCTATGTTTACCGGACTTTGACTCTTTTCTTTGTTTCCGTTGGGAGTGTATGCCCCCAGAAAATGGAGTTGAGCCTTGCCCTCGCCTGTGGACATTGAATAGCAGAAGCTTCCAAAAGTGCTACCTTGCTAACCTTATGGACTACTTGCAATTCGAAAAGCCGTCATACATGGCAATGAACAAAACATGAACCTCTTTCGTATTCCGCCACTTGCCTCGTTTCATTGATTACACTGCACAAAGGAAATGGCTTAATAATAAGGGATACTTATATGCACGGAGAGCGGAGTGGGAAGCGTTCGATGCGGAAAAATTGACATGGTCGATTCAAATCTCCGTAAACTCGCTCGGCACCTACTAGAGAAACTAATTTGACTGCCCTAAGTTTGCGTGGATTTTCAAAACAATTTCTCGTTCAGCTCAAGATCTGCTTTTTCAAAACATAGTTGCGTCAGGTCGCATTCTAATTCTGCGTTCACTTGGCTCGGTAAAGAAATTCCAACCACGTCTCGCAGAGGCTCCCAATGGATTTCGATTCAAATTGAGGCTACCGCAATTGTTTCCGAAGAAATTGATACGACATACAAAGTTGATATAGAGGGTTTTGTGTTGACTCTGATTTTGGAGCTATGAGGTGGGCAACAGAAATTTACAGGGCAATGGAGATACCGCGTATCAAAAGTGAAATAGAAAGGAAAAACGATTCAGTTTTACTCTTAGCCCAACAAACTTCTTATGACGCAATTTCCCGGGTCATTTTGCCATTTACCGAGGACTGACCCGCCTGATGTCGTCCGAGTGCATGCTAAGACTCATTTTTTACGAACAATCCAGAAGTAGGTTTAAGTGTGCACGTCCATTCGTGCTGCTGTTTGCCACCTTTACTGATCCATTATATTTGCAATTGGAACATTGAATGATGCTTTCCATTGAAGTCATTCGCTTTACACGGAATCAAAGAATTTTGAGTGCATTCGTGGTACTTCTCAATATTGCTGTCGCTCTGTATCTCCTATTTGTCGACTCCCAGAGGAGTCCAACGCGTGACCGCTCGTTTTCATTTCCGCACGCCCTAGCAACATTGCCTCCCAACGCTTCTCAGTCGGAATCTATTGAGGTTGGGTCGTCGAGTAGGACGAGGGAGATAGCTACATTAGCATCCGCTATGGCTGAGATCATACGTTTACTTATACCCGAGCCATCAACAGCCAACGAGTATCTGGCACAGCATGAACCAAAAACTTTTCGATTTTATGTATACGACAATTTATCTCATGAGTACACGTGGCAATATAGCGCTAGTTGTATGAAGGCGAAGCGCCGTCTGAGTGATACATGTGATTGGGGTGAATCAGTCTGTGGGGAAAAGCGGCTTACTCGCAGCCCGTATTCCAAGCGCAGATTAAACCGCAACGGCGATTTGGTTTTGAGCAAGGCTTTTTCGTCCTATCAAGGAATCCTACGAACTTACGATCCAATTGATGCGGATTTGTTCGTGGTCCCGTATCCAAGTCAGGCACACTTTCACTGCAATCAAACGTCCCACGAGGACGTGGAAACGCGTTTACTGGATCGACTTGCTTACTTCAACAAAAAGACCCGTAGAAAACATTTGTTTTTTTCTTCCGCGGTACGGTCTGCCTCCAACAAATTTATGGGTTCGCTGCCGCTCTTGGTAACAATCGGGCCAGTTGACCGACAGTGCAGAATAGGTCGGAATTGCGGTCAAATTGTGATGCCGTACGTAAACACCAATCCGGAGTATCAACCAATAGTCGTTCAAAAGAACCTCCGTTCCCTAAAGGACCGAAAGTTCGCCATGGTGGCAAAATTCAACGCCTATATATCCGGTAACAGCATGCCTCGTAGCGATTTCCTCAAGGTTGTCGGTAACGTGACGGCGATCGCTGGATTCCCCGTGCTTATTTCGGCGCTGGGTCAGCGCCGAACCATGCCCAACGAGCGCAGCGTACTAGAAGACTACCGCAACGCAATCTTTTGCCCTTGTTTGCGAGGCGACGAACCTCCGCAGAAAAGGCTGTTCGACGTCATGATGTCGGGATGTATTCCGGTAGTATTGGACTTTCCATCGAAAGACCCAGGCTACCGGTCACATTTTGCGTCTATGGCAACGTCAACGCGCGGGGCCTATCCTTTTGCCAAGGGTTCTTTCCACGGTTGGCCAGAAATGGGTTTGGACTACAACGAGTTCATGGTTACTGTGAATGGTACTTGTGGTGTATCATGCATTGTTCCGACTCTGGAAGATTTGCTCTTGAACCATCGTGATCGATTGGTAAACATGCAGGAGCGGCTAGCAAAAGTTATCAAAGTGTTCAGTTATGGGATGGAGCACAATACATTACAACACGCAGACGCGATATCAGCGATTCTCGTGCAAGTAAAGCACTACGTCGATAGTCTCGGTCAAGTTTCATAGGAACCTACTGTTACGTTTTGTATTCATACACCCTCAAAAGTAGTTTCGATAGAATCTAATTATTGTATTAAACTTTCCACATCGCGCATTTCGCCTTTTCACAGTCAGTGACGACTGGCAACTATCAATAAATCTGCCTATAAGAATGTTGACATACTATGGATGTTTTAAATTCAAAACTATTTCTTAAACTTAATTCAAAACTCTTTACAAATTTTACTTTGAACCGCAGCCGCACGGACCGAGGGGAAAGACGGAACGCCAAGAAATCGCTCATGTTTCGTCCCTTCGTTCGCCATTCTTTAACTGTCAACTCGTTCCTTCCATTCCGACTAGGTCGCCGGAAAGCACGCTTTCTCGGATACCAGTTTGGTTTCTTTCGCAACCCTTCTTGCTGTCGGAGGATAAAGATTCAAAAAGCTGATTTCATGGGAATCCTTCCAATCTATTCGAGTCCAAAAATCATTGCTGGTCGCCTGTGGATCGTTGCCGTTGTGGCAGGCTGCTACATGCTTTGGCCCGCAACCGCACACTCGGTCCGAGGCGGTAGAATCCTTGTGCAGGCCTTTTCTCAGCATAGCGTCACCTCAAAAATGACGCGTTTCCGATCACACGCTCCTATTTCGAGGTCTTGTCTGTGGAGATATATCCCTCAACGATCCGTCGTTGTTACACCGAGGATCGGTGCTTTTCGCTTGGGGGCGGAAAGGACAGTATCGACAACGCCGTCGACGACAAAGAAGAAGAAGGAACGAAGCAAGACTACCGCTCAGACTACGCACCGTCCCTATCGGCTAGTGATTGTGGAATCGCCCAGCAAATGCCAGACGATTGCCAAAATTCTAGCCACGTACGTCAAGGACAACTCTCTGGCGTACGATTTTCAAGTCTCGTCCTCCATGGGACACATTCGGAATCTGCCTAAATCAGACACTTCTAAGAAGAAAAAGGAGAAACAAATCAAGCCTAACGGAAAGTTCCCCTACACGATCGCCGGTATCGATCTTGAGAACGGCTATCAACCGGAGTACGTCCTGTTACCAGGCAAAGGACCGTTGGTTAAAGAGTTGCAGCAGCTCGCTGCCAATGCGGAACTTGTACTACTTGCTACCGATCCTGACCGGGAGGGCGAAGCTATTGCCTGGCATTTGACGCAAGTCTTGGATTTGGCGCCGTCTCGGTATCAGCGTGTGACCTTTACCGAGATTACCCCGTCACGAATTCTCGAAGCGGTCGAGTCGCCAGTGGAGTTGAACACAAATCTGGTCCACGCACAGGAGACTAGGCGGGTGCTCGACCGTCTGGCAGGCTATACCGTATCACCCGTGCTTTGGAAAAAGATTGCGCCAGGCTTGTCGGCCGGACGGGTCCAGTCCGTTGGTATGGCCATGGTTGTACAACGCGAGCGTGAACGGTTGTGCTTCGAGACCACGCCGTACTGGAATATCAAGGCAGTATTGGGTGACAATGTGAACGCGACCTTGCATGCTGTCAACGGAACCACAATTGCTGCGGCAGGCAAGGACTTTTCGCCACAGGGGCAAACTTTACGGCCTGGGTCGTCCCATAAGCGACATTTATTAGAAGGGGATGCGAACGAACTCGTCAAGGTGCTGAGCGACGCCGAGTTTACTGTAATTCAAGTCAAGTCCACAACACGCAAGCAGCAGCCACCGCAACCGTTCAAAACGTCGACACTTCAACAAGAGGCGAACCGTCGCTTGGGAATGGCAGTTCAACAAACTATGCGTGTGGCGCAACAACTGTACGAAGAAGGTCTCATTTCCTACATGAGAACCGACAGTACGCATCTTTCGGACGATGCCGAATGTGCAATTGGTGTGAGTGTGAGGGGGCAATTTGGGCCAGATCGACTTTGGGTAGGATCGTCCAAGACCAAGCGCAAGCCAAAGGATTCCAAATTCGCGCAAGAAGCGCACGAAGCCATTCGACCAGCGCTTCAACCAGACGGAATATTTCTAGAGCCAAGATATCTGTTACAAAAAGTAGCCTTGTCCGATCAAGCTGAAAGGCTGTATACAATGATCTACCAACGAACGTTGGCGTGTCGAATGCCGCCGATAGCAACCAACCAAACATCTGTTCTGATTGCAGGCGTACAAGAGGGGACGACGGCTCATTTTCGAGTTAGTGGAAGCGTAGTAATCGATCCTGGATACACTCTGGCCTACTGTCGAGATGCCGAGGAAGAAAACGATGAAGCATATCTTCCTGCCTTGAGAGAGGGGCAAATATTGAATGCAGGAGAGATTTTGGCGGTGGCCCATGAAACACAGCCACCACCCCGCTATAACGAAGCGAGCTTTGTGAAAGAACTAGAATCTCTAGGAGTGGGACGGCCCAGTACATATTCTGGTATAGTGCAAATTCTACGTGATCGTGCATATGTCGGTTCTCCAAGAGGGGATAGCGCTCCGCGCAAAAGCTCCAAAGTTGTGTCCGGACCGGCGATCAGTGCCCAGCGTGCTGCAGGTGGGGCCGACTTTGTAGGAAATGCTGCTGCGCGGGGTCCGATGGTTCCGTCGCTCTCCGCCTTTGTAGTTTGCTCCCTGTTGGAGAAGCACTGTCCCGCATATGTTGACCCATCGTTTACAGCTCGCATGGAAGAGCAACTCGATTCGATTGCCTCGGGAGACCGTGCTGGCCATCTCCAACGGATAGCCTACCTGGACGAGTTTTACTCTGGCGAAAAAGGGTTGGCTGCCAAGATAAAGCGAATTGAAGACACAGTCGACGCTAATGAGGCTCGCAGGGCTAATCTTCCGACGTTGAACCTCGACAGCAGACAAAACAGAAAGGAAAGGGCAGGCGCGAAAGTTGGTTTGTTTGTCGGTCCCTGGGGCCCCTACGTACAGAAGGACCAAGAGTTGCATGTTGTCGAGAAACCAGTATCTGCATCCTTACCGCCAAGTATGGCTGCGGACTTGTCTAAGATTACACCGGGCGCTCTAGTGGCTCTACTCAATGCTAAGCAAGATGGCGGTCTCATCCTCGGAAAGCACATGAAGGATGATCGCAATATACGACTGAAAACCGGTAGGTACGGAGCATTTCTTCAGTGGGGAGACGACGGTGACAAGGGAACGACAACTCACTCGCTACCCCGGGAAAAATCGTCGATGCAAATTGGCGACGGGACGGTCAGTGATACGCGGTCGCTGGCCTTTATGATTGATCTCACACTAGACGAGGCGATTGGTTACGTCAGCCTGCCTCGGACAGTCTCTATGCTGAACGACTTGCCTATTGTCGCGGCCATTGGACCGTATGGTCCATATTTGAAGTATAACAATACATTCATTAGCTTGAGTCAGGAAGATGGTGACGTACTCACTGTTTCTGCTGTAATTGCAGAAAATCTTGTGACGGACAATCTTTTTAAGAAATCTTCGAAGACGGCACGCGGTGTCCTTGCCGAATTGGGCGAAAAGGACGGCAATCTTGTCACGGTGAAATCTGGCAGATTCGGAATGTATGTAAATTGGAAAAGGATAAACGTAAAGATGCCGAGTGAATACCTGGAAAGTCCTGGAGATTTGCCTTTGACTGAAGCGTGGGACCTTGTCCAAGCAAAATTTGACGCATCGGGGAACGGCGACGGGATACATTCAACGAAGAGCTCAAAACCTAGAAGTAAAGGTTCTCAGGAGCTTCCAGCTGCACCCAAACGTCCGCTCTCTGCCTATCTTCACTTTTGTGCCGAAAACCGACCTCAGATGACTCGCACAGGGAAGACTTTTGGAGAAATTTCTAAAGTCCTAGCCAAGATGTGGTCAGAAACCACGGTCGATGATCGAAAGCAATTCAATGCAATGGCAGTCGAGAGCAAAAGAGACTATGAGGAAAGGAAGAGAGCGTGGGAAGGAACTTGTCGACAACTTCAAGGGGATGATAACGGGCATTCGTCCTCGCGAGGTAGGAAGCGGTCTGTTAGGAGAACCAAGTCTGCTTACTTTCACTTCTGTGCAGCAAAAAGACGCGACGTTGCAAGATCTTTCAAATCCCTTGGTGACGTTTCAAAGGAGCTCGCACGCCTTTGGGCCGCCACCACAGATCGGAGTGAGTTTGAAGCTCTTGCGGCTGCTGAGAAGGCTTTAGACGAGGTTGAAGGTCTTCCGGCCGCCGAGAAGGCTTGTTCCAATGATGCAGGGGCGAAAGTAGATAGTTCTCTGCTTGAAATGGAATTCTTTGAAAAAAGTGTCACCACCAAACGAAGTTATTCGACGATGTCATCGTCAAAGCCGCACAGGCCTCTTTCGGCATACATGCTCTTTTGCCGTGAATTCAGACCTACGATCGTCGACTGTAATAATGAGAAGTTACCATTCGGTGAGACTGCAAAGCGATTGGCTTTACTATGGAGGGAGTGTGACGATAGCACCAAGGCGGAATTTCAACGGCTGGCGGCGGAAAGAAGCCGGGAAAATTAGCGACTGCATATTCAACCAGAATTGGTCTCATTTATTGCTTTTTACCTACTTGACCATCAAGTGGGTTCAAGTGACGCTTATTACACTTTAGCAGGATATTTGCGTAAGATATGACACCACTGGATTCGTCAGTATTGAATTTTATGGGTGATCCTGATTGGCTCTTTGCGGGATGCGGTCAAGTGATACACCCTGGCCTATAGCTCACGCATCACGAATATGTCGAAAGCGCATGTAGTGGCAAGTGAAGTACCGCCCTGTTGGACGGTATCTTTTATTTGCAATGAGAAGGAACCTATTGTCTTCAACAGAATATTTGCGTAAGATATGACGCTACTGGATTCGTCAGTATTGTATTTTATGGGTGATCCTGATTGGCTCTTTGCGGGATGCGATCAAGTGATGCACCTGGCCTATAACTCACGCATCTCGAATTTGCCGAAAGCGCATGTAATGGCAAGTGAAGTACCGCCCTGTTGGACGGCATCTTTTATTTGCAGTGAGAAAGAACCTATTGACATAAAAAATTTCTGTTAAGAATGGTTCACTGTACAATCTGTTTGGAGTCTGAAGAAGTTGCCTTCCAATGCTCTAAGCCAGATTGCGAATATGGAATGTGTCCAACTTGCATTAAAGAGGCTTTCAAGGATCCACACGGGGAAAACTTCAGGTACTGTCCTATTTGCCGGGAAGCATGCGCTGTTAATCTGTATGCGGACCGGGTGCAGTGAAGGAGATGGAACGACAGTTGCGCAACAAAGTAGAAATAGAAGTCCAGAGAGGGATGGACAAGAAGCAGGAGGAAAAGCTCAAAATGAATGAAAGCAAGCAAGTGGCCTTGAAGCTCTACCAGGATCTCTGCGAACGATTGAATATGAAATGTCCGCGATGTGAATTGGTCTTTGATGACTACACAGGCTGTAACGCACTTACATGCCGAGGTCAGAGCTGCAGAGCCGCCTTTTGTGCCATCTGCTTGAAGGACTGTGACACGAATGCCCATCACCATGTTCGTACCTGCCACGGGGACCTGTTTGACAAGAAGGCGTTCAATACGGCGAGAAAGAAGAGAGAAATCGACACCATCAACGATTTTTCGGCCGAAATCAGCGGAGAGCCACACGAGGTGAAAGAATTGGTTCGAATCGAATTTGAAAAGTCCCAGTCAGACCAAACACAATATTGTGAGGGAGGTTTCCCGTTTGCTCCATTCCTATCTAGAGCAAAGAGAGATCTTCTTGCGGCAGTCAACTCTGGACGACTTTCAATTTTAAGCGACGCGGAAGCATATCCTGTCGAAACTGGTCTTACTCGACGTGACATTTCTCCGCGAAATGTCATCCCCGAGAACTATAGGCTTCGCCTACTACCATCCATGGAAAATATTTATTCAATTATTCTTGAAGAACAAGTGCACACCATCAACGGTATTGCCTGGAAGAAGATAGCGTTGCAGGACGAAAAAGAAATACGCTCCAAAGACTTGGACAGGCCAACAGTAGACGCTTTGAAAAACATTGCGATGGCATTGTCTTGCGGAGTTGTAGCCTTTCTAGGTACCAGCTCTCTGTACCAAAGTTGTATTTCACGAAAAGAAGGCAAGTACGACCGAGACGAGGCGAAGGATCCTACCATCTGTGTACAGTTCCACAAAATTTGTCGAAACGGTAACATGGAAGAAAACGGGCAATCACTATCGGAGGAACGTGATGTAATAGGCGTCGACCAAAATGTCCGTATGCTTATATTAGCGGATCACGTCTTGAAATCTTCGAATGAGTCGATGAGCTTTGAACCGCTCCAACACTTTGTTACAGGTCGGCAGCCGTCTCGAGTTTTTACATCTATTTCAATGCCACCACCCCCCAGCTTCTTGACCTTGAACAACAAACAGCAAAAGGTTGCGCACCCTCTTTCTCTCCTCACTGCAATGGAAGTTGCCGGTCCTCCAGGTACAGGCAAAACAAAAACCATCATGGAGCTTGTTAGGGGCATTCTTCACTGCACAGACTACGATGTCATTCTCATGTCGGAGAGGAACGGCGCCATTGATGCTATTGCCGAAAAGATGGCTGGCGATTGTTTAACCTTAAATCAATCTCAGTCGGTAAAGAGCGTTTCAAATGTGGAACTCTGGTCCAAGGTCCTATCATTTGGTTCGTTTGGAGGCATGGGCCCATTCTCCGCTTTATTTACCTCCACCGCCAAAGAATTGTATGCAATATTTGTATATTCTTGCTTACGGAAGTGCTGGACTTGAAACCTCTCACAAAGATTTTGACTCTTCACTATTGACAGGTACCACCCAGAGGTGCTGGAAGCCGACCGAGTCTTGAAAAAGAAAATCAAGTTCATGGAAAATTACTCGAGGCGGTTGAGAGAGGCATTCAGTAGGTCGATATATGATCTCGAGGGAGAATTATTTGAGGAGTCGAAGCCCAGCATGAGGGGTCGACTTATTCAAAACAACAAGGAGAGTAATCTAGAGAACGCCCGTGATATCATAAGCTCAACCATCAATGCTCTGGGTGCAGTCAAACAGTTCCGAGCCGATAGCCCAGGCAAGCAGAATTCTGATCTTGTTATCCTTCCATTGGAGCACTCTGCTATCCTCCGAGATCTGATTCCCATCAATTGTGAGAAAGCGGATCACCACTCTGTTCCAAAGTCAATCACTTCCAACCCGAAAGCAATCAACCGGGCTCTGGAAGCCATAGAAAGACGACTTCAAGAAGTCCTTCAGAACAAGTTATTTAATGTTGCGGCATGCGAAGCCATGGACTACTCGATCCGCCTATCGCAAAGCTCGCTTCAAGACGTTAGATTACGCATCAAAATCGATCTGCAAAAGGACGCTCGCGTTTTTTTATCGACCATTGGTTCCTCGCACAAAATAAACAAGAGTGTTCTAGAAGCCCACAGAGTAGAACCAGAGATAGTTTCCTTGGACGAAGATGCATTGAACGAAATGCAGCGAATGAATGAACAGACAAAGCCCACCATTGTCATTTTTGATGAGGCTGGTTGCATTCCTTCGTATGAGCTACTAGGACTTTCTCGATTGGGACGATCAATTAAATCTATAATCTGCGTCGGGGACAAGCATCAGCTACCACCCTACAACCCTGGATCAACGAAAAACGACTTTAAAAAAGGAGGTTCATTTGGCAACGTAAGGAGGGGAAAGCCAGTACGGCAGCCAGAAAAAGTACAAACATTACTGGATGCAAGTGGCTTGCGATCAGAAAAAGTCAAAGTTGAACACACGGAGCAATACCGCGTTCCTCGGGATATTGCCGGTGTTTTGAACGCTCGTATCTATCGTGGAAATTACCAGACTTCTGTTCATTGCAACGCTCCGATAAAAGGTTTTCGTCTCGTGAACGTTCCAAAAAGTGGCCGCGACCAACCTTACGTGAATCATGACGAAATTGACGCTTGTATTCAGCTCGTGGAAAGCTCCCTGCAGGCAGGGTTGAAACACACAATGGTGCTGACACCGGTAAGACGCATGGGCTTTTCTTTCCCTGGACCACTACGCGCTATGCCTCAACGGAACTAACACTCGGTTTTTGTCCAAACTTCCAGTACAAAAAACAGCAGCGGGAAATGGAGTTCAGATTTAAAAAGAAAGGGTGGAATGACATTCTTTCTGTACTGACAATTGATCAGTGTCAAGGCCAACAGGCTGATATTGTAATACTCAGTCTGGTCCGCAAACCAACGCGATTTCTTGACAAGAATCGTCTCAATGTGGCGCTGTCGCGGGCCTGTCAAAAGATGTACTTCCTTTGCGACAAAAACCTATTTGTTGAAGCGAGCCAGAATCAAGCCTGGGAGTGTCACCTTTTGGCGAAGGATCTGCTTGATCTAGCCGGTAATTGAGGCAAAGAAAACAAAGACCGGTTATTACGGTTGTCTCCTGGCGCCATGTAGAAATGAAGTCGCTGACCGCGAAGGAACTCCTTCATAGAAAGAATATTTACAGTTTACCAATCTTAGATGTCACAAAAACGCTTCACGCATTTCTCATTTCTGCATATCCAGATATTTGAAAAGAAAACACGACTCTGATTCTAGTCATTCCATGCGATTTTATATTTTTCAAGCTGACTTGTCCTTCTCGCTTTTCGGTGTGAGTTTCTGAGAAGCTCTATGACACCATCATACTGATTCTGATCCTGCTCATCTAAAGAAACAACATCAACGTATTTGAAGTCAGCACCATATAGATAGATCTAAGAGGTTTGTGACTTTACATTTACGGAATTCTTCTAAAGAGCTTTGTGCTTGATCGACGGGAGGTACCTTAGGTTTGAATGGCTTGTTTGGACACTATAGTAGAATGGAAAACATTCTAAATATTATAATTTTATGATTTTATATAAACTATTTTAACGTCATATTACGTAATTGCAGAGATGGTCTAGTTGGTTATGACGACTGTTTAACACGCAGTAGGTCCCGGGTTCGATTCCCGGTTTCTGTATTATAGCTTTTGCAGTCATTGTCACAGTCAATTGCTTTTCTTTTACTTTTTCTGTTAAATACAACGCCAGCTACAAAACCCTAGAACGGACCAATTCTCTTTTCCTTACTACTATTATGCTTTCTGTTTGCACGTCTAGGAATGCCTATCGTGCTATGCTCCCTGCTTCAAGCAGTGTTATGTTATTTTGAATTTGCAGGGTCGGGTAGGTAGTTTTTCTGTGTTGAAGCAAGTTGTTGGTGTCATTGTGTGTTGTATGAAGTAGGTGGTATATGGCAAAACAAGTTTTTGTGAACGCGAGTAAAACAGATCGTCGTACGACCATCACCCGTACCATGAATTTCCCGGTCGGGATCGCTTCTATTGTCTGGGTTCTGCGTCGTGGGCCCAGCAACCCGTTGGGATCGCTACCTTCATCGGCACGTAACCCTTCCAGTTCTAAATCACAAATCGATTCAGCAGCGCTGCAAAAAGTAGACTTATGGAGGTAAAACGAGAGCTGTCCATCGTTATGGGAGCGGTGAAATCTGTGAATCACAAACGACCACGACCGACGACCATCGATTCGAAACACGAACATTCCCTGCCGTGTGGTGTCGGGGAATATCCGAAAGGCAATGCTATCGGGCTCCGGTCGAAGACCTGTCACTGTACCGTGTTACCAGGATGCAGTCTTCCTTTCTTCTGTGTTCTTTGCTTCTTGATGCTTCTCGAATTAGTGCCCGCTGTTTCGAAGACCCCTGGGGTGTCGTCTTCCGGGATAGCTTCTGGTACTGACTGGATTGACTCGTCGACAAATCCTTCCCCCCAACCAACAACGCAAAATACAACTCAATCGACATTCGATTCCATGGATCAGCCCTCACAGAAATTGCATGGACATTTAGACATCTCTAAAATGCGTCGCAAAGCGAAATCCCCATCGAAAAACACCGCATCGAACAAAAGGAGCACTTCTACTCTATCAAGGCGGTCAAAAAAAGCAACCCTGTCGTCTTCACTGTCTCGTGATCAGACTACTAGTATACGCCGCATTCAGCGTGAATGGAAGGATATTGTGCAACAAGGCATTGCTTTTGACTGGAAGCGAGGGCGCCCGTACAAATTTCGTGGTCCTCAGCACGTCTACCTGGGTCCAATCTCCAACAACTTATGGATTTGGCACTTTAGTTTCATGGGTCTACCCCACTCTGTATTCGAAGACGGCATCTACCACGGCCGTGTCATTTTGCCGCCTAACTACCCGGCCCGACCCCCACGTGTTCAAGTATGGACACCCTCCGGACGATTTCAAACCCGCTTCGATATTTGTTTGTCGGCCAGCAACTATCATCCCGAATCCTGGACTCCCTCCGCATGGAGCGTCCGTACAATTGTAGAGAGCTTGCGACTGCACATGATTACGGCGGCACACGAAATCGGCGGAACGAATGATTCGTACGAAGATCGCAAAGAGTATGCTGTCCAGTCAAGAGCTTGGAAAGTTCGCGTCCGGCCCGATGTACTGATTGATCACGAGCGGATGCTCAAGGACGGATACTTTTCAAGCCTGATAAAGACCGAGGAATCGGACGAGGCGTCCCTCACTGAGAATGCCAATGGTTTGGAGATAGGCGACTCGAATACAAAAGCCGAACTGAATTCTGTTGCCGATCCAAAATTGTCAATCCAGGCATCGAGGACGACCGGTAATTTGGCGTCAACAGTGGTTCAACCAGAGCAAGACTATCAAGCTATGTCGCTCTTGCCTTCCCTTCCTCTAGGCTTGATCCGCGTTTTGACCAGCCCAATCCGATTAGCCTTCATGACGTTCCTAGTCTTCTTTTATGTACTTAATCGCTAGAATGACAAAATACGTCATGGCATGTCAGTGCTCTAGCTACTTTTCCTCCGTTGTAATTAACAGCAGGGAGCTAGGGGTGAGATATGCTAATCTTTGAAATATAATGTACAGGGGAGGGGTGTCCAACGTATTCCCTAAGATTGTCGTTGTTGATCGTGTCGGGTTCATAGACGCAGTCCATGATTTTCGGCTGGGCTTTTGCTTCCTGATATTTCAAAACGTGAAGTCGACTGATTTAAAAAGAAAAACCAGATATGCCATTGCGTCGTATTTATTTATCCAATGACATATTTTAGGTAAAGTCATTTCGGTTGCTGGCACAGACAGTTCTACAGAGAACAGGGGGGAGCCTGCGACCAGAGGGGAAAATACGTACCCAAATGACTCTTTTGGCTGCCCTTCGTATCTGAGGACGAGTACTCTCATTTTTCGATCTTTTGGAGAAAGGCAAAATCGAGCACCCTTTTGATAACTGTTTCCTCTATTTAAAACGTCGATATCATCTAACCCAGTAACAATGAAGTGTTTCGTTGCATTATTTCTCTCAATGATGGCCGGGCAAAGTCTGATCAGTAGATGCCAAGCCTTTGCTCCGCCTCCCACAGTTGACACGAATGATGACTGGATGCCAGTCGACGCCTATCGTCAACAACACGGTATTCAGTTCGAATACGAACCGAGGCACATCTCCCCCGAAGTTTGCCGGTACTTAAACGAAACAGAATGTGCTCAAGAAGACAAAGCTGCCAGGGAAACGTACCAGCGCCATTTGCGAACAATGGAAAGCCTCCGACGAAGACGTTTACAGACTACCCCCGCAACCAGCAAGGGCTCGTTCAAGGCTATGGTACTTCTTGTCCAGTTTGCGGACCACCAAAACCGGCCCCTTCCCTCGAAAGAATACTTCGAAGAGCTCTGCAACGGTGCCGGAACGTCGACGGTCAACCCTATCGGTAGCATAAAGTCCTATTTTTCCGAACAATCGCAAGGCTTGTATGATGTTGATTGCGAAGTTTTTGATTGGCGCACCACAACGTATACCGAAGCGGACGCTGCACAAGGTATTAGCGGTATATTGAGCAACGCCGACGCCCAAAAGTTTTTCCACCCAGTATTGGATCAGATTGACGCAGAAAAAGTCGCCTCGAGTGGAGACTTCTGGTTATTTTTCGAAGGCTTCGATGCCGATGGCGAAGACGGTATGGGCGACGGCTTCATTGATGCATTGGTCGTGATTCATTCTGGCTTTGGAGCACAAGTGGCAGAAATTTGCGACGGTGTTCGACGTGCCGATCGGATCTGGTCACAGGGTCGCTCCACTTCGGAAGGCTTTGGTTGGAATCCACGCAATATTGAAGTCGGTTCCTACTCTATCGCCAGTGCATTCGAGCGTTGCAGTACAGACCGCCCAGCTTTGATGGGAGTCATTACTCACGAATGGTATGGTCAGATCGCCTTCCTTTTCGCGGAAATTTTGTCATTCTTCGTTGGAACTAACCGGTCGTCATTTATGATCTCAGGCTTCACACTTTCGGCGTACCAGACTTGTACGGAAAAAACAATTTTCGATTCGGTGGTATTGGGTCCTTTGGAATGATGTCATCCCCGTATGGCCAGACTGGCGACGGGTCCACGCCTGGATCGCTAGTACCATGGACTCGAAACCGCATTGGTTGGCTGGAATACAACGAAATTACGACGGATGGGACGTATTCAGTAAGTGGGCTGCAGGCGTACGCAATTCGTGATAAGTTCCCCGCAGATGAGTTTTTGGTGATCGAATGCCGGTTTCCAAGCTCTTTCGATTCAGACTTCTGGGGAATCGGTGGCATTGTATTTTATCATATCGACGATAAAATGGGAGGACAAGACCGCCCAGGCTGGCCCGGTCAATCTGGATGGCCTGCAAACGGCAACCACTACCAAGTAGCAGTACTACAGGCTGATGGACGTTACGACATCGAGCAAGATGTCAACAGTGGAGATATCGATGATCTGTGGGTGGATGGGATGGCTTTACGCCCAAATGGTGGGAGCGGTATTTTCCCTAATACCGATAGTTATCAGGGAACGCCAACGGTGACAGGGATCACAATCCGAATCGTGTCCAGCCCGGGGAAGACTATGCAGTTTGTTGTAGAAGGACTGGCATCCAATCCCAACCAATTATCACTTCCTACGCCCTTCCCAAGTGGCCTTCCTTCACACTCTCCGGTCATTGGGATTGCTGCTACTCCCTTCGCGTCTCCATCACAGTCAAATCCCTATCCACTCTGTACGTCGAGTATTACAGAAAATTGCTTTGATCAACCCACAGCAGCTCCGAAAGATTCCAAACCTTGTGTACCAGGCATGGGAGTGGTCTGTTCTGATGGTACTAGCGATCCACAAACGGCCCCGACTATAGCACCTGAAAGTTCCAAAGATGAAACAACAGGACAAGAAGATGCTTTGACTTCCAGTGCCCCAAAGCTTGGCGATATGCTTGTTCTGGTTGTCTCTGCTGTAACCATCGTGGTTACTTGGTAAAGGGGGAAGGCTAGCTTAAACGGGGCATTTTTGCATCTTTCATCAAACATTCAATGACCAGAAGGATCTCCCGTTGGTTTTTGTCCGAAGGCTTAAATCTTTCGATTTAAACCTGAAGATGCATTCTTTCGGACCAATGGTTAACATCTTGGTTTGTCTGGTCTTCTCGCTCTCTCTAGAATTCATGTGAGCTCAAAAATAGCACGAGCCTCAACTGTAAAGTAAATTTGAGTCGAAACCTTGTGTCGAAACTTTTGGAGGAAAATTACTGATCCGGCCTCGATGAGGCCACAAAATCACTAATCCAGCCAAAACTGTAGTTACAGAGCTGTTTCCATATCACACACATTAATAAACTTGAAACTTACGTTCTCAAGCCACTTTTCGTAAAGATTTATCAAAGGATCATCTCTCAAAATGCCTCCTGCGAACGAAGCGTCTTTTGGAGAACATCCTCCATCGCAGGCCATAAATAATCCTTGAATGTGTTCAATCCAGCATCTCAAAAATTAATAGAGAATAGGATCTTTTAATACTTGAATGATTTAAGATCAATATTTCTTCATATTTATCATTGCAACGGAAATCTTTGGTACTTAGTAAATCTTGATTTTGGCCGGATTAGTGATTTTGCGGCCTCATCTAGGCTGGATTAGTGAATTTCCTCAAACTTTATATACGATTTCTTACAATTTATTGATTTTTAATGGCAAAAACTAGTCATCAAACCATAGCCGGTCGGACGATTTTAAAAGGGAGCGATGTTGAATTCTGGCAAAATAATTGGCCTTTTCCTGGAAACTGTAAAACGGAACCGGGGAATAACATGCCATTCTGCTGAAAACTTGTGTTAAGTTCTCGGTACTGATTGAGCAAATAATAGATCAGAACCTCAGTTTCAGTGCTCGGCCCCGTAAGAAAGATTGAACATGGTCATTTCGACAGAATGACTATTGAATATCGAATGTAGAGTCATCTTTCTGCATCATAGCGGACTGGGGCATGCACGAAAAGACAAATCAGATCCAAATATACTGTTGTTGCATACTCACATTCAAAGTCAACCTGCTAACTTTTATTCGATCGTACCAAAAAACTGCATTTTAAAACATTCTGAAAAATAGACGATGGTGCGTACTCGATATACATTGATAGCATGGGCTGTCTCAACTCTGCGAGTCTCGCAGTCCTTGGCTCCACCGGACCCCGGTTTTGTGGGTGGAGGTCGAAGTTGGCAAGACGTCCACGAGTTTCGAGCCATGCACAATATTACGTTCAAATACGAACCGTTACATCTACAAAACGAACATTGTCGCTATTTGACTGAAGCCGAATGCCAACACGACGATGAAGCTTACTGGCAATCAAAATTCAGACCCCAATCTTCTAAGGAACGACGACTGAACCCTTCAATTGGTACTTTCCGCGCTTTGGTTATTTTAGTACGATTCACAGACCACGCCAGCCGACAACTTCCCAGCCCTGCTTATTTCGATGAACTCTTTAACGGAGCTAAGGGCTCGGTCAATGAAGTGGGATCTGTACGAGAGTACATGCGATTCAATAGCATGGGAAAGTATAATGTTCAGTTCGATGTACTGGACTGGGAAAATGCGGAGAATACCGAATCGTTCTATGCCGAAGGGAAATCAGGCCGAGTAGGAAATGTTCGCATTCAAGATATGTACGGTTCGGTGTTGGACAAGTTGGACAGGGCAGGAAAAATCAATTGGTTTGACTATGATATTGGCGGTGACCCTGAAAATCCTGAGTGGGGCGACGGACTGCTTGATCATATAGTTGTTGTACACTCGGGTTACGGAGCAGAGCAGTAAGTATAGAGAATGGTGCGGCTTGACACCTCAATTCCCAACAATTAGGCTCACGCAGCCTTCTTTACTCCATTTGTTTTGTAAGCGGTGACAAACAGTGCCTTCCAGGTAGCTACCTCGATCGCATATGGTCACAAGGATCGGCAAGTAGTAACGGAGGATGGCGATCATTGGATGGTAATTTGGAAATTGGTGGGCATACGATCGCGTCAGCTTTTGCGAATCCGCGCTGCGACAGGAACAATGACTTTCAGCTTCTTATCGAACCGAACACAATGGGAGTCTTCACCCATGAATATATGCACGGCTTTCGAATGATCGACCTATACGACAACGACGGAGACAGCGCGCCAGTTAGGCTTGGAGGGGTGGGGCATTTCGACATCATGTGCAATGCCTATGGATGGTTTCGCTCTGGCACAATACCGGGCTATGCCAGCCCGTACAGCAAAGTGATCGCTCAATGGCTCTCACCTATCGAAATCACTATGGATGGAGTGTACGCTGTCCAACCAGCAGAAATTTCCAGTCAAATTTACATGATCAGTACACCATATCCAGAGGGCGAGTATTTGCTAATTGAAAACCGGCAGCCGCTGAAATGGGATAAAGACTGGCCTGGACGAGGCATCGTAATATATCATATAGACGAGTTGGCTCCGCGACAAACTGCGCGAGGATATCCAGGAGGACCTGGATGGCCAACCGATCACTATCAAGTCGCGGTTGTCCAAGCGGACGGCAACTTTGACCTCGAAAAAGGTGAAAATGAAGGAGACGAGGGCGATTTCTGGACGCGCGGCATGACATTAGGAGCCGACACGAACTCGCAGCCAAATACGGCAGCATACCAGAGCGGAAATCTCCGGTCAACTGGGATCTCTATCACTATCTTGTCCGATCCTGGTTTCATCATGAACTTTCAAGTCGAAGGGTTGGGCGGAATGCGAGCTCCAGGGCAATTCTGGGACGACGATGAGTCACCACTGGCGAACAGCGCCCCCGATTCTATTCTACCCGTGTCGACCGATCCTGGCGGTGGGACGGGCAAAACGCTGGCCTGGATTTTCTCAATGATTGGGGGACTATCGCTGGTTGTTGGTCTTATCGCAATACTACTATAGTTGGGGCAGAACAGATCAAGGCAAAAACAAATTAAGATAAGTCAGTTGAGATCGTGTATACTGTACGTCACATTCCCGTCCAAAAATTTCGACTCGATTTCGTCTTTGTCCACGAAGGTAGAGGATGCGCACTTTATTTGGGATATCAACGTAAACGAAGATGACTTGCGCTTTTTATGGATAGCGACTGGATCGCCATTGCGTTTGAAAGCTTACCGGGATCAAACCGAATTCAAAAGTGCGCAAGAGCTAAGTTCAGTTGACTTCGAAGTGATCCTGTTGAGACTCTGGCAATCAGAATAAGTGGCCCGAGATCCCAAGATCAAGCAAACACGCTGTGACGCTTTCAGTCAAGTTTCGTCTAAACGATTGGTCTTGTTAATATATCACAAAAAGAGGCAATTTTTCATTCACAGTTGGATCCAGACATACCTGACTTGCGAAATGACCTTACATGTCAAACCTCGCCAATCTCTCTGCTTCCAATCTTCACTTTTGTCAAACTTTCGACCTTTGATCCTCTTTGACAGTCAATCCTAATTCTTCACTGAAAATGAGTCTTTCCACCGAATTTTCCGCTTACTTGTTGCAGGTCACATCGCACGGCGCTTCACCCCGGCTTCCGACATCTACTAAACCAACCGTGACCAGCACTTTACGTCGCCGCCTCGACGAGCTCCTTCCCGTCCCTGACCTTTCGTCCACGGATCTGTTGCTCCCCCAAGACGACGATTTTCTCGCAGAGCATAAACCGCTTGACGAGATTCTTGAACAACACGAAAGGTTTGGACAGGCCCCGTCGACTGCGCCAACGGTTGTGAACGATGACACTGACAAGGAGAACCGGAACCCCGTCTTTCCTGAAGCTCGAGAGGACATTGAAAGTGGTGCACTCGATACGTGGAATAGTGGTATCGCTGTTCATGTTGTTGCTATTGGATGGCTGATTCTTTCGGCCGCATTCATGTTCTAGGCCCGTTGCCTACCACCGACCGAAGTAGACAAATAAGATCGTCCTCGCATCTTCGTCATGAAATAGATATTGCTGTCATAGCATCACCCATAATTGCGGACACTTACATCACACTCTGGGAGGAAAATATGACCGTTTGCTAGCAGGCGTTTACAGTCGATATCTTCCAGTTCGTCGGTCATTTGTTCCCGACATGGTTTCGATACGCAGTCTTCAGAAAATCCTCGATCCTAGACAATGCACCCTTTCGTGTTTTTCCCCGCTACTGATAGCATCTTCTGTGTTCTTCTGGCGTCGCGGCCTCAAAGTAGAAAGTAAGGGAACCAGGGTTCTTTCAACTGGAAAGTTCTCTCGAGACAACAACGCCATGTCCGTAAAGACCAACTTTTCAAAAAGAGTTTTGACCTTTTCGTCTCGATGTTTTTGCAAGCTATTTCACAGAATCTACGATGATTTGAAGCGCTTGGACTGGTGCCCCTCATCATGATATTCCATCCAGGTGTACGGTATCTGACTGGCGTTTCTCGCCATTGTCAAGGATCGATTTCTCGATGTTGGAGACGTATCAAGTCGGGTGTACAGTTCGATGAGTTCCGAAAGTGGCCTCTAGTTAGAGACAGAGCAGGGTTGTATCAGTCGTGAGGATAGTTTTCATACACGCGAGACTAGGTGATCTAGCCATCCCCCATCAATCTCGCATAGTTCGTGAATGGAATTGGCAAAAATTAACAGGAACAGCAAGTGACGAATATGACAGTGAGTTCGCATTTCCTGTACGAGAGAGCGATGATGTCAGTTTTCATTTGTCATCGAACCAACGGCGTAAGAAGTATTTCGACTCGCTAGTGAGCTAGTTGAGGGACAAATCCTAGTTGCGCGACAGCCGAGCAGTCGAACAGAACTACTTTCATTGTCATTATATTTAAAAAACGTCACATCTATTCAATCGTTCTAGCTGTCGCGACTGAGTGGTGGGTGCTCAATCATGTGCCCCACTCATTCGTCTTTGCCGCATAGCGGACATGCGGCCGGTAGTGCAATAGAAAAGGGTAACAGCAGCAACGCACAACGACACCGCGACATGGAGCATTCCCATTCTGGACTCGGAAAGCTCACCCTTTGCACAGGTGGTATCTGCATTTGCTACTTGTACTATGGCATCTTACAGGAACGCCTCTTTACGGGTGAAGAACGCCTCGGAGCGACTTTTGTTTTGTTAACGCAATGTATCACCAACACGGTGGTAGCGTTCATATGGCATGCGATTCAGGATATCTTTTTGCAGCAAAACCAGCAAACACCATCGAGTAACATTGTTGGCAATCGACCGTTGCCACAAATTACGTTATGGACGACTTCATTGTGTTACGTCATGGCCATGACGTGCAGCAATGAGGCAATTGCGTACGTATCATATCCTGTCGCTGTCTTGGCCAAATCATGTAAGCTCATTCCGACTATGCTAGTTGGACAATTCGTCGAAAAGCGACTGTATTCTACCATGGAATGGATGGCTGCCTTGTGTATATCGGCCGGTATTGTCCTTTTTAATGTCAATCGTATGCAGCAGCAATTGCGGCACGACATTCTGCACGACGGTAGCGCTGCGCAATACGGTACGATTTTACTGTTGATCAGTTTGAGCATGGACGGACTGTTGAGTTCATGTCAGAACCTCTTGAAAAACTGTGGAGATCGTTACCAACCGCCCAACGCGATGGAAACTATGCTCTATGTTAACGGATACGCTGCCGTCTTACTCATACCCTTGAGTATGTACAGTCAACAGTGGGAAGTAGGAATTGACTCTCTGTTTCGGCAACACGGTCCCATGGCTTCCAATATTGCTATTCTCAATGCGACTGCCGCAATCGGTCAGATATTTGTCTTTTTAACTATCACATGGTGCGTCGAGTTGTGAATAAGAGCTGAGGTCTTACAGACTCTTGGTTTTGAAATTTGACGGATTTCTACTAACTGCGCCGTTTGGATACGCCTTTGTCAGGTTTTCGCCGATCATTACAACAACGATTACTACAACCCGCAAATTCTTTACCATACTTTTATCAGTGTGGACATTTGGACACGCATTCAATGCTTCGCAATGGACCGCAATCGGTCTTGTCTTTGCGGGCCTTTTCCTGGTCATTTATGTACAGCGCCAAAAAAGTAGGGTAGATACCGCCCCCGCAAAATCTAAACATTCTTAATGGTGAGTGCGTTCTTTCCTTTGCGACCCAATACAATATTTTCTATGCACTCGACGAGGAGGTCGGATCTTTGCTTATACGGCAGACGCTGCGGGTATTTCCCCTTTTTCCTACGCGGGTTGATAGGTATTTTCTGCACCAGACTGCTGCGTATGTAGTATTTTACAATCTATCGAAGTGCCCCGAGTACTGTGTATTGATCACAGTTTGATACTGCTTTGGTGTACATCTACATTGTTGATGTGATTATTTTTGCAACACAACCAACGGTACCTTAGTGTAAATAGTAAATTTCCCAGTTGTCGTGACTGACTGTGAGCTTTGGAATTGGATTGCAATCTCTATCGTGGGTGGCTCTGGACAAGTGAGTACACAGCTCTACTACTTTTGATTGGTTGTCTGTATCTATTCCCTGTCACAGTCAATACAGACGTGAGATGATGTCTTCCGATCACAACCATACGATTCCCAGTAGTCGCACTTTCTATCGCATCGGCGCAACGTTCACGGTGCGAATGCGAACTCTATCCGGTCCATCCAACCAGAAGGGGGAAACAGACATCCCCCCCCGTGCGGCGAAAAACTGGGTACGGTGCCGGTACGGTACACTTGCCTACATACTTGATGTGGTATTTCGCTCGCAGTCTATCACACCTCCAAGTCTTTCGGCAAGCACTGGCTTTTTTACCGTCAAAGCGCTCTGGAAGACCACCTCGTTTACAATGGCTCTCTGCTATCCCTGTCATCGCCAATCAATGAAGCTTCTACTCAGCATCTTTCTTTTCGCCTCGTGCTATACACCGGTGATCGATGCTTTCCGAGTCGCACCGCTGGGTTCCCGGTTTACCGAAACGATTCGCTTCTCCTCCATCAGCTTGGACTACCCACATCGAGAAGGACCACCACTACCGCCGCCTCATCAATTCCATCCACATCAGTCACAGTCATCCGCGGATCAATCATCGCTGACCGCGGTTCGTACCGTTGCGACAACGCTCGAGTATCTGGACGTACTCGATGCCAACCAGCATTCCGATGACCTCTTGATTGTCAAATACAACGCACCTTCCTGTAGACTTTGTGTGCGTTCGGGAATTCACTACAAAAAGCTGGCTCTCTCCCTGAGAGAGCAAGGCTTGCCCGTACAGTGTGTTCGATTCGACGCGAGCGTGCTTTCCGGGGCAACCCTCCGCGATTTGGGTCTGATACGCTTTCCGTTCGTCCAAATCTTTCGTCGTGGTGACTGTGTAGCAGCCTTCTCCACGGGCGCCACGCATATGTTCACCACCAAGGTAAAGAATGCCGTGCGCAAAAGTCTCGCCCGATCACCGGACGAATGGAACACATTTTTGGTCGACGAGTACGCCGATTATGTGTGCAGTAATCGGCAGGCTCGACGCACCCTCCGTGAAGCACTCTCGGTTTCTAACCAACAGCTACATCCGCAGGACTAGTGACAAGGGGGGATTGGCGAGAGCTAAGGGATGGTACCATTCTCGCTTCCTATTAAAGCATATAGGGATACATAGTTTCATTGTTCAGAAACAGATAGGTCTAGGAACGTAAGCAATAGGCCGGCCGCAGTGGATTTTACCGTTTTCGTCTTTGATCTCTACCACGAAACGATGGAGTGCAAAGTGTCGGGGATGTGAATGTTTGCTCCGTTACGACTCTGCAGGTCGTCGAGTTGCCGACTTTGTGTAGCCTTGCATCGTACAAGTCCCGTAAGGTGTACCGTCACGGCGACTCGTTTAGTTTACTCAGTTGGTCCTCTACCTCTCGCAGTTTGGCTTCTACCGTGGCTCGGTAGTTTTGTAACGTTGCCAACGATTCGTCCTCGTTAAAGTCTTGGACAGCCTTGGGGCTGTCGTTCCTCGTATCTTTTCCGGTAGCTGTAGCGGCGTCCAGAGTACTCGCCGAGGACGGACCCACGGTCGACCAGGACTCGTCCTCGCCGATATACCCGACCGGCTGCGCCAGTGGCCGCAGATTGTGATCGCGAGCGGCTTTTTCAATCGCGTGAATACAGTCTCCGAGCGATCCGCCCCGTTCCAGGGCATCAACGAGGGCGTCATAGGCCGGTCGATAGTGTCGGAGCAGCAAAACGGCTTGGAGCGCCCCCCAGCGGGCTTGGTTGCGAATGGCGTCGGCGTTCCAGGGCCCGCCGCCGCGTCCACCGTTGAGTTGGGACAGAAAGGCCACGAGGGCCATTTCGTCGCCGGCGCCGCCGTCGGCGCGTCCGTACTGTTCCGCTTCGGCCGCGATACCGGCCATGACAATGATGGAATAGCGATCGACGGCGGATCGTTTGACGGCTTGTTGGTTGTTGATTTGTGCGGAGAGTTCGGGATCGAAAAAGCTGGTACCGGCGGACACTTGTCGAGCGCCGAACCGACGGTCCTGTAAGGCTGCCCAGGCGGAAAGGACAATGCCTTCCACGGGGCAACCGAGGACGTAGGCGGCGAGAAAGTGTCCGGCTTCGTGTCGGAGAATTTTGGTTTGAATGCCGGGTGAGAAAAGTTTGAGGAAGGATTCGAAGACGGCACCGTTGAGAAAGAGTCGATCCACAAAGGCGGCTAGCAGGGTTGCCCCCACGAGTAGATTGAGGGGCACACCGGTCGTCAAGGAAAGGATTCCTTCCAGAATCGCCACCCCGACTCCCGCCAAGAGCAAGGTATTGGTCGGTTCCGGCGTCAACGCCTTCATGGGCAGATCGAGAATCGATTCGAGCAACGATGGTGGCAAATTGTACGACCCCGCCGCCAAGGGCAACTTGGTATCCACCGCCCCGTACAGGGTGAGTTGCCGTTGGGCTTGCAGCGTTGCGTACATGTCGGTCATTTCTTGGCGCGCGGCGGACTGTACGGGAAATTCCGTGGCCGTGTTGGCCAGGGCCCGCAAGTTTTCCGAATTTTCTTCGGCGTTGGCCGTCCGGACTTCAATGGCGTCGAAAATGGCGTTCCAGCGTTCCCGAGAGAGTTCGAGGTCGGGATGGGACCGCAAGACACGGACTGCTTGACGCAAGGCGCCAGTCCGCAGTGCGTCGTCCAAGTCTCGGACGGCTCGGCTAGTGTGGTCCGTTGCCGACGTGACAGTGTCAACATTGTTGTTCGTCGTGGACGTACGGCGTTCTTCGTTGTCTCCGTTGGAAGTGTACCAACGACGGTACCGCGGCTTGAGGTGTGGCGCAGCGGGAAAAGGACGAGTTGAACGGAGTACGGGAGGAGTGAAGGCGGTTGTTGGCACCCACGAAGCGAACCCATACCCCACCGCAACGCACGTAGCAGTAAACCTCCAAAGCTGCATGGTAGTGTTATGGTAGTGATTGTTGTCAAAGGATACTGATAATAATGACACTGACTGTGAGTTAGTGGTCACGTAAAACGGATGCCCAGCGTTGTTGGTTTGTGTGGTGAGGTTGTCGTTTCGTCGAACGACTAGCTAACTGTAGTTTGTCAGTGGATGTCTCACGATTCCGTCAGAGAAACTCGAAACGACGTAGCGATGGATGGATCAATCAAATCGTAGAGTGTGGTGTGAGTGTGTTTGCAGGGTCGTGGCGGACGGGGAGAGTTTGGGGGCCCAAAGAAGAGAACAGTAACATGTTTCCTACCGTGCGATTCGAAACATTCCACCCAGCCCCCTACCCAACCGACTCCACGCGTGACGTGGTAATCGTGTCTACTGCCGGATCCTATAGACCTACAAGGTTGGCTTGCTGTGCTGTTCCAGTTTGACTGTCGGTACGGGAGGTGGGGGGACCCTTTTGCTCCGCCATTGTCTGCGGGGCACACCGTGGATCATACAAGTCAGTGTCATCAACACATACACACACACAAACTTGTTCCAGTCATTCCAATCCTACTAAGACGCTTCCATTTCCTATCGTTCCCCAAGGCAACAAACTCACGAAACGGAAACATGCGTCGACCCTTATCGTGTACCCATCGCACAACAACAACAACAACAACAACAACAACAACAACAGCCGTGTGCTGGCTGCTGTTCACGTGGTGGACCGTGTCGGACGCCGTGGTCGCCTCGACCACTCCCACAACCCCACCGCCGGACTGGAGTACCGCATGTCGTGCGCAAGGTTGGGATCCTTCCCAATTGGCTTGTACGACTTGCGACTTGCTCCCGGTTACAATGCAATCCTCGTGTCGTACTTGTTGTCAATCCTACAAGGATGTCTCGCGGATTACCAAGCCCTACGCTGCCGCCGTCCTGGTCGTACCGGAATCCGCCGCGATGGGCGGCAGTGGCGACCTGTCCGAGTTTGTGACTCACGATTGGGACGCCTTGGTCCAGACCAAGGGGTCCAAGGTCTTGCAGAAACAGACGCAGAGTCGTGGTGGAGCGTACGGATTCTTTGCCGCACCGGCCGTCCTCTACTTTTTTAACGCCCCGCTCCCTACCAAGGCTCTCTCCGCAACCGACTTGAATCAGCGAGCCGAAGAAAGAATTTACGTAGACGGTTGGAAACGTGACGAAATACGAGACATGCTGGAGTCACTCTTGCCGTAGAGATTTTCCGCGGGGGTGTTACTTGCGGAGTCGGTCGGCTGTGGGTGCCACGGCATGGACATAAATGCTCTGTGTTGTGTACGCAAGACAGACTACCGAGCGAGTTGTAAACGGATTATCAGCCACGTTATGGATCGTACTGCGTCGCTCGTTCTCTGCAACTTTCCCGTAACGTGAGGCGTAAAAGGGATATTCACGAAGGCTAGCAAACTTTGATTGGTGCTGTGCCCTACTAGGTGTGGTGATCTTTCGTTTGTTTGGTTGGCGACTGGGCAACTCGAACTGTTCTCACGACTGAAATGCAAGGAAACGAATGAATGCGTGTTTAGCTCTAGAGAGAGGAGTTTACTGTTAATACTAACTAAAATTGCAACCAGAATGGTTCAGCGTACTAACTGTAAGTACGCAGCAGGCAGATCGAGACCCAAACATACTGGCAGGAACAGTCACAAAGGAGAGATACCGACCGGCACGGAGTTGGCACGGCTGTATCTAGGAACTCGGATTTTGGAGTTTAAGCTTTCGTACTTTTACCGGTATAAACGACAGATTTCAAATTCCAGTCTCCCCACAAAACTTGAACCGAAATCCTGGACGGACCCAATTCGTGCTGGCCGTAGCGTCGTATGCCATACCCTGCCCTGCCCTGTCTAGTAGAGAGACGCGTTGGCATGGCATTGCCATTGGCAAAGATACCTTGACTCGACAACGACCGTAAAGCATCGATCCTTTTTCGGTTATGAAGCTATTCGGTGTTTCTGTTGTTATAGTGGTAGTCGCGACGGCCGTGTCACTTTCCGATTCGGTCGCGGCCTTTGCAATGGCCCATGGTGGTTCCCATAAGCTCTCCAATACCGCATTGCGTGTCACAGGATTTGAAGACGAACTCGGAGTCCAAAAGCCGCTGGGATTCTGGTAAGGAGTATCGTCATTTCCCCCCGCATGCCTCTCTAACATATCTTACCACACTGCACGACTTTACTCACTGCGCGAAATCCGTACACTCACGGCTGTTTACTATTTCATCCTCGTAGGGACCCGTTGAGTGTGTGTGATGGTGCCGACCAAGCCCGTTTTGATGAACTTCGCTACGTCGAAATCAAACACGGCCGAATCGCCATGCTGGCGATTGTTGGACACATGGTCACGAGCGCTGGAGTTCGTTGGCCGGGATCGATCGGCGGCGTTTCGTACTCGAACATTCCCGCCGGGTTGGCCGCTTTTGAACGCTTACCTATATCGGGTCTCGCAGCCATTTTCGTCGCGATCGGATTTTTGGAGGTCGTCGTTATGAAAGACAGCAAGGGCGTTGCGCAATATCCCGGGGACTTGCGGAACGGTTTGTTCCAGTGGAGCGCAACTCCGGAGGAGCAGTTGGAGAAACGAGCGATCGAATTGAATAACGGCCGAGCCGCACAAATGGGCATTTTGGCTTTAATGGTGCACGAAAAATTGAACAACGAACCCTACATGATCAACTCGTTTCTGGGATATTCCAGCCATTTCAACGAGAACTTTTGAACCGGCCTCACTATTCGAATAAACATTACCACTTATGGTCGGGGAGAGCGAGCTCCGTATCTCCTTTCTAACATTTTCGTTCTGTTTATTTGTAAAGAAAATTACTTACTGTAAGCAAAACAACACATTTGCTAACATGGAAACATCAAAACTATATTGCTTGCTAGGCTCTTTGATCAATTGGCCCCATGCTCAGAGAGAAAAGAATGAAAACAATAACCAGAGTGGCAACGTTAAAGGAGAAGCTTTGGATGCCTACAAACTCAGTGACAGCTGTGATTTCAGTTGTTTTGTTGGCTTCACTTAAGCCATCTGTACCACCAGGTATGGTAACACAGAAAGAAAACCTAGACATATGCGACGGAACATCCGAAGCAGCCTCAATTGAAGCTGTCTTTTGGCAAGCCTCATCAAGAAACTCGACAATGTCGCAGGGAAATCGGCTTTGCCCAAATTCCTTCTGAAGTGCTAGTAGCTTTGTGTACAACACCCCTTTCCGATGTTTAAAAAAAGGCTAATTGGCAAAGAATGAGAAACTTTTAGCCCAATACAGCCAATAAGGGAATACTAAGCCAGAATGGATTGTTGACACGAGAAGTCTATGAAAGTGTGGAATAGCTAACGAGTAGAACTGATCCTATTTAAAGAAAGATGGCTTTAGACAGCTCCCTGTGGCTCATGAATTCACCGTATCGAAAGTCATTTTCAAGCTTGTACGGTCCAAATATGGACAGATGGACCAGTCTTTCCTGTTAGAAAGCCTTTCATGTCAGTATGCTCAAACTAAGACTAAAATTAGTGGTGTTACACATTCATAATATCAGCCGGCGCGCAACGATGTTTCCTTCCGTTGAATGCGACGCTAACGCGGGACACGGGGCATGAGTTCGCGAAATGGTTACGAAGGGATTCGTCAACGATTGTATTTCATAGTATGTGGCCTAAGAGAATTTTTTCGATACCCCCCCCGAGTATGTAGAGGTGAACTGTATTTGAGTTCTTTGGTCGTTCCAAGCATGTCCCACGAATAAACGATATGTCTCTATGATTTCTCATTGAAGGAAATCCCTATTTCTAATCAGTATCTAAGTTATCCATTTTATACGAGCTTTAATACATTGAATTGTTGGTTTCTTTTTAACGGATGGAACTTAGATTTCTTATTTTGCGATCGTCAAGACACAACGCAACCCGTTGGCACATGTATGCGTACACTTAGGGGCATGGGTATTCACGAGAGGCGGTGTGCAGCATACCTCTACAGAAAAGTCTCATATTTTTGAATTCGTATGTCATCTATTTTATCTCATCATGATACCTCACACAGACGACTACTGGAAAACGGCAGAGGCGGAGGAACGCTCCTACTATTCCTACCAACAACCACCCTCACACCACTCACAGCACAGCTCAGCTTTTGAACGACACCCAGCTTATCAAGACTTTGAGCCTCCGAGGTATCGTCAACCTGCTCCTCGAAGCTATCCCCAACCGCACCAGCAATATCAGCCGGCCAGCTGGTACGATCATTCCTACCACCAACATCACCGCTCCTATTACCAGCATCCCCATCCACCCGCCTTCAATCAAGCGCACCACCCGGAGACACACGATCCTTCGTTGCAGTCGTCCCCGCCGGACGTAGTGTACCTACAACGTGATCGCAGCTCATCGCCTGGCTTGGTGTTTGAAATAAAGGGTACCGACGTCCTCTGTGGTCGCGGCGCCCCTACAAACTGGCATGAAGGCAATCAATACTTTCGTCAGCTAGTCAACAAACATCAGGCAGCCTACTTGGCGGCAAAGCGTGTCGAGAAACCGGAAATTGCCATACTCATCGTGCAATTGGTCAAAGAGCGTGGCGGCCGCTTCCTGAAACGTACCAAACGCCCAGGGCTTGGTCCGAGCGGGCACTTTGGCTGGCAAGAGATTGATGAGCACCGTGCCTACGAAAAGGTCTGCCAAGCTTTGCGCGAGGGTGCCCCAGATCTTCGTCGCAAACTGGCCGTGAAGAAATTTTCCTCCCCTTGCGTGGGCGAACGCGGCGGAGATGAGCATACAAGGGAGCACTCAGCTGAGGTGTAGGGGACTAGACTCATTTCGGGACGCTTAAACGGGAAAACAGACTACTGCTGATTATTCAAAAAACTCTTGACCGCAGTCAGTAAAATAAACTGGTCACCAGTAATTTCAGCCAACCGTTATTTTTTTCTATTTTACCGTAGAGCTTTTTCCGCGGCAGAGTGTCGCATCATCGTCTGTGAGAGCATGGGCGATGAAAACCTCCGCACTTTTATTTCGACATGATAGTCTGTGAGAGCACTGGCGATGAGGAACCCTGCACTTAATTTTCCTCATTTCGTGTCTCTGACAGCACTGGCAAGGAAGTCCCCCGCTTGGATTTCGACATACAATTTCGATAGGTCAAGACAGCTGCTGTTGTCAAGATAGCAATTTCCAAAATAATTCTGTGAGATGTATGATTGGCTCGCCAGGTTCCAACACGGTGCTCTCTGCTTGAGGGCTCGGCACAATTGAGCAGTTTCAAGGACAATAAGGAGCGATCCCACCAAACAGATTCAAAACTAGAGTAGAAGGTACAAGATGTGAATGGAGAAGAACAGTTGATGGTATTTATGAGCTTTTTCGCACGCTATGCAAGTCCTGGAGTCAATGGGCCCGTGTCGGTAGCTACATCTTCCTCAGGAATTTCGGACTTGACTTTCTTGACTCGCTTGACGAATTCGTCGTACGCCGGGTCTCCCGCATACGGACGGGGTCCGATTAGCTCCAGAATGTCGTCGTGTGTAATGGTTTCCTTTTCCAACAGCATATTCGCAACTTTTTCCAAATCATCCTTCTTTTCCCGCAGGAGGTTCAGGGTCCGTTCGTAAGCTGAGTCCACAGTAAGTTTAGCTTCTTCGTCCATAGCTTTTGCAGTCTTTTCGGAGTACGGCCGGTCTTCCCACATTGCATTCGGGTCTTTAGGGAACGAAAGCTGCCCCAGACGGCTGTTCATTCCATATAATTGTATTGTGCTATATACCAGATCCGTAACGCGTCGTAGATCATCCGAAGCACCAGTAGTGACGCGTCCAAAAAAGATCTCTTCCGCGGCACGTCCCGCAAGGGCCATGCAGACAATATCCATTATTTGATCCTGCGTCCGCAGGAACACTTCCTTTGGTAAATACTGGGCGAAACCAAGCGCTCCGCTGGACCTCGGTATGATGGTCACCTTCAGCAAAGGATCAGCATGTTCCAGAAACCAGCCCGCAACAGCGTGTCCAGCTTCGTGGTGCGCGACAATACTTCGGTCTTCCATGGACATAATTTTGTTACTCTCCAATCCTCCAATAATACGGTCGGTTGCCTTTTCAAAGTCGTTCATGATCACAGTTTCACCCGCACGGCGGGCAGCCACAATGGCTGCTTCGTTGCAAATATTAGCAATATCCGCCCCGGCAAAACCCGGCGTCAAACCTGCCAAACGACCCGCTACATCTTCCACGTCGTCTTCTAAGGTGATTCCTTGCAAATGGACTTTAAAAATCTCCCGACGACCCTTGAGATCGGGTTTGTCGACGGTAATTTGGCGATCGAATCGGCCGGGTCGGGTCAGAGCTTGATCGAGGATATCCACGCGATTCGTACCGGCCAGCACCACTACACCGGTGCTTGTTTCAAACCCGTCCATTTCCACGAGCAATTGGTTCAGCGTATTCTCCCGTTCGTCGTTCCCACCCATACCACCGCGGCCGCGCTGTCGGCCAACGGCATCGATTTCGTCAATAAAGACAATACAAGGTGCGTTGGCACGAGCTTCACTAAACAGATCACGAACTCGGGAAGGGCCCACACCGACGAACATTTCGATAAAGTCGGAACCGGAAATACTGTAAAAGGGTACTCCGGCTTCCCCCGCCACGGCCTTGGCCAGAAGCGTTTTACCGGTACCGGGCGGTCCGCACAAGAGTGCGCCTTTCGGAATTTTGGCACCGAGTTTGGTAAAGCGATCGGAATCTTTGAGAAAGTCGACAAACTCCATGATCTCCTTCTTCGCTTCGTCACACCCGGCCACGCTCGCGAAGTTTACGGTGACGTCTTCTTTGTTAATCTTTTTGGCCGTCGATTTACCAATTTGGAAGATTCCGCCCATTCCTCCTCGTCCACCAGCTGATGCACCGGCACCTCCGGCGGCAAAGCGCATCATTCCGTACAAGGCCGCGGCCATGAGTAGGCCGGGTACGGCGCCGAGCATTTCTCGACTCATGCTACTGTCGGCGACGTACTGTACCGGCACATCCGAGGCTGGATCGCGGCCTAATGCGCGTTGAGCCTCGTCCAGTTTGCTCTCAAAAGCACTGACACTACCCAGTTGCATGCGGTAAAAGAACGGGATGTGTCGTGTTTGCGAAGGGGAACCAACCGCAGTATTGGGGCCGGCATGCAATCCATCCAGGTGATCCTGGTCTTGATCGTGGAACCCGTCTTTTTCCACCGCGACCTGATCGGCAGATTGATGCATACGAGAGGAGCGAGAAGTGGCCTGTAGTCCGTAGGCGTTGGGCTTGAGATAAACCCGCGCCGACTGTCGATCGTCCGAAACCACGACCTTGACGACATCTTGTTGTTGGAGTAATCGGAGAAAGTCGTGCCAAGAAATCTCGCGGTCTGCTGAACCGCCGGCAGCGGGGTCGGCAGGTGTGCTGTAGTGGGCCTCTTCTCGGCTATCGCCGGTGAAATAGTAGGCCAAGAGTAGGAGCGCAACGGTAGAAATCCAGGGTTCCCAACCACTCCCAGGCCCTCCACTGCCGCCTCCACCACCTTGCTTTCCATGCTGCCGTTCTTGACGAGCTTGAAAGGGTCCAGAGGTAAACGGATCCGCCTTTTTCTTTGGTCCCTCAGTGGAATCTTCCTTATTCGACTGACTCGCTTTGTCGTTTTGATTGGAACTTTCGTTCTCTCCGTTGGACGCATCACCGGTCTTTTTGCCATTCTTGGGAATGAAATTATCGAACCCAATGCCCTTTTTCGGGGACTGTACGTTCCAAAAAGCTTCCGTCAAACTGGCCAGAGAAATCATTGACGGCTTGGGAATGTACGAATCGTCCGAGTGGGAATGATAATGACTCACCCAGCGGTGTCTACCAGCGCGGTCCGTGAGCGAGGACTCCCGATGCTCCAACAATGTCGACGTCGTGGGGGGTGTCAGAATCCGTCGTTGCCTCGTTGTCCGCAGTATGCGGGATGCGACTCGTATACTCGTCCAGTAATTCGTCATTGGTAAACACAAGCTGTCTAAATTGACAAGGCTACATACAATCCTTAAAAGGGGGTAGGTAGGTAGTACTTTACAGTTACTCTTGTTCGAGTTGTACGACGGAGTACCGGAGGAATTTGCTTTGCTCCGGAACCGAAACGAAGCCGGCGGCACGGTATAATTTTGACAGTGAGTGTGCTTCAAAGAACGGAGACACCGACCGAGTCACCCTACACACAGACAGAAGACGACCTTGATCGGTGACTGCACACACAACCCAACAGGACCTCGACACGGATACGGACAAACATGTTTGGAAATGTTCGTGGGACTCGCCAAACACGGACTCTCATACGTCAGTCACGGTTGAAGTTGCAAATTGGATCGATCGGCAACATCGAGTGGTACCTACTGACAGTTACCAACCACCGACAACCACGGGAGTTTCCCCCGTCCGCCGTGTGCCATCGAACGTGAGGCACCGGTGGAAATTCTCTCGATCCTAGAGGGAGAAAAGCGTACACTGTACACGGGTAGCGAACACCAACCAACCCCGTCTTGCTGGACGTGACGACACGCTCGCGGCACGCATTTCGAACATCACAACACACACTATCCAAACCACCGTTCAAGTGCTTGTTGATCCCGAAAATGATGCGATTGCTTACGGCTCTACTGGTATCGGCAGCCTCGGTCGCGGCCTTTGCTCCGCAAACCTCCGTCAAGAAGTCGTCGTCGACCTTGAACGCCGTCGCCCCGGAAAAGGAAATTGGGGTTTTGCCACCGATTGGATTCTTTGAGTGAGTCGCTTTGCTTTTTCATCGGACACTAATACGCGTCGGGTGCGATACAGTCGCAGCTGATTCTATTCTTCGGGTCCGTACTTTTCTTGTACATCCAAACACGTTCTCTCACCGACGCTTTTTTGTCTCGTTTTATTTTTTCCTCGGTCCAGTCCTCTCGGATTCACGACGCGGGGTCCCTACGGTTCGCGCGAAGAAAACTTTCGCCACTACCGCGGGGTCGAAGTCAAGCACGGCCGCATCGCCATGGCCGCAACTTTGGGAACACTGGTGCAGCAGAACTACCGCTTTGAGGGATTCTTGTCGCCGTCGGCCAATCTCGAATTCGCCGAAGTCCCCAACGGCCTCGCCGCCTTGGATGTCGTCCCCCTCGCTGGATGGGTGCAAATGGCCGTCGTAATTGGAGCCCACGAGTTTCTCGTCAAGGAACGTCCCGGACGAAAGCCTGGTGATTTTGGTACCGGATACTTTGGCGTGGCCCTTGATGACCAGTCGGCCAAGCAATTGCGATTGTTGAACGTGGAAGTCAGCAACGGACGACTCGCCATGTTGGGAATTTTGGGCATGTTTGCTTCCGAAATCATTCATGGTGAAGCCTTGTTTGAAACCAAGATCTTTTCTTAATATATTACCGCTGTAAACAAACGAATTGGTCCTATGGTGGCGTGTGACTACGAAAAATAGGGTGCATGTAGTTAGTCTGCAAACGTCTACGGTTTTTCTTGCCAATATGAGCGGTTTGGTGGATGTTGGGGCGTCGGACTCGCAAAACACAAACGACGCAGCTTTCGTTCGCGAGATACCATAGTCCAGAAAGAGATTGGGTAGCGCAGTCGCTGGTTGGCGGCCGGAGGAACGTGAAACTTTCCTGGGTCCTATGCGTGCGTACGGTGCTGCGCGCCGCGACTACTTGCAGTCCCCGTCTGTGACGTACGTTGGTTCCCAATAGCGACCGTACGGTGTACGACAAGAAGGAATTCAAAATCACGGAGTGAATTTCTATTTTCGTCCATTCGGTGATACTCCGATTCCACGAGTCGAGGGACCAAGACAACTCAGAAAATTCTCTAGTCACGCACAGACAAGATTGAATGGCAAGTAGGAAGAGGAAGCGTATGGGACGCACAATGCATGGCTGCTTCGAAGCCGTTCGTTTCTCGCGCTACCAGGACAGTGCGTAACAGCTAGTCACGTTTCCAGTTCATCATCTCACGACCAGTGTTGACCGTTTTTATTTTCTCTCAGCGAGGCCTTGACAGCAATGTCTCTGAGTACGCTCCTACTTCTCCACGTATTCCCGGCGCTGCTCCCGCCGAAGGATGGTGACGAATGGGAATACTACGCAATCCTAGGGTTCGACGATCCGCGTCGCGTTTCGATCGACGACATTCGTAAGGCTTACCGCAAAAAGTCACTCGAGCTGCATCCCGACAAAGTTGCGCAGCGGCGGCAGCAAAACGCTGCTGAAGCCGCGGCGGAATACGAAAAGGTGCAGGAAGCCTACGGGGTACTCGGCGACGAGAAGCACCGGCAACAGTACGCGGTGTTGGGGAATTCGCCAGCACGCTACCGGTTTGTACACACGGGTGGCCTCTACAACCCAGCTCGTTTGTACGAAAATCTGGCCAAGGCCAGCACGATTGACAAGACGCGGCTGGTTGTGGTAGTATCAATCGTCTTTATGATTCTGTTGCTGCAGCCCATCCTTGTTGCTGCCAAAGTGAATCAAGTCATTGAACAAGAGGGTACTTTACAAAATACCGACTGGGTTGTAATTCTGATACCAACGTGGATGTTGTACGGGCTGCTGCTAATATTCTGGGTAGCAATGGCAATTCTTGCACCAAATAAAGCCAAACCTCAAGTTATTGCAACCTTGCTCACTAGCGTTTGTTTTCTCAGTGGATTGATTATTTTGGCAAAGAAATGGGACGAGCCGCTATCGACCAACAAACACTGGCACCGAGCTTCGGTCCCGTTTTATTTGGCAATCTTTTGTCGTGTTTTGAGCGCATACCTTGTGGTTGCGGCGGCACAGGACGAATTTCAGAAAATGGTTTCTCTACAGCATTTGGAAACCACGGAAGCATGTAGTTTGGAGGACATGTCGGAGGAACGACGAGCTCAAGTCCTGAAGGACAATCACATCATTACCGTGGACGAGGAGGCTGTTGCAGCCGCTTTGGAAATATTGGCGAAAGAAGGGGTTGAATTCACGGACGACGACGTAGAGGCGCTACGCGTGACGACGTCTCCGGAATTCGAAGCAATGGACGCTATGACCCAAGCTGTGGTAACACCGGCAGGGAACATGCTCGTTTTCGGCGTCACTTTCATTGCATTGGTGGCAGCGAAAGTGGAAGGCCAGATTGATGCTTCTTGGTGGCTAGTATTTTTGCCAATTTGGATTCTGTTGTCTCAAGACGTAGCTCGAGGACTCTTCAGTTGCTGTTGTGGCTCTGTAAGTGGTGAAGAAGTTGTTGTTATGGGACGATCGGACGAGAACAGCGCCGAAAAGGAGAAAGGCGAAAACGACACAGACATCGAGGTGGGACATTTGCCGGTATCAACCGGAATGGCGGCTATGCAATCGTCAATGGAGTGGGCCACAGCCGAAGGTGATATGAAGGATTTCCATTCTCCAATCTCTGCCCCCGTTGAGCCATTAGACATTGGTGAAGCAGGCAACAAGGAAATTCCTAGCGACGAAGCGAGTCAAACAGATCAACTCGGATCAAAGAATGAAACATTTCTACGGCAGAAACCCCCCGGAGCACCGGCAAACAACTTAACTGTAGAACACTCGGAGGAAGAGCAGGACACAGAAGGAAGCAATCTGGCACCCGCAGAGCAGGTGGATAAAGATACGAGCGAGAACGCCGAGGAGCCAGAAATTAAATTCGACGAGGACACATTCAGGGCTTGGCAACAAGCGCAAACTGAGGCTGATCAAAGTGCAATGGATGCCCAGGCCAAAGCACAAGGTCAATGCTGCGTGTCTCTCTTCCAGATCATTGTTGTATGTTTGATCGTCGGAAAGCTGGAAAACGATTTCGAAAGCGATACTCAGGATCCATCAGACACAGGTTACAGCGCCTTCTGGATCTTGTTTCCGATATTTTTGATTGCTGGGTTGATGTTTTGCTGCTGCTCTTGCCTCATCTATACTGCGGGAGCTACTGGGTTGGATGAGTTGGTGGACAAGGCGAAACGAAAAGACGATGAGGAACCTAACGAGGCCTCTGCTTCTAGCAATGTCGTTCCAACACCCCCACCATCTCACGCCCACGAGCCCGTAAAGTCGGATGACCTTGATACGACACCCGTGAGCAAAGTGAACGAACACAATGCTGAAGCTTCTAACGAAAATATGAACGATTTAGACTAATGGTAAATTCGGACAAGTTGTATTTGTGTACAAATATGTGGCAATTAAGTAGTGATGTAATAGACTAATATTCACTTGTTTTGGAATCGAGAGAAAAAGAAAGGCGGTATTCTGAGAGAATGAGCCACGATAGTATATAGGTATGACTAGGAATTTAGATGGAAAATGTTGTTCATTATGAAACATGTGACGTAAAAGGCAACTGCAAAGGCAAATGCGTCATAAATGCTGACTAACCTAAAGATTGGATCTATTCCGCAATCCCGGGTCCAACTCCAATTCTTTCCTTTCCCGAAAAAGGGAGAGAGCAGACCGCCCGGATGTGCGGATGCCCACGGGTCATTTAATTTTCCTCGTCATAAATACTGAGCGTATCAATATTTTGCGACAAATCCGTCATATCCGACATGAGAGACAAGTTGGAGGAGAGGTTGCGATTCAAATTCATCTTGGTTTCGCGATCCTGACTCATGAGGTCGGATATTCCGGAAAAGCCCGAGACCATGGACATGTTGGACTTGGTGGTCTTGGCACTCATCATGGACATCCCGGAAGCGTTCCGATCAACGCCGCGTGATCGCTGCTCAGCGTAGTTCTTTTCCTTCTCCTTTTCCCAATCATCTTCGAGTTCTTCGTCATCAATGTCCGCTGCCACTGCCAGAACACCGTCGCGGCTGTGCGGTTCCTGCTGCTGCTGGTGACTGTTGATGATGTAGTCTTCCAGTTGTTGACGGTATTCTTCCAAGGTCAGTTCTCCACTTTCGGTGGTATTGTTGCCGTTGCGGGACGTGGCCGTGTCGGGTAGTGTGTGGCTGGCCCGGACCACGTGCTCATCGCGCGAGCGCTTGATGGCGCCCGGTATCCGGCGCATCGTGGCGGCGGTGTGCGAAACCGGCTGTGCCGGCATGGTCAAGAGCGGATCTTGAAAGTCCCCGTGCAGCTGGTCTTCAAAGAAATCGTCCCCATGGATACTACTGTGCCGATGACTGTTGTTGTTGTTGGCGTTGTATCCGTGTCGCATTGGTTGTGAGGGGGCCGTGTCGAAGATGCTGGATTCGGAAGCGTGCATTCGTTGTTGCATGGCTCGTTGCGCACGCAACCGCTCTAATTGCATCTGTTGCATTTCCAACTGCTGCTGCATGAGCATCATGTTGTGCTGGTACTCGAGTTCGGAAAGGTGATCCCCGTTGGAGGGGTTGGTAGTCCGGTAGAACTCGTCCTCGACGGGCAAATCGTTGTAGTAGCCGCGATCGGAGTTGTTCATGAGGTACGATCGTGACGGTAAGGAGGTACAGCGGCCAAAGGATTCGTTGGTACCGGCGGATTCCACCACCACCCGGCTGGAACCACCCAGATGATTCCCGCGCATCCTGGCACCCCCCATGGCGCCACCAATCATTGGTCCCGAAGGCATCGAAGGTCGCTGTTGAAACGATTCGTGCGGGACGGGCATGGAATTGCGACGCGGAAAGGCCGGTCCGTGCAGTGACGTGTTGTGCGAAGTAAAGCTCGGGTGTTGATGCTGTTGTTGATGATCTTGTTGGTGGCGGTGTTCGTGCCGCCGGCCTTGCTGTTGTTGCATTTGCAATTGTTGTTGCACGAGGGAGACACCCTGTTCCGTAATGGCGTCTTGTTGCTCCCGCAATTGCTTAATGTAAGGTAGAACGTCGGGTGTGCGTTCACGCAAACATTGGGACGCCTTTTCGCGGGCCTTCTTGTCGCCGACTTCGTACCAAAGGGTATCCGCGGCCTTGACGGATCCCGGTCCCCGCCGAGCCTCTTCGTGGCGCGACAAGAAACGCCCGGGAGGAGTCAGTTTCCGCCACAAGCACACGACTTCTCGGGCAACCTTGGGCTTGTCGACCTTGGAGCACGCTAGATAGCGCATCTTGTGTTCGTTCACGAGCTTGCGGAAGAAGACGTTGCCTTGGTGATTGTTGGTACCGCCCCCGCGACCCAGCAACACGTCGTGTAGACCGGGTTTCGAGACCTGTTGGGCTGGGGAATCGTTGTTGTTATTGTCGTCGTCTTCATCGTTTATGATCTCGTGATCGCCTTCTACGACAGGAGCCGAATCCAAACCGAGAGGGTTGCTGGAAGCGCTGTTGTTCGCCTCACTCGATTCGGAAAAGTCTTCGGGACCGCGGCAAAGGTAATTGTCGTGCGGAGGATGGTTTCCCGACATGCTGTTGTTCATCACTTCCATGCTGGGGGACATTCTTGGGACTGTGAAGGTGAATGTGTGTGTGTGATTTGTGTGTTGACGGAGTCAATGACAATGGCAATGAATATGAGAATAGCCGAAGGAAAAAGAGTAGAAAAAAAAATACACAAACGGATCTCGCAAACCGCTAGTTGTGGTAGAAAGTGCGAAGGCTGTTTCGATGGTCCTTGCCAAAATTATGGTATCAAACGGGCACGTTGGAGGCAACCGCGGATTGCGCGCACCTAAGATCACACCCGTGGCCTCCTCTAGGTATCGATAGCCGCGGTGCCCAGCAAGGTTTCGTTCGGTACATTCCATCCTCTTGGGCCCCCCACGCGCGGGAACGAGTCTCGGGAGTCTTTCCGAAAGGAGCGGTGCGGTGTTCCCATTCGTCAAACCCGTCACAGCCCCGGCTAACTCCTCCTGGGGACAGCGTTTCTGCAAATAGGAACAAAGAGACAGTTAGGCCCCGGCGCGATGCTTCGATGACTGGTACGGGGCTGTATACTTCAACGGTGCAGTCATTCGTTTCCTAATGTTTTTGTCGATTATTGAATAAGTCCTGTCTACTGATTCGACCGCTTTTCACATTCAGATTTTGGGTATGGCTGTATATCTCAACAATCCCGAGTCGAATCGAACATATATCGGGAAATTTCCTGGCCGGGAAACGGTTTCCTAAATAGGATATTTTCGAGTCGCGAATGCCGTTCAATTAGGCCTCGGCCGCGGACGTTCGGGATCCGTCCATATTGGATCCAAGCCAATCTAGCCCTCCGAAAGTTCCGCGCGCGCCAGATGATATCGCGCCATATCTCCGTGGACCGCTCCGGCGCCGGCAACGATCGTACCGTCCGAAGCTAACAGGGAGCTCTTCGGCGTTCGGACGACTCCCTCTCGTGGTCCATGGTTGATATATATATAATACATAATAGCTATGTTTTGGGTACAGTATCGATCGCATAGGAACTAGCTACCCATCGAATTCCAACGTCGACGTCGTCTACCAAAGATGCCGGGAGATATTTTGTGTTTTTGGAATTGGAAACCATTCGTCAAAAACAACAAGGCCGACCCGGACAAACGAAACGGTCGGAGAAAAACCACGCATTTACTGCAGCCTACAAGTATCGACGCACCCTTCCACGTTTCGCCTTCGTCTATAACTATTGTAGACACTTGACATTTGGTACAATGACACCACGGTTAGATCATTCTATCGGAGCTATGGCTCTACAAAGAAAGGGAAATTCTTTCGAACTCCCAGAGTCCACTGCTTTGGCGTACTGTATATTGTGACGAGTAAAAAGCAATCCAACGGTGTCCACTTCCTACCAATCAAACGAGCAATGGAGGCCATGCCGGAATACTTCGAGCGACTTTGGAGAGAACGTCATTTCGCCATTGTACTGAACAAACCAATTTCGTACTACCGGTCAAACCTTCCTTCGCCAAACCTAGTCTGCTCAGCCCAATCCATAGCATTTCGAGGGAGCAAAATTAAGCCCGGTTGGACTTTTCAAAGTAAACTGCCGGCTCCGACGGGCTTGGTTGGTAGTCGTAAAAGTATGTAGTATAGCCCGACCTTACGATCAGACTACGACGGCCAATGTTAAGCCTTCATCATTCGTGAATACCAAATCCGGGATCAGCCAGATAGAAGTTACTCCGCTCTGGAAGTCGCACGAATGATTAGTCCGATGTCTCCTTGTACTCTGATAATTCGCATCAGCAACTCTACTCGCATGATCGAAGTGAATCCGAATCTCGAGCCAAAACCGGTTTTGCATTCCCCAGACCAGTGCCGTCGCCGTTCCTCGGAGTTTCTACGGGTCATTCCGTAATAAACACCGGAAGAATGGTTCATCGGTAGACAATTTCCAATTTATATCCGACTTTATCTCTTTCCTATTCATGAGTTTCCTCCATCTTCCTCGCATGTTCTGTTTCGAATCAGTTACAAATTTATTTATCCCAAATTATTAAGTATAATTTTATTTGTCTATTGCCTGGTGTTCGTGTATGTGGCAAACGTGCAAGTACGGTCAGAATACTGCCTGTAGGACATTCCCCTAAAGTAAATGACTGTCAATACAGTCTTCTCCCGCGGTAGAAGAATAGGCTTCTTTCTAGAGTGGAGTGGTGTGTCAGTTGGTGCGCGGCGTCCAAATCGAGAGCTGATATGTTCGAGATCATCTTGCAAGTCGGACCAGCGTTCCACGTCCCACTTTGCCAGGTTGTCGGGCGAAAAACTGTTTCTGTACAGAAGTGGTTTTTCCATTGGATCCAAACGACCACTACGACAGCCAGCCAATATTACCTGTGGATTCGACGTGGGATTTCGTGGAACGACGTTTGACTGAGATTCTTGGACATACCATGGCACCAAATGGATGACAGGTCCACTGACTGTGAAAACACCGTGCATACGACCAGTCAGCCCAGTCTGTCGTACTCGCTGCAAATTGAATTTCTGATATTTTGTTTTACTGCTGCAGTTGAAGAAGTCCTATTCAGCCAAATACAGGGAAAATATAGCTCGGTTTTCCGCTCACGAAGGGAAGAACGAATGAGTCCCAGTACTCGCATCGATAGCGAGCACTCGACACGAGACCGAGATCCGTTAGCTTCGCCGCTACCGTCATCTTCAGATGATCACGGAAGTGCTTTGGACACGGACGCTTCGCAAGTCTACAGTCTCTGGCTCGATGGGGCCGAAGAGCATCTCAGAGCACCAAATGGCAGCAACATGTCCGAATCATTTGAGTCGAATCTGGCAATAATTCAACAAGCCAGCGGGGCATCCTTCATGGGATCCGTCGCGAACTTGTGCAGCGCTACGCTCGGCGCGGGAGTCTTGGCCTTGCCGTACGCTTTCTATCAGGCAGGAATCGTGTTGGGTCTTTCTTTACTGTTGACGTCGGCTGTTGCCACAGCTGTTTCCATCAAGCTTTTAGTCCAAGCTTCGGAACACTACCAACTTTTCACCTATGAATTATTGGTCGAAGCCTTGTTTGGCAAGCATTGGCGAGTTTGCGTTGAGGTGTCGATTGTTGTTTTTTGCGGGGGATGTGCAGTAGCATATGTGATTGCTGTCGGCGATATCCTCGAACGATCCAATCTCCTTTGGTATAACAGTCGAGCACTATCCATGACTGCCGTATGGATGACTGCAATGCTGCCTTTGAGTTTGCTGCGACGTATGCAGTCCCTTCAATTTGCTAGTGGGGTAGGAATTGCTTCCATCGGGACTCTTGTCTTTGCAGCTTTCATACATTTGCTGGAAGGTAAAGGAGCCTCCACAAATGCGACAAATTATACACTGGCTGAATTTACCTTGCACCGAGCCTCCAATACGATGAGTATGCACAATGATTTTGGCGACTTTTTATGGCCCGCCCATGGGTCCGTTTCAGTCTTGACAGCCTGCCCTATTGTACTATTTGCGTTTAGTTGCCAAGTCAACGTCTGTGCAATATACCAGGAGCTCGCTATTCCGCACATCCCCGACACCAATCGACACACTTTGCGACAGGACCGTATGCGCCTCGTCACATTGACGGCAGTTGCTATTTGCGCGACACTTTATTGCAGTATCTCGATTGTGGCATTGGCCGACTTTGGCAAGGATGTGACTCCCAACATTCTTTCCAGCTACGAAATGCATGGCATTATGCAAGCAGCGGCAGCCTTCATGGGAGTCGCGGTCACGTTTGCGTTTCCCCTTAATGTCTTTCCAGCACGGGTTACGCTCCAGGACATTTTCTTTCCGAAAGTCTTATTGCACCCGCCTGTGAGAAACGAAACCTTGACAGCGGCATTATTATTGGACCAAGATGAGGTCACTGAACCTCGCCTTCCTATGAGTGCCGCTAGAGATGTTCTCGTTGATGAAAGCGACGAGAGAACGCCACTACAACCGCAGATAAATTTTGCAAATGGCGAAGGAGGGCTCAGGAATGAAGATGGTGCTCAAGTTGACGCGATCGAGACGCCGTTGGATGAAGGCATAGCGTCTCGACCGGCCGGAATTGAATCTGAATGGAACATGCGACAGCACGTTGGATTGACGATAGGGATTGCTGGCTCGGCATTGTGCCTAGCCCTTGTGGTGCCCGACATTTCCGTCGTCTTTGGAGTTTTGGGAGGTACGGCTACCAGCATGCTTGGGTTTTGCGTACCCGGCGCTCTGGGTGTGCGGCTTGGTCGGGACCTGGACGATTGGTCCTTGTCAGTGCCTTCGTGGGTACTGTTGATTGGAGGGGCTGTGTTTGGAACGGTGACGACAGCTGTAACGGTTTGGGACACTTTAGAAGCTCTGTAGAGGTGGGGCAGAGACCTTGATGCTTATGTAGTCTTTAGTATTGGATGTGGTCGACACATCTATCCTCTAACAGGAAAGAGATTAAAATAGAAAGATTTTGAAGTAATATGTCTCAGGTTTATATAGGCGCGCATATGTAAAGAAAGATGGTTCGATAGTTTATACGTTAAAGTGAAACAGCTTGTTGCATTACGGATTGTAGCACGATCTCAAAGACACCTTACAGTTAGTTTTGCCAAGGAAGAAATTGTTCCAGAATGCCAACGAGGCGAACAAACAATGATGCGCTTCGTCTTCAGGCTCTTCGTTTCCTATTCGAAGATGTACACTGTTTTTGCTACGAACTTTTTATATCATCGTCATCTTCATCACTCACGGATGCTGTGTCGCTTGCGGCAACCGCGTTGTGCCGCAGTCTTAGTCGTCCCTGGCTGCTGTGTGCAACGTCCTCTTTTCGGATGAGAGGAAATACTAATACTTTGGCATCCTGGTTGGATATGCGCATGGGAGAGTGAGACCTTGTGGACGGTGGCGTTTTGGCTACTGTGCCAGCGGTAACACTCGAATTCGCTCCGTTTGCGTTGTTTGTTGAGTTGGCAGCTTGCGGTGGAGTGACATCGTCTTGTAGCTGTTTTTCCTTCCTCGGCGAAAGCATCCCTTGGAAAAAGCTGCCCACAATTTTAGGAAAGTCTTGCCCAGCGTTTCGCGCGAGCTCAGGCTGATTCCGCTGCATCGTTGCGCTCATCGTCTTGACGTGTCGATCTAGTTCATCTTGGGTCAAGAAATCGTTCATGCCCCGGACGATGCATTTCGCGACGGCGGTTTCCACGGACGGATGGGATAAAACGGCCCCTAGAAAGTTTGCTGTAATTCTAACAAGAAATCCAAAGAAAGATTCTGCACAGCGCGTAACATAGCCGGCCATGTTTGTAAGGTGTTGAGAGGTGACTCGTTCTCAAAGCGATGAACCGCCGCGCGATGAGCTAATTTGGTTGGAGAGTGGCCACGGCCTTGTGTCCAAAGAACGCGTCGGCTCTTTTGGTAGTAGTCTGAAAAACAGTGTAGGCAAGGGCTGCAAGTGCGTGGCTATCTAGATGGGTCGGGTAAATATGGGCAAACGAATGAATATCATCGCGAAGCAGCAGTCAATCAATCACTTCCGTACGTTTTTGGCTGTGAGAAACTATGATTTTGATATTCGCTTCGTGATGTCGTCTTTACAGATAGTGACTATGACTGCGAGACTATGTTTTGCCGGAATTCTATCCGTTCGAGAATGGGTCGGATGTGCTCACAGGCAATCCAAGAACCTCTCCGGCTCTCGTGGCGAACCTCCGGGTAAATGTCTGGAGCATGTCGGCCCTCTGTCGATACGACCAGAATCTTCTCGATTCAATTTTTTGCATTTTTTCTGTCGATATAATGTCCCATTTGCTAATAGTTGAAAACCGCTGATATAACAATTTCCAATGAAATTTTTTGAAAGAGTGCGGTCCTCGGATTCGCGAAGACGAACCTCATAAAACGAACAAAGTGGCGACCAAGATCTGGAAGTTTGTCAATCCCAGCAATGAACTCTGTGGTTGCCACGCACATGGTGATGAAGATCGTCTGCTATGAAGGAAGTCTACATGATCCGCTATCCACTCACAAAACTTGAAGCAGAAAAGATTCATCTGGTCATCGACGTCGAAAATTAACCTCTATTTCTTCACTCTCAATTCCCTTTCCAGTTCTAGTCTTTTTGCTTGAATCACCATGCCCGTGAAATGCTTAGTCAACGGATTTGGCCGTATCGGTCGTCTTTGCTTTCGTTACGCGTGGGACGATCCCGAACTTGAAATTGTGCACGTGAATGACGTATGCAGCTGTGAGTCCGCTGCCTATCTCGTCCAGTACGATTCAGTGCATGGCACTTGGTCCAAATCTGTCGTGGCCGCCGAGGATAGCCAATCCTTTACCGTCGACGGAAAATTGGTCACTTTCAGTCAAGAGAAAGATTTTACCAAGATCGACTTTGCCAGTCTGGGTGTTGACATGGTCATGGAATGTACGGGAAAGTTTCTGACAGTAAAGACCCTGCAACCGTACTTTGGCATGGGCGTCAAGCAAGTGGTAGTCAGCGCCCCCGTCAAGGAGGACGGCGCCCTCAACGTCGTGCTGGGATGCAATCATCAAAAGTTGACGACTGATCATACACTAGTCACCAACGCTTCCTGCACTACCAATTGCTTGGCGCCAGTTGTTAAAGTCATTCAAGAAAACTTTGGTATCAAGCACGGTTGCATCACCACTATTCACGATGTCACGGGGTAAGACCTTTTTTGTTGGCACGCCCTGATGATTTTGGCGACTACGTCAAATTTTACTCAAGAAACTCACGATTCAATCGTTTTGCACATTTCTAGCACGCAAACGTTGGTGGATATGCCTAATACGAAAAAGAGTGACCTGCGTCGGGCTCGATCGGGAATGACCAACTTGTGCCCAACTAGCACTGGTAGTGCCACGGCCATTGTTGAAATTTATCCCGAGCTCAAAGGAAAACTCAACGGCCTTGCCGTCCGTGTTCCTTTGCTGAATGCGTCCCTAACGGACTGTGTTTTTGAAGTGAACAAGGAAGTCACCGTCGAAGAAGTCAACGCGGCGCTGAAGAAAGCAAGCGAAAGCGGTCCTCTCAAGGGTATCTTAGGATTCGAAATCAAGCCTCTCGTGTCCACAGACTATACCAATGATACTCGCAGTAGTATCATAGATGCCTTGTCCACGCAGGTGATTGATAAAACGATGATCAAGATTTATGCGTGGTACGACAATGAAGGTACGACTTACATGTCAAACATACGTTAACGTAAAGAGAAGGACCCGAATCAAGAAACTTTGCTAACACTTTGCTCGTCTCTCCATTGTTTGTTAGCTGGGTATTCTAAGCGCATGGCCGAGCTCTGTAACATTGTTGCTGCGATGAATATTACTGGACAAGAACCCTCTTTTAAGTATGAGTAGATAAACTATAGGTGATGTTTCGTTAGGCATTTACCCTTTGACCTTATACTTTGACAGTTAGTTTTCTTCTCACTCTAGTTAGGCTAATTATGTCGGACTGCAAACGATTGGCGTTTTCACCAGAACAGGGGCGATCGCTCCGGATCCGAACTGTTCGCCCAAGTTGAACCAAGCCTGGGTATCTATATGTCGTGCCGACGTACCGAAAAAATTAGTAAAATAGGAAATGAATCTATACAAGTGAGGCTGCAAAGTCGATGCAAGCCAATCTTTCCATTCGAAGAGATCATCTACCTCCATACTTGTCCATACCGATGATGAAATTGACACCAATAGTTTCTATTCTACTTTGCGCAATTCATTTTTCTGCGCTATCGGCTTTTACTCCTTCGCGGCCATTCGTTCAAACTGTTATTGCCCCGAAGTCTCGCGCTCGTATGGCGGCATTCTCCTCATCTGAAAGTCCGTTTTGCATTGTGGTGGAGGCCGAAATTGAGCCCGATCGCATGGGAGAGTTCTTGGCTATGATCCAAGCCAACGCAGAGGGTTCACGCAAGGAACCAGAATGCTTGAGATTCGATGTGATTCGCTCGCAAGAAGCGCAAAACAAGTTTTTCTTCTACGAAATCTACAAAAATGCTGACTCCATTAATCATCATAAAGCGCAGTCGCACTACCAGGCCTGGATCGATTTCAAAGAAAGTGGCGGGGTTCTTAAGAGCGTGACCCACAAGGGAGATGGAGAGTTTATGACATAGAGAGCTGTGTGACTGGTTGCGCATCGCGACGATAGCTGCCCCCTATCTCTGTGAAACAGTATCGCTAATGATGGTGCGTCCAGAATACATGGACGGCAGTAGAATAAATGTAAAACGGCTATACTCAATTGATTTCCTAGACAAATTCTAAATGCCAAGCTACCAAAAATTCGTCCAAAAACACAAATTACAGTGCAAATGAGTCCAGCCTCCGAACAGACCCAGCTATGGAAGATCTCAACAATGGAATCGAACAAGCCTTCCTTTCCCGAGGGGTCAGTGTTCCAAATGAACCTTTAGATTGGGTCGAAAACGATCGCGTTTGTTGTTTGGCTTGCTGCACGGTGTCCATACATACTTTCGGATGCAGTCGACTTTTCGTGAAGGCCTCTTCAAACTTGTCCTGCAAGACTTCGAGCGGTTCCAGGCCAACCGCAATACGCAGTAGATTGGGTTGAACATTATAGGACATGGCGAAATCTAGTTCGTGGTAGTGTGCGAGCAAGGTGTAGGGGCAGACGAGCGTAAAATTGGTGCCTAGGGAGGGTCCCTTGGCGACATTCAAGGCGTCGTAAAAGGTGCGTTGGCACATATGTGGTTCCAACACCACACTCATGAGTCCACCGTAACCACCCGACCGAACAGCTTCATAATGATCTCTGGTCGACACCAGCTTGGGGTAGTACACCTTCTCGACGTCACCGTGCTGCTGAAACCAACTGGCCAATGCTTCGGACGTTTCATTAATTACCGCGTTACGTGACACAAAGTCCTGCGAGTTCTGTACCATGGCACAGGCATCCCCTTCGTAAAGCCCACCATGCGAAGTTTCGTCGTAGTATTGGGCCAAGTCACGTTGCATCCAACGTCCTCCAGCCGTGTGCGGGTTCGTCACGACACTGCCCGCCATGGCATCGCCACGTCCCGACACAAGTTTGGTCAGACTGGAACAAATCACGTCGGCCAAGCCGGATTCGAGCACGTTAATGTTCAAAAAATTGGAAATGGTATCGTCGACGACGAGTAAAAAGTCGTACTCGTCCGCGAGTTGTCGGAGGCGGTACAAATCGGGACACTGCAAAAGCGGATTCGACGGGACTTCAGTAAATACGGCACAAACCGCGTTTTTGCCCTTGGTTCGCAGTAAACGTTCCAGACTGTCTAAATCTTGCGCATCGCCGTGTCCAAAGAACTCGACGCCACCCGGACACAGTTCGTCACGCGAACACAACTTGAGGGTATCCAGATACGGAAAGCCAAACACGATCGAAGTACCCCCCGTGTGGTTCGGCCCCTTTTCCATTTGGTAACGCCGCGCGGATCGCAGTGCCGTGTAAATACTCGCCATACCGGAAGGCGCCAGGAAGACCGAATCGGCACTGGGAACTTTGGCCCACCGGGCAATTTGCCGGCGCAAGTAGTCGGGCGCGGTGTCGGATTGTGGCATCATGTCGTGGCAGATCCAGGCCCCATCCGTGATGCGGGAATGCAAACCGACCCCGAGATCGTGTAAGCACCGGGCCGCCCGCCGGGAAGATACAACTTCTCCACCATGTTGCCAGTAGGACTTGGCTTGAGTCCCCGCCAGCGTTTCCGCCGGAAAGATGACGGCGTGAACGTCCGCGGCACCCACACGTACCAAACGAATGTCCGTATTCCGATAGTCCCCGGTTCCACCACCGGATGGCCACCCGTCGATTTTTTCCAATAGAGCGTTGTCGACACGAGGCGGTTTGTTCTCTACCGCTTGTTGTAGAAAGGATCGGCAACGAATGGCGGCATTCGCACTCGGCAAAACGAGACAATCCTCGTGTGGGTGTCCGTGCGTTTCCAGCACGTACTCCATAAGCTGGAGAACGTAGGGATGGTAGACGAATCGTGGATAGCCACATTTCATGGCCTGTACGGTGGTTGGATCGCCTTCTTCGTATCCCACCACTGCGGACCAGGTCGGTAAGGAAACACTACAAGCGTGTTCGTCTTCCGGCAAGGGAAATCCGAGCGGCTGTGAATGATGCGGCAGTCGTGGGGAGGTACTGGATCCATCCGTGCCGGTCGCAATTGTGCTTTTGCTCGTCACAGTCGTATCGGACAAGGATGAAAAGGTTGCGGTGCCGGGATGCCACAATGGCGTTTCCGATCGGGAGCGCCCGTTGACTTTTGGTCCGGACACGTTCTTTCCGGCTGCTCTACCGTTTGGCGGAGTATCCTTCGTGATGGCACCGGTAGAAGCAGCCATCCGTGTCGCACCGACCCAGCTCGGTATCACGCGCCGCACACCACAGGTGGAGGAGGAGACCCACATGGCCCAATAGTAGAAGAAGAAATACCAAGCACTGGCGCTTTGCAGCACAGGAACGAGGCTCGACGATGACCCACGTGTATGTAGAGACGTGTGCGGTGTGTAAGGGAACGAAAACAACCAAACCTGCCAGTAAAATCCGAGACGAAATGCCCACCACCGCTACCTATACAAAGGGGACGAGTCGAATGTGCACACGTCTCGAATGTATCGAACCCAATTCCAACCGATACCACCAGAATACGGTATGGTTGTTTTACACGTTTCGTTAGCTTTGTTGTGTAGGTGGATAGAGCCGTGTTTCCAATACTCATTCGTTGCGACTGTGAATTTGAGAATAGCCTCTTGTGTAAAAGCTGTAAGTTGTTTGGGGCGTGAGTCGGCGTGGAAACCTTCGGGTTGCTGCGGTACGTCCGTGCAACACCCAATATCTGTGACACCGACGGGTCCGATATCGTTGCCCACACGGAATTGACACAATCCATCGGACAAACGAGCGGTACAGACTATCTCTGCATCCATTGTAGCGTATTGACAACGACGCAAAAATAGACGCAGCTCTTTCCCAAGGGACGGACGACCTTGTTGTGGATTGGTTGTTTGGCTCGCTAGTATCATAATTGTTGGGATCGCCTCCATACTCTGGTGGGATCTCCTCGCGTACGGCTTTGCCCGTTTCTGACATTCATAAACCCCCCGGAAAGGTTCAGTTGTCCGTCGATTCGAACGCAAAAGACTAAAAACGAACACGTTCACACACTGCAATGCCGGCACGTAGTCGCGACGGAAACCGCAAAAGTCAGTCAGTATATGTGCTAGCTAGCTAGCGAACAGTAACTGTAAGTATAGCTAGCTCCCAGCGCGCGGGAGAGAGAAATCGTCCGACAGCCGAATGTGTGGGATTTACCTTGCCGTCGAGAGCCACACCACCACCAGACCAGGACACGTCGGAGACGTCGATCCGGTCTGCGCGACCACACAATCCCACTGTCCGTGTACAATTAATGATACGCCTGGTCGATTGACGCATGGTCGCATTCGTGAGTGTCGTACGGTGGGTAGTAAAGACGAGGCTTTGGCTACCGGTAGTGTGACGTCTCCGTTGCGAACCGGATCGAAGGTACAATTACGCTCGACCGTGTCCGAGCCCTCCTCGGTACCAAATCTGGATTGGTTGATTCGTCGTGGCCCAGATCACACCGATACTCGAATATGGCACACCCACCACAATGCCACCGTTACCTTGCACGCATCGGTCCTCTCCATGCGGGATGTTTTGGTTCCGCAGCCGGTAGATATTGACATTGGTGTATCCAACATCGTCGACGACGACGAAGAAGGGCAACAACATTCCGAGACGCATTCCTGTGGCAGCTGCGTGTTGGCCTGGAACGGGGAAGTCTTTCGCGTCGTCACCCAAACGCCACTCGGAACGGACACTGACGACCTATCGGGGTCACACCATTCCGACACTACGCTCGTGGCCGACTGGATACGTCAGGAATTGACGCAGACTGTCTCTATCTGCCGTGAAGGTACCACCATACGCAGCGTACAACTCCAACAACAAATGGCTCTGGCACGCGTCCTGGAACGTTTGGTGGACGCTGATTTTGCCGTGACGCTCGTCACACCACACTCCGTATTCTACGCACGTGATCGTTTCGGCAAACGTTCTCTCCTCGTACAAGACGGTCTAACGACAGTCACGGCTGCCGGGACCGCTGCCGAGACCAGTCGTTCCTGGAAATTGTCCTCCGTCACTGACAGGACGGAATCGGCAGTGTGGACCGAAGTCGCACCGGAAATGGTACATTGCTACTGCGTGGCTACGAAACAGTGTCTGCCCCCGCTGCCCTACCATCAACGCGAGACTATGGATGTTGCACCGGTGCAAGTGCTCCACCAACCCTTGCAGGATGAGCACGACAAAGGCAATATCCGAAGAGTATGGACTACTCGGCGGGTCAATGACCAATCCTTCTCGTCGGAACCTTGTACAACTACATCTACAGTTGCTCCCTTACCTTCACAGCCTACAAAGCTGGAGACAGCCGTCGCAACGTTGTACGTTTTATTGCGCGACGCGGTACGCCGGCGTGTCACGGGTCCACGAGTGGCTGTCTTGTTTTCCGGTGGCTTGGATTCCGTCGTGCTGGCCGCCTTGGCTTTGGAAATTCTGTTGGAACGCTATGAACACACCCACGAACTCGTTTTGTGCAATGTTTCGTTTGTAGAAGATGCCGCGCCGGGCGCTACAGACTTTGCACGGACGGATGCCTCAGCGCTGCCGAGCCGTACCGACGCACCAATACCACCGCAAGCAGCCGATACTCGCGCAGCGATGGTGTCGTACCGGGAGCTGGAACGCCTGTTTCCCCAAGCGCGTATCTGCTTTTTGGCCAAACAGGCGACGTGGGGGGACATTGTCCGCAACGAAGCACACGTACGTCAATTGGTGCATCCCCAGACGACGACCATGGATTTGAACATTGGAATGGCTCTATGGTTTGCGTCTTTGCAATCCACGGATAGCAAGTCCCAGCACGTTTCCGCGAAAAAAGTACCGTTGGGTGACGACTGTCGTGTGTTGCTATCTGGTTTGGGTGCCGACGAACTCATGGGTGGCTACGGTCGTCACCGCCAGGCTTGGAAGGATGGTGGCAACGAGCAACTACGTCGGGAGCTGGATTTGGATTTGACCCGACTGTGGTACCGCAATTTGGGACGCGATGATCGAGTGTTGAGTGATACCGGCCGAGAAGCGCGCTTCCCGTATTTGGATACGGCCGTTGTGCAGTTCCTGTCGAGGTTGGACTTGGACGTGGTGTGTGACTTTAAGCGGCCACCGGGAGAAGGAGATAAACGCATTCTACGGGTTCTGGCGGCGCAGATGTTGGGCCTGGAGGCGGCGAGTACGGCCGTCAAGCGAGCGATTCAATTCGGGAGCCGGATTGCGCACGTGAGTGACAAACGACGATTCGGTTCGCGGCGGCGAGCCTCCGGAACGGCCCGCGCCATCCACCAGACCGCGGTTACCGATTTCTGAGCACCAGATATTTCCCGAGACTTGTGTACAAAGTTGTTGACTGTTGATGGGAGTACCGTAATCACCTTACTACTATTCTTTTGCAGAAACTTACTAACTATTCTTCCACCGGTCGTGTGCGACGAATAGCATCATCTATCGGACTAGGAGGCTAAGGTCAGCAACCGTTTTAGGGTTGCCGTCGTGACGAGAGGTAGACACCCGCTTGCGAGCTCGAAAAGTGTTGTTTGTTTTTTCAAAAACGCGCCTACGTATACCGTTTCACGACGGCAAGTCTGTATTACCGCGACGACGTTTGCAAATCAGTCCACGACGCGATCCATCCGGATCCTTTGCAGTAGGCACAGGTTTCCACCCCCTGGTGACATATTTTACAACTGGTGGGTGGTGTCGCCAGGGATGGTCGTGACCACAAGACGCTGGTTCCGTGACAGAAACGACAATCGTTCCAGCCTCGTCCCCGACAGAGTTGACAGGGTTCTCCCCCGCAGGTGTGGGGTTGGTAGACGTCGCAGTTGTCGTCCTGAACGTGCGAGGCGACCCTCCACTGCATTTCGAGACGCTGGCGGAGTTGCTCGGAAGGGACGTTGCCGTGCGTGTCCAGAATTTCCTCGTCGTCGATATCGTCGTCGTCGTCTTCATTGTTTTTGTTGTTGTCGGCGTCATCGTTTGATTGTTGTTGTTGTTCTTTTTCTTCTAGCCAAGCGTTGGTTTCCGATTCGACAAAGTTGGACGGTACCGACTCGGGAGATGCCGTTTCAAGATCACTTTTGTCATCCCATCCCGGCATGAGTGACCAATCGATTTCGCACGCTTCTTCTTCTCCACATTCTTCTTCGTCGTTTGGCTGGGCAGCGAGACACGTTTTCCGTGGGAACCTCGACGGATCGTTCGGTACTACGCGGATACTGGCACGGCTCGACCGCACACCGGTACGTCCCGTCGTGGGCCAATACGCCGTGCGGATCCATGGACCGTAAAGCCACGCCGTCACGCCGTGGCGATGGTGGTCGACCACGATCGACAGAAGCAGTCCCAGCAGAACGGACGTGGAAATTCGTAAACGCATTCGTGTTGCCAAAAGTTGGATACCTCACACGTGTTTGTGTGTGTTTGTGTGTGTTGTAGTAGGTAATTTGTAATTCCTGGACGAACTCTTGACGGGAGAACGTTGGGAGAAAGTGTTTGGCGTTTGGTTGTCACGAACTCGTTCGTTCGTTCGTTCGTTTGATGGACTCGAGTGTATGTACAACAGGTGATGGAATAGTAGTATACGTGAATACTACACCTACCTATCGTGTTTGCCGGTCTATCTACCTAGAGGGTACCTCTCGTGCTCCCTTTCTGACAGTATATCCAATGATTCTGTAACAGTAAACAATGGAATGCTATGGATCGACCGAGAGAATCATCGAATGGTCGTACGCCGAAAAAGCGTGGTTCTCCCTGTCTGCCAGTGACTGTCTATCACTCTAGTAGTACCTAACTTCCCTTCTGGATGGGTTCGCCATCCGCAGCTTGTCTTTGGGTGTCGGGGGACCGCCATCTGGGACCACAATGGATGGATTGGATTGGTGGAGAAAAAAGAATTCCGAACGAGTGTGTCGGCACGACAGCTGGTGGCCACCTTGCGGCTGGTAGTCTCCCCTGGAGGCATCGGATTGGCACCGTCGTCAGAGGAGACAATGCACGGACATGACATTTCGTAATCGGTTTAAGGACGGACCGCAGAGACAGACGTGTCCTCCCCGGTAGCATAGAGGGCCTGGCCTCCGCACCATGACCGACGACGACGACGAGTCGGACGGGATTCTTATCGACGGGGGAGTTTGGTGGGTCGGGGTACGTTTACAATTGCCGTCACTGTCCGTAGTTGTTCCTGTTCTAGCAACATTATCCACGGACTAAACCGTGAGCGTGTGTAGAATGAATCGGAGAGCTCTAGTGGCTTGGTTGGTTTCGAGTAGCACGCACAGTCAAACCTGCCTCACCGGTCGCAATCCTGGCGTAGCCGCCTTTTCCGCGGTACGCATCCCGAGTCGCATCGTCGGGGACTCCTTCACTCCGTCCCGGGACGCCTGGACACTCACGCACGTTCCCCGTCGTACCATCATGAGTAGTAGCAATACCGATAGCAATACCAATCCGGACGAGTCCACCACGGCCTCCGCCGTAGTGGACGTGGCTCGGAATTTGCGCGACGTGCAGGATCAAATCGACCAGGCCTGTCGGACACACGCGATCGAATCGACCCGCATTCGACTCGTGGCGGTCAGTAAAACCAAACCCATAGAGTTACTGCAACAAGCCTACGATGCCGGGTGTCGTGTCTTTGGGGAAAACTACGCGCAAGAGTTAGCCGACAAAGTACCCCTGCTGAACCAACACGACGGTAACAACGATACCGTCTCGTGGCACTTTATTGGTGGCTTGCAAAGCAACAAGTGCAACATGCTGTTGAAGCCCTTTCTGGAGCAAGCACCCAACGGACCCACCGTGGCGAATCTGACCATTGAAACGGTCGCCACGGTCAAACTCGCCAACAAACTCAACCACGCCGTGCCGGAACCGCAAACGCTCAAAATATTCGTACAAGTCAACACGTCCGGAGAAGACAGTAAATCCGGGATTGAGCCCGCCGAATGCGTTGCTCTGTGCCGGCACGTTGCGCAGGAATGCCCCCGTCTGCAGTTGCAAGGTCTCATGACGATTGGAGCCGTCGGGGACTTATCGTGCTTTGATGTACTCGTCGACTTGCGTCGAAAGGTAGCCATCGCGTTGGAACGGGACACGGACGATCTGGAGTTGAGTATGGGCATGTCCGGGGATTTCGTTCAAGCCATTGCGGCGGGCGCCACCAACGTACGAGTCGGATCCACCATCTTTGGAGCCCGGAACTACGATTCGCCAACATCCAAGTAGAAGCCGTGGACGAAACAAAACCACGGTAAGACGATCGGCTCGTCCATGCAACCGTGTGTACACGGGAAACAAGCCACTGGACGAAAAAAATATTACGTACACAACATTATTCCATACACGTACGGATAGGAAAAGAGGTATTATGGAGTGTACCGTTGTTCATGGCGATTTGCAAAATACGACTCTAGCTTAACAGACGAGTAGAAAACATTAAGTGTAAGCGGTAAAAGCTGGAAAGTAGCCCAGTATTATCCTAGAATTATGCTAATTCTATTTGCTGCCACTGTAAGTAGATCCGAAAAGCAAAGAATAATTGATACGAGTACGTCTTTGGTAGACTATCAATCACAATTCTTGTTAACTGTAAGTACGTGAGAGACCAGTGAACGTTAGCCACTTCACATTCACTGTGTCAGTGAGGCTTTTTGTCCAGAGGATTCTAAAATTTGCTTTTGCTGTTAATTTAATTTACGTTTCTGTTGAGTCGTGAAGCCAAGATCTTCTCATTGTTTCTTTATCACAGGGGTTCACCGTCCAGACGCACTCGCTTACACCACCACAAATTGAGTTTCATCCCTCGCGCGTCCGAGACAACGAGATTAGCAAAAAATACAATGTACCGAAGCTGACCTGATACACAACCTGTGGAATTGTTGACAATTCGCTTTGAACGATTTCCATTAGTGGTTCCAACGAGGATCACCTTGTGTGTATCCCAGTCTGACTGTGAAGCGATCCGCCACTGCTTTCGCTTTCGCAGCTTTGAGCGAATGAATCAGCCGCCGCTGACGGGCGAGTGACTCCAGTGACAGAAGGCGTTGCATCAAAACGATTCTCTCTAACTCCTCGGGATTAGCCACATGAAATCCACCGCGTGCTACTGTGGTGGATTCCAATGCAACAATTCTCTCTCTCACCGGGTGGAATGCGAAATCGTGCGGGACAATGTTGGCCCGATGAAGCTTCCTCAAAAAGTGGTCATACGCAGCTCTATCTTGAACTGGGCAGTGTAAGGAGAATTGCTGTCCTAGGTGTTGTCGAACATAACCATGCTGTTCCAGCGCGTTTGGAAAATTTGGTTGATCTCCAGACTGTTCGATGGAGCCCCCGTTCCCCCCTCTCTTTCCAGTATGTATCCAGTCTTTCTCTGATGGCATACGAGCTGTATGGCACGAGCGTTCTTCAACGGCGCTCACGTGTTGAATACATGCATTCTGGCCTGGAATTAGTAGCGGCAAACGGCTACTTTGTTGATAAGGCATCCAGCATGCACTTGTGTTCATCAGCGCGTGGACGTCCCGACCAGAATCATGAGCAGGTGATGCAGGAACCACATCCCCGATTACAGCATTGAATTCCCGTACAATGTTCAAAGCAACATTTACACAATTCTGAAGGTACTGGTTTTCCTGGCTAAGTTGTCTCTTCAGATGCAGGGCGGCATCTCTGTCCTCCTTTAATTTGAGGAAGTAAAGCTTTTTTCGAGCCCGTTTTCTTCGAGACTGGAAAGCATTCTTCTTCCTTTGGTAAGCCAAAAGAGCCTGACTGCGAGCGCTCTCATTGTTTCGCAACGGATCATCTTCATCAGACGCTTTTGCAAGACCATCCTTGTTGCTGGATGTCTTAGTGCTCAAATGTGAACGACCTTGCGATCCTTCGGACGACATTCTCTATTATGCTCTGCTGGTGTATGCGTTTCTATTACACCTGCTTGCCTTGTTTACTGCACTCTGTGAAGGATTGCAACGACCTCCGCGGTGCCGTGACTCTAAGAGGTACAGTCTTGCCTCGTGGAACAGTATTAACCAAGAGTATTCAATTTCCTACAATTTACCCTGCACCAAGGGAGAAGTAAAGCAGGGGAGTTTTATAAGCGGAACAACAAACAGCTTTTTCTTACTTTTCTGCTCCCTCGGTTTATGGTCAGTAGCAGACAACAATATTAAGTCTAACGGAGGTGGCGCTACGACCGCGAGATGCGAATCTGAATGGCGTTCAAGTAACACAAGGGAAGTACTTACGTTAAGACCTGCCTGGAGAGTGTCTTCCGTGGATTTGAAAATTGATGCGCATCTACTTGCTGTTTGAAGTTCGGAGAATAAGGATTTATCTATATTCCGGATCCAAATTTTATAGATTTACTATTTGGATGAGAGCATACTTTTTGGGTTCGTACCTTGGTTAGTACCGATTTCTTTCCAGAGATGACGGATTGCATCATGATAATTTTGCTTGTAGTTAAGGAATTGATTTTTTATATGTATCTGTCTGCCGTTGGATACATTGCCACGCGTACTAGAACTTACCAGGGCGTGCCTCATTTGACTAATTTAATCGAAATAACGAGGAAATTCACTAAAGGGGATGGAAAAAGGTGAAAACTCCCTTAAAGGGGACAGAACGTGTTCACTCTAAGTAGCATCATTTGGAGCTCAAACATTGTTATGTATTCAAACTATTTAA
>Ga0163101_100031_pt1 | contig 60565 bp, 92 predicted proteins | sample TAMARWmetagpilot_2_FD_111548 | JGI IMG/M metagenome (GOLD analysis project Ga0163101, IMG submission 111548) | Phycosphere-associated microbial communities from TAMU algal ponds, Corpus Christi, Texas, USA - TAMU ARW1 11/11 metagenome pilot | ecosystem: Engineered > Artificial ecosystem >...
ATTGCTGACCAAACATCTTCACTTGTCCAATCATAAATTGGATGAGCTATATGGATATTACCATATCGATGAGAAATATAGTTGTCTGCTTTCTTTCTCAGAACAGCCATTCTTCTTCTTAAGCTTTCTTGAGCTCGTATACCTGTCAAAAAACAAACATTACCATTGTAGTCTTGATACATTTCATCACAGAATTGAGGCATAGTTTGGCCAGGAACAAATCTCCTATGCAGAGTGATTGCATTGTCAGGCAAATTCCTACACCATAACTGTTTCTTTGCAGGTTCCCATGGGTACCACCATGGCTCGTTGTTACTACAAGCATTTCTATGTCGAATAGGAATACAGTACCATTTAAAGTCTAAGTCTGCATTAGAAGATACTCTTTCTACGTATTCAACTGTTTGTGAAGTTATTGCCTCTTCGTCGATATATATTACCTCAAGTGGTAGCTTTTTTAATTCTCTAGCTACTTCTAAAGCAAGGTTTAGAGCAATAGTAGAATCTTTACCACCTGAGAATGAAACAACAACTTTGTCAAAACGATTGAAACAGTCTTTAATCCTTTGCTTTGCTTCATCTAAAACATTTGTATTATATTCTATTCTATCGTGTGTTCTACTCATTAGCCCACCTCATCTAAAAGTATCTTTGCTTCATCGAAATAATAAGAGGCCTCTATTACTGTTTCTTTTTCTATATTCAGCACCTCTTTCCATGTCTCAATTCGAGAATCATTTTCCTTGTCATTTGGATGCAAATCTCTAAACGCCCAAGGATGTGTACCTAAATAGAAAGCACGAGGCATTTCATAAAATGGAGCTATCGGTAAATTATAATATCTGATTGCAGCAATTACTTCCTCGTGAGACCATTCGGAAATCGGAGAATAACGAGTAATACCCTTTTTGTTAGTATATATGTTCTCACCATTTCTCCCTACATAATTACTATCTGCTTTGCGTCTTCCTAATAGGATAATATCCAGTTTCTTCTCATTGAAATATATATCTTGCGAGCGTTGCTGAACGAACTTGTACCATCTAGAAGATATTTGATTAGTAGCAGGAAAAAGAAAGTGCTCATTCTCTACTAACCAGTTTAAGTCATGCCCTGTATTTATTTTGGAAATACCTTTTGGAGCGTTTTTAGCTAACCAATCCATATACAGTTTATATTCAAGATTAGTATAACCAATGACACTATCAGTTATACCAGCTTGTTCAGCAACTAATCTAAGTGCGACTGAATCCTTACCACCACTCCAAGCAATTGCACAACTTTTCCCTTTTGTGATTCTTAAGATGTCACTGCAGGTTCTGTCAATGAGTTTAGTTATATGATTGTGACTTACATATTCTTCAATATTATTAAATACGTGTCTAAATAAATCCTCATTATGAGAATTGAATGCTCTGTTTTTTAAGACTCTGTTATTCATTTAGAAACCTCCAAAGTCTTTTTATATCCAACTGCAGGTAAGGAATTAAAAAAATCATGTACATTAGGCATCTTGTTAAGCTTATCTGCTAATAGTTTTGCATGATATTTTAACTTTGAAATTGCTAATGGGCATTTAGTAGACCTTTGCTTATCTACTGAATGCACTTTAAACATTGAAACTTTCCCATTTTTAAACTTTGGTAGTAGTGGGTACATTTGACAATCTAATGGCTTATATCCACCATCACAAGTAGCCGTATCCTTAGCCTTGCATTTTGCTAAACGCCCACCCTTGTATTCTTTTCCTAATTCCAAATGTTTAATCTCAACATCAGAAACATTTTTTAATTCCTCAGGATATAAAATGACTCCACTTACTCTTGCCGTTTTGGTGCAACATCTAAAACCGCATCCAGCACTAGGGCAATGATCTATTAGTCCTTTACTCATTTTACACCGTCCTGATATCTTTAAGGTTCTTAGCTGAAACACCATTTACAATAGTTCGGTTTATCATAGGATGTTCCTCATCAACAGGACCATAATCGGAAGTAGGGTGAAAAGCGACAACTCTCATCTCACTATCTTTAGTTTCAAAAGAATGGGTACCGGTTAAAGCATATATTCCATCATGCTGTATTTTCTTTCCTTCTTCATGAATGATGAAAACTTGACCCGGTATTAAATCTATCTTACCCCATGGAGTAATACATTTACCTTTACCAGATACTATCATTCCAACTCTTATGTCAGGATGAGTGTGTTGAGTTTGGGAAATGTTTTTAGGAAAATATAAAAGATTGAAACATGGGTCACCTTTCTTCACTGGTGGTATTAAAAGAGAGTCTGTACAACCATCAATATATTTAAGTCTTCCTTTTCGTTCTAGCTTACCACCAATATGGAAAAAGCCATTATACTTTATGCTTTGTATTACAATACCATTACCACCAATGACTTCCACTTTATTAGGTACAGAAGCGTACATTTCTGGTTGTAATGTAAATTCTCCTTCATTAGTTTTAATCACAGTCTCTCCGCTATGATTAAAAATGAAAAACGTGTCTCCCTCTGAAGTTAATGCTAATGACTTGCTCTCAACATAGCCAAATAACTTAGTTGGATTAATATTGTCTGAATCATTAAACAGTAAACCTGTTTTAATTAACTCAAACGGACTGTAGCTTGGATTCTTCATAATGCTCCATAATTTTAATTAAACATTCAGGAGTGCTATTGGAATTGATAACACTCTTAGCTCTATTTATAATATCTGTGATTTTAGCTCTGTCTTTTTCTTTCATTAAGCAACTGAAAAGAACATTGTCATCTTCAGTTATCTTCAATTTGTTATCCTTGTCTCTATCGTCAGGGTATGCTTTTTTCTCTTCTACTTCATCAGGAAAGCTCATGTCAGGTATCGAAGTTTCTTTGGATAGTTCAATCATTGAATTATCTACAGTATTCATATCATTTATTTGCTTGAATATGGCCAAGTGTTCCTGATTATTTCCTAACTCTACAATCTCTGTAGGTGAAAACAATTCTGCTAACTTATCCTTATTCCATTTACCTGCTATGTTTTGATTTAACCTGTAGTTAAGTCTCTTAAACTGTTCTTCATTCAGTTTTTTAGTTGGTCTCTTAATGTCGACCTCTTTATCTCCTCCCTCAATCAGACATTCTAGAGATTTATGACCACCACATATAGTATAGTCTTTATTAGTAACTATAACACCAGCAAACCCAAACTCATCAAAGCTCTCTTTCAAGTATTTGACGTTTTCTTCATCCGTATCTCTAGGATTATCTTTCCATGGTTTAAGCTTGTCAATGCTTACTCTTTCAGTTACCCACTTAATCATTTCTCACCTTTTATTTGTTGAACTGTAGCAATGGTTCACAAATTAGTAAGCAATAATTGCAATGTTCTTTACAGTCTGCATAGCAGATTGCATTTCTATTGTGTTGGCAGTCACCGAAGTGTTTTGAATTATGTAAATCAGAAGTTGCACATATCAAAGAATAAACGGTTTGTATATGTGGATTTCAGTATTTAGAGCAGGTAAGCATCAGGATAACAAAGGAAATGATTTAGAATTTTCAGTTGATGATCTGAATGTTATTGCAAACAAGTATAATAACCAACCAAAAGAATCAAAAAGAATTGCCCCCTTAATACCTGGTGGGCATGAGAAGCTTTACTACTCTGACGGTCAGTTGATGATTAAACCTAGTATGGGCTGGGTTGAAAAGCTTAAAGTTGAAGGCGAGAAATTACTAGCCAAGATAGACCCAACACAAAAATTCACAGAAGCTGTCAAAGGGAAATACTATAGGGGAGTGTCTATCTCATTATTAGAAGATAAAATGCTTGACCATATAGCTGTTTTAGGAGCTGTAAAACCTGCTGTAGCTGGATTACCTGATATGGTTTCATCTTTCACTATGGGAGTGAAAGAGCTAACTGATATTGAATCTTATGAGTTCTCTTTAGAAGAAACCAATCCAAAACCTGATACAGGTACAAAACCAAAAGAAAATTTCGAAGAACCAAATACAAATTCAAATAATAACCAAACAGGTGAAAACATGAAACTGTTGTTAGATACAGTAAAACTAATCGAATGGGTAAAAGCCGAATTCGGAGATGAGACAGCGACTAAGATTCAGGAAAAACTTCCAGAGTTTAAAGCTGAGGAAGAAGAGAGCAATGATGGAGAAGGTGACACAGGAGAGGGAGATGACTCTACTGGTGGTCAAGACTCACAAGAAGGAAATTTCTCTGAATCAGAGGACAAAGAAAAGACAGAATTGCAAAATAGAATCAATGCACTAGAAGCAAAGAACAGATTGTATGAATTCAATCAGTTTATAGGAACTACTAATGTTCCAGAAGGTGTGAAACTGAAAGCTGTTAATGCATTAGAGATTGCACATACTGCTGAAGCTACAAACTTCTCAGTAAAAGATGAGAAAGGTGCTGAGACTAATCCAACTTCATTAATGAAATCATTATTGAAAGCATGGCCTGAATTAGTTGAGCTGGGTGCTGATGGTGATGTTAATGCAAGTAACTTCTCTTCACCTGATAAAGATGAAGCTATATCTAGTGCGGCAAAGAAGTACAACGAAAATAGATAATAAAATTAACTTTTAAATGGAGGTCTCATCATGGGACAAAATGATTTAGGTGTTTCAGATTTAGAAACGCAATCAATACAAGAACTATTAGCAGGTGATGAACTCACTCCTGTAAGTATTCCAGCAGTCTTAACTACTGGTACTACTTATAAAAGAGGAGAAGTTCTTGCCTTGAATTCAAGTACAAATAAGTACGTGAAGTTCGATGCTGATGGTACTAATGACACTGATAAAATTGCAGGTATACTTATCGAAGATGTTGATGCATCTTCTGGGGATGTTAAATCTACAATATATATTGTTGGTGTTTTCGATAAAGCTGCCTTAGTAACTGCTGAATCATTTGATGCAGGAGTGCACAACTCAAATGGATTATTAATTATTAAGGAGTTAGACGACTAAAATGGGAACTATAAGTTTATACGAATCACGTTCACTTACGGCTGCAGTTAATCAGATCAAACCTGTGAATACAGAGCTTATCAAATTGTTAGGCTTTAAGAATGAAAATCACAGTTCTGATATTATCGACTGGGAGGTAATCTCTGACGATAAGCGAATTGCACAGTTTGTTTCTAGAGAAGCAACTGAAGCAAAGCCAGTAAAGAAAACTGCTAGGAGTGCAAAAACAGCAAGAATTCCTAGAACATGGGAAGAGAAAGTCTTCACTGCTCAAGAAATGAAAGACTTTAGTGTTCTTGGAAATATTTATGCAGCATCAGCTAAAGAAAGAGATGATGCTATAAACTCTAGAATCTTCGAAGAGCTTGATGTCTTACAAGCAAGAGCTATTAGAAGAAGAGTTCAAATGATTACCTCAATCCTTTCTACAGGAAAAGTAATTATCGACCAAGAAGATTATCAAGCAGAAATTGATTCTGGTATGATAACAGGTACACTTGCTAATGGTGGACACTTGGTTGATGTATCTGGTTCATTGGATTGGTCATCTTCGACTGCTTCAATTGATACATTTATTCACCAAGTTAGACAAACAATGTCTAAAAGAGGTAAGACTTCAAGGGTGTGTATCCTAGGTTCTGAGGCATCAGTATCATTCATGGCAAATGAGAAAGTGAAAAAAGTGTTAGATAATAACAATGTTCAAGCAGGTAGATTAAGCATGAATTCTCCACAGGATTCATCATTAATCCCTGTTGGTTCTTTCTATGGCGTTCAGTTCTACGAGCATTCAGAAGAATACAAGAATGATGCAGGTAGTATTGTTCCAATGATTGACCCTAAGAAAGCAATCTTTGTTGACCCTAACTCTAATAACAAAATGCATCTTGCTCCAATTCATAGATTTGAAGGTGAGAAGCATGTATCGCATCAAGCAGAATTCTTTATCAGTTCACGTGTAGAGAAAAATCAGACTTTGGCATGGGACATTGAGCAAAAAGCTCTCCCTCAAATCAAAGACATTGATTCAGTATTATCAGTTAAGGTGATACCAGGGTAATGAGTTACTGTGCTGTCAATGATATCAAAACTCCTGAGGGCTTCTTAACTGAAGAAGTCCTCGCAGAGTTAACAACTGAAAAAGGCGAAACTGTACAAGTTCGCAATGATAGAGTTGAAGCACTTATAGTAGATAGAAGTGAGTTCATTGACAATCACTTGAGAGATAGGTATTTAGTACCAGTTCCTACTAATGAAACGATTAAGAATATCTGTGTTAAACTTGTTACTTATGACTTAAAAAAGAAAAGACTAGGTACAAGGCTAAAAGCACCATTTAGCACTTTTGAAAAGGAAGCGATAAATGAACTTAATCAAATCAAAAAAGGTTCTGTTCAATTGAATGTTGGTGATAGTAATGATAGACCACCATTCATAACTGTGAAGAAAAAGAAAAGAGAATTTCCGAACGATTTACTTGACAAAATGCCATGAAGAACGAAAACGAATTAGTAGATGAGATAGTACAAACACTCAATGATGAGCTAAACCCATCAGGGAACAATTATAAAGTTGAAGCATTTCCTGAAGCACCATCTGAGTATGAATTAAATCATCCTAATGGAGCGGTTCTAGTAAGAATGGGTAGTTACAGACCAAGCATTCTTAATGGCAATAGACAAAGCGACTTTACTGATGTAATAGTGACTCTATTAGCGAATGGACTCAAAGGAGACATAGGAATCTATTCGCTAACAGAGGAAGTTAGAAAGGCAATGGCTACTATTTATAAAAAAGGTGCAAGGTTTTACATAACAGGTGCAACTCCACCTGATATATTTCAAGATGACATCTGGACAAGGGATATGACATTTACCTTACCTGGTGTCCATATAGTGGGTAATTAAAAACGATATAGTGAGATGATGATACGCATGGAAGAAAGTGCAGAAAAATGGATAAAAACTATTCTTGTAACTATTGTTACAACAGCTCTTCTTGGGTTGGGGACTTCTCATATTCTTATGATGAGCCGAATGAGTGTTCTTGAAAACAGAGTACAAAGCAACACACAATCTGTTAAGCAAATAAATGAAAAAATGGATGTCCTCATTGAGTCAATGAATAAATTGACTCAAGAAACTATTAAGCTACAGCAACAATTTAAGTATTTAGAAAAGGGAAAGTAATGTATAAATACTCAAAAAGAAGTAAAAAGAATTATGATGAATTGCACCCAGATTTGCAGTTGATACTAGATCATGCTATTAAAGTGGTAGACCACTCAATCATTGAAGGTCACAGACCAATTGAAGAACAACTCAAAGCATATAATGAAGGTTTCAGCAAAGTAAAGCGTGGCAAACATAATGAACTACCATCATTGGCGGTTGATGTTCAACCTTACCCACTTTCTAAAAACGAAAGAGAGAAAAGAGAGCAGTTTTATTGGTTATGCGGAATTCTTTATGGAATTGGTAAAACATTAAAAGCAGAGGGGAAAATATCTCATGATGTTAGGTTCGGAGGAGACTGGGATAAAGACGGTGACATTACTGATAATGGATTCGATGATTTATACCATTTAGAGTTGGTATGATACAAATAACCAAAGCAAAAAGAGAGAAACAAAAATTTAATTTAAAAAGAGGTTTTAAAATGCCAACAGCAATGCAAAAACTACAGAACAAATACGGAACAGACAGCCTAATGGCTATCAATGAAAACACAGAAAAGATAGTACAGGTAATAATCAATAAACTATCGGATGGTTTTCAGCTTACAGATGGTTTCGCTGCATTCTCTCTAATTTCTCCACTAAAAGCAGTTGGAGACAATTGGGAAATGGCTAAGAAAGAGTACAACGATTTAGTACCCGAAGAGTCGGCAATTGTCTTTACTGATTTAGCAAATAGAGGTTTGAAGTTAGTAGGCGTTGACTTGAACGATACTGGTAAAAGAGGTATAGATGACTTGATGATTGTGCTTACATACATTGCAGATCTATATGATTTAATTGATGAAAAGCTAGCCGATGGATATCAAGCTGAGGACTTAGAATCACTTCCTGAAGTTACTGGTGTAATGCTAAAGATTTTCCAACATCTTGAAGATGTAATTCTGGATATAAAAGACTTATCTGGAAGAGAGTACACTGAAGCAATCAGATACTTGACATTGAGAGTTCACACTGCATTAGCAAAACCAAAGGTGAGAATAAGTGCCTAGGTGGATAAAAATATTGTTTGCTCTCTTGCCAAAAAAGGCAATTGCAGAGCTAGTACTTTCAGGTCTTAAGAAATTAGCAGAGAAAACAGAAACTACAATTGATGATGAAATACTTAGGAATATAGAAAGATGGTTAAGAGAGAACAAGATTTTAGACGAAATCCAAATGAAGAAGCTAAAGAGTATTTCGACGACAGACCAGACGTTGGACAAACAGAAGTAACCATTAAATGGTCATTTCTTCAGAAGCTAATTAAGGTTCTGAAAGACGCACGGATTAATAGAATACAACGAGCTAAGAACAGAATAAAGAACAAAATAAGAAGAAAGAATAATGGGAATACAAAGGTTTCCAGAGATAGAAAACAATAGTAGTGGTAGCACAACTGGATTGCAAGGAACTTGGAATGCCTCAACAAATACACCTTCATTAGCTAATACTGATACAGGTAAGACTGGTTTAATGTATCAAGTTAGCGTTGGTGGAACGGTTGATTTTGGTGCTGGGAATATCACGTTTGAAGCTAAGGATATTGTCGTTAACAATGGTGTTATCTGGGATAAGATAGATGCTACGGATGCTGTTCATAGTGTAAATGGGAATACAGGAGCAGTTAATTTAGATGCTGATGATATAGATGACACTTCGACTACAAAAAAGTTTACGTCTGCTACTGAAAAAACCAAGCTTTCAGGTATTGCAGAAAATGCAACTGCAAATCCGAATGCATTTGACAAAACAGCGGATGATACTGACGACTTGACTGAGGGAGCATCTAATAAGTTTTTATCTACAGCCGTTCAAAATCAAATTTCAAGTTTAGAGTTGCAGTCAGCTAATCAATTTGTTAGCGTATGGAAAACTGATAACACAGGTTTTACCAATGATGACCAAATAAAACTCCCATTAACATCAGGTGGTAGTTACGATTTTCTAGTTGATTGGGGTGACGGAAAGCAAGATAGAATAACAGCATATAATCAAGCAGAAGTCACGCATACTTATGCAAGTGCAGGGAGTTATACCGTTACTATAAGTGGGGAATGTGACGGATGGAGATTTAACAATTCTTCATATACAGACAAAGAGAAACTCATAGAAATTAAGAATTGTGGCTGTTTAAATATAAGTAATGATAATGCATTCTATGGTTGTAAAAAACTTTTATTCACTTGTTCCGATGAACTTAATGTTGTTGGTTTAACTAATGCTGGTGCTCTGTTCAGAGATTGTGAACTTACTGAAAAAGTTCCATACTTCGATTTCAGTAATATTACTTCTGCACGTTATATGATGTACGAGTGCCATGCTTTAACTGAGGTACCATTTTACAATACTAGTGCATTAGTAGATGGGCTTGGAATGATGGAAAGATGTTACAACTTAACTGAAGTTCCAATGTTTGATTTTAGTGCTTTAACAAATGGTACTAATATAATGAAATCTGTAGGAGCATTAGCAGGTGGTTTTTCCACTCAAAACTATTCAGATCTACTTATACACTTAGATACATTAACATTACAAAATAGTGTGAATTTTTATGTTAATGCAAATTATAATAGTGCTGGCTCTACGGCTAAATCAAATATTATATCGAACCATAGTTGGAACTTCACAGATGCAGGATTAGAATAATGAATACATTTAAAGCAACACAGCAATCATATTGGATTAATGGAGATAAGTACGGAGTTCTAGAAGAGGGTGCAGTATTGACAACTAAAGAGAAGGCATTTGTTACAACTGATTTAAAAGAGTGGTTGTCAAAGCTTGGTGTTAATACGGAGCAAGAATTACTTGATATCGAGTCTGAGAAAATTGCAACTCAGAACATAGAATCATTAAAAAAAGAATTAATAAGTAGGGTGAAAACTCTTGTTAAAGAATTGCTTTCAGCTACAGACTACAAGGTAACTAGACATCAAGGGCAATCATATCTAGTTCAAAATAATGAATTAGAGTCTACTAGCTTAACCGATGAAGAATACAAAGCTTTTGAGAAAGGAAGGCAGTCAATAAGAGACTGGAGCAACGCTAAAGAAATTGAGATTAACAATGCAACCACTATTGAAGAATTAAAAAATATAGATACTAATTATGAAAATGCTAGAATTTGATTTAAGCCAAGCAATACCAGACCCTGAGTGGAATATATATGGTGCAGAATACTCAAAGAGAAGTCCTAGGCTTGTATCCCTACAAATCCAATGGGATGGATTAACAGGAACCTTGGACGGAACACTAGAACTTGAAGTGTCAAATATGGTAACGAGAGGAGAGGGTGAAGAAGACGAGTTTGTAACTCAGGTACCACTGAAGAAAGATAATGGTGACCCATTAGTGCTTGATTCAGCTAGCAATAAAGATAATTGCAAAATGGTATTGATTGAAGCACCTCACGCAAGTTGGAGACTAAAAGTAAACAAAGGTGGTATTACTGCCGGTATTATAAAAGCATTAATGATTGAGCCAAGTGAGTAGTGGAAGATACATAAAGGGAGTTGATGTCTCTTCTACAGATGTAGAAGATGAAGTACTGATTCCAATTAATAGTATTGGTGGAGCACCATCACGAAATTTATTGCTCAATTCAAACTTTGATATTTGGCAACGAAGAGCTACTAAGTTAGAAGTAAGTAGTAGAAGTAGAACAGCAAATGTAGCTACTATTAATACAAACTATGACCATGGTTACGAGACAGGCGATGAAGTGCAAATATCTAACATGGATAGTTCAGGATATAATGAAGAAATAGCAACTATTACAGTTACAGGAGCAAATTCATTTACATATCCAAATAGTGGAAGTGATGAAGTTTCAACTGCCGAGCCAAGCGGTTTTGTGATTCTTATTAACCGAATAGCAATGACTGTATTTGACCAAGATTACTTAGCCGATAGATGGGTATCACTTAAGAGCAGTTCAGATGAGACCTTAGTTAAAAAAGGTGACGGTCTAACATTCGAACATGGAAGCAGTCAATATAGTGGATTTGTTCAAGTGGTCCCAAGTCGATATTTCATAGGTGATGTGTTTTCTATTGCGTTAAAAGCTAAGACTAGTTCTGGAAGTCCAAAGTTAAGAATAGCACTTTTGAAATGGAATAGTGACTTAGACCAAATTGATTTTGATGTAGTAGATACATGGGGTTCTGACCCAACTCTAGAATCTGACTGGTCTTATGCAGGTAAGAGTGACCAAGCAACACTAACAACAGATTATCAGACAATCTCAAAAGAGAATATATCTGTTTCAGGTAGTAATAATATTGCGTTTGCAATCTTTACTCAGAGTGTATCAGCAGGTCAAATAATAGATGTGAAAGAGTGCCAGTTGCTAGTAAGTCAGACTATTGAAGATTACGAGCAACCAAATATTGAATATGAGCTTAATGAGTGCCGAAAGTTCTATCGTAGTAGTTACGCATTAGACGAACCAGCTCAACTTATAACAGAGCAAGGTCTAATAAAGTTTCCTGCTTCATTTGGTATCTCGAATGGTAACACGATTGGTACAATGAGTTTTGAGAGAATGTACGATGTGCCAGTTGTGACTCTATATAGTTCACTTGAACCGCCTGTTGCTAATAAATGGGAAGTATCCACAGGAGTTCAAGTAGGAATTACAACTAGCAACGAGGGAGAAAACAGTTTTGTATTAGTAAATGATAGTGGATTTTCAATATCCACATCTAGTGTAAACGGACATTATGTCTGCGAAGTAACAACAATTTAAAAAGAAAAATAATTATCTAATTTTAAGGAGATTTAACAATGGCTAAAGAAGACGTATCAAAAAGAACCCTAGTATCAGGTATTCCTGTTGCTTTCTTACTAGGTGTTGTATTCAACTCATTTAGTGGTAAAGTAGGAACAGGTGGTATTGATGATATAGTTACTACTATTCCATTATCTGATGACTCAGGTAGACTAGCAGACGGCTCAACAATTCAGATTGGTTCTGAGCAAATAACAGTTGGAACTTATGACTCTGACAACAACCAACTTACAGGTTGTACACGTGGAGCAAACGCAACAACTGCAGCTGCTCATTCAGTAGGTGATGGTATTGTGGTACTGACTGGTGGTATTCAAATTGCTGAGGCAGATTTCAATACACCTGAATCAAACGACTATCCTAGATTCGGATTTGACAACTTAGGTCAAAATTCAGATTTCATTGCATTCTTACCGTCTAATGCTGAGGCAGGAAGTGGAGAGAATACGGAAATAGTATTAGCTGATAATACCAAATTATCACATCCAAAGAACACTAAAGCTTACAAATTGTCAGACGGAACAGAAATTACATCTGTTGAAAGTGATACTAATAACACCAACTTAGGTAAGGTTAAACTTATTGTTACTGGTGGTGATGTTGAGTCTGCAACTCTTACAGCATTTGAGAAAAAAATAATTGATGTTCCAAATCAAGTATTCTTAATTGCTGTTCCTAGAGGTTGGAATGCTAATTCAGAAAACGATACTCCAGATGGTTGGGTTTATATGACTGGTAAGAGATCTATTGATTATACAGGCGTTCAAAATGCTGGTGATATAACTCTTGAGTTTAACTCTTATAAGTTACCAGGTTCTGAATCAGAACACCAAACTGCATTCACTGGTATTTCTTGGGGTGCATTGACTACATCAGGTCAAAAGCAAAACTTCACACCTCCAACATTGACTAATGACGATGCAGCGAAATTAGGAAAAGGCGAGATTGTGCTAAAGGCAGCAGCATAATTAGGGTATAGCTCCTAGCTAATTCCAGATAGCAGGCGGAATCTAAAACCTGCCTGCTATTTTTATATAGAGGAAGTAAGATGATATTTGTTCAAGAATCCATATACCAAGATTACATATTTGGAAAGCAAATCATAAGATTTGTTGTTTCTGATAATTATGATGATCTATTCAAAACAGATGCACAAATTGTGTCTGATTTGTCTATTCAAACTGCTGATTTTAGAACTAATATATTCAACTTAGGCAAATCCAAAGAAACTCTAAAAAAGGATAAAGGCTCTTTTTCTATGAGTGAGTTAGGATTCACAGTTACTACATCAGCAGTAAAAAACATAACAGATAAAAGAGCAATGTTCTTTTGTCTTCACGCAAACAATTTCAGAAAGCATAGATATTGTGCCACGTTTCTATATCCATTAGGTAGTAGCTTTGATGAATCTGATAGAACCTTTACAGGTAAGTTGAGTTCCACTATCACTGGTGATGAATTCGATTGGAAAAATGCTTCTCCATGGGATTTTGAAATAGAAGCTGATATGGAGATTAACTTCAAAGCATTCCAATTTGATTTGTCAATCATGAACGAATGTTTATTAGATGAGGATATCCTATTACCTGACGGTACTGAAACTGGTTCTATTTATTCAAGATTGACCGATAAAGACGGTGGTAATGGAGACCTTGAGACTGCATTTAAACATAAACCTAGTTATATATATGGTAAAACTGGTGGTAGTGACGGTTTTATAATTTATACTTCACCTCAGGGTACTATATATGATTCTTTAATGATGCTTTTAGATAAGACATCTGAAGTGTTAGATGAAATGCTAGGCACTACTTTCTCATTTGATATTGTAGAAACAGATTTAGGTATAAGTGTAAGAACAGCTTACTATGAATTAAAAGACCAAGCAAATGGCCATGAAATAAGTGAACTAAAAACTGATGGAGATATAATTGACTTACATATTGCTCCTACAGGTTCACCGAATTATGATAAAAATCCATATATAAGTAGCACTCTACTAAAACCAGTGTTTGGTACAGCTACTGACATACACACAACCAAAGAAAACATGCCTGAAATTTACAGGTATCACGAATCTAATTCATTTCTTGGAGCAAAAAATATAACTACAGTTCTAGCTGAAGTAGCAAGGGCATTAGGTTGTGTGGTTGTTACTAGATTTGTATCAGGTACCGGAATAGAAATAGAATTTGTTTCAAAAAATACTCTAGCAGGCTCATCTAATGTTTACATCATTGGAGCTAATAATTCAAGTTTCGATTCATCCTCTATAGCACTTGAAGATCAGATTGTCTACTATGCAGAAGCTAATCGATTAATATTAGAAGGTGGTCCAGATAGAGAAATTGCAGGAGATGAAGAAAATACATATAAGTACCAACAATTTGACCCTGGTGCAAAAGACTATTTCGGTAATTTCAAACCAACACCTGCATTAGAAGAGTTTCGAGATAAGATTAGAACAGATTCTTTAATAGAATATAAAAGACTAATCTTGTCAACTTCATACCCAGTTACTCAAATAAGATTTGATGGTGGTGTGGTGAGGTCAACCCCATTGAATCACGGAGTGTTATTTACTACTCCTTATGAGAGTACACCCTATTCTGAATTCTATGACCCAAGCAAGTATACAACTAGATCGCTTGACACATTATTAAATTCTGGGATTATGGTAAAAACAACACCTCAGTCTAATGAACAAGTTACCTTACTAGGAGCATCGACACCAGTGTGGCAACCTGCCTCTGATGTTGTAGTTAACATTAATGGAGAGAATGTAACATACAAAACATTGTCTGAATATGTGACATCATTAAATGATAGTGATAAACTCTATTATGAAAATACTAGAAAAATTACTGTGCCAACATGGAATGGTTTCTCCGCTAGTACTGATGGTTCAAATCCTAGTTGGAAAAACATAAAGATAGGTCAAAAATTACCATTGAAAGTGAAAACACTAGAATATGATGAAGTGGCAGATGAATGGAATGAAGTATGGTCTCCTGTAACGAACTGGTCTATAGTTAGCTTAGAAAGGTCAATGGATAAACCTGAGACCACTATAGAATTAGTTGATGAATCTGTTCACAGCATCTATGGTAATTATGATTCAGGAAAAGGTTCTTCACAAGTTCAAGGCACAGTAAATCAAAGTCCTCTGAGAAATGGGACAGTTGGTGGTGAGATTAGTGAAACATGGGTATTCAAATGCAATGAAGTAATAAAAGCAGATTATGCAGTTGCATTAAGAGATGATGGAAGAATAGAAAAATTCCAACCTCTTAAAAGTACTCATTATAACAAGTTCATTGGTATCGCTAAACAAGATGGTATCACCAATGATGTTATTAGAGTTCAAACAAGTGGAATAGTAGTATTAGAAAACTTGACAATAGATGAGAATAAGAGTCTCTTTGTAAGATATGCCACAGGAAATAATGCCAACCTGCAACAAACTATTCTTGAATCGAAAACAGCTGATGAAGACATGATATTTAGGTTGTGTAGGAAACCGTTGAATAATAGAGCTTTTCATTTAAAACCAGAATACATGATTTATGGCTAATCAAATAAGACTATACTATACAAAAGACTATCCTAGACCTGCTGATGGTAATCTTACAGGTGCTGCCCCTGGGGGTGGAGATATAACAGGAGACGATGTCGTTCTTGCCCCACTAAGAATGCAACCATTTCTAGTTGAAACAAATGAAGACTCAGGGAGAATGCATGGTGGTATATTATATAGTAATATCCTTGATGCCAGATATTCACACTCTATTTACCTACAACCTAAAATCCTTACACAAACAGTAAGAGATTTCTTAAATGAGTTCTGGATGGCTGATTTCAAATATATTCAGTTCCCAAATGAAAGCCCAGGGAAGAATGATGTAAGACAAGTAAATACAAGTGGTGGGAAAATACCTCTAAGTAGAATCAATGACAACAAATACCTAAATGAGATTACTCTAGAACTAACTGAGGTGTTACCAAATGGGAACTAATTTCACAGGATATTTTGAGCTCGGTAGTTTAGATACTATAAGAATAGCACCGATTAAATTCTTTGCTATTACTAGTGATAATCCTGCAAAGGAAGGTTTAGTAGCACCATTCGTTGAAGCTGGTAGTACATGGAAACTTGACCCAATAGTATTGCCTAATGATTCAGGTGGAGAGGAGACACAAGCATATAATTTAGAAGTAACTATTATTATCCCAAATAGTGAACATTTAAGAGTTGAGCAGATCATTAAACACTTTCAAAACACACCAGAAGATTTGGATTATATAACTATTGGATTCTCTCAATCAGGTGAGGAAGTAAAAGGGTTCTACTTGCCAGGTCTCGATTATAATAATCCTCTAAACAGCTTCCCTGTTGAAAACAATGAAATGATAATACTACCAGAATTAACTATGACATTAAATGTAGAACCTGCAGATATGAGAAACAGAACAAAAATTATAATTAAAAAATTCATCCCTCTCGATGAAGAATACGCACATATTTTAACATCAGATAGATTATAGGAGCTATACAAATGAAGAAAAATGCAAATGCAGAAAAGAAGAATAAAAACATTGATATTGAGTTCAATGGGAAGAAATATAGATATGAGTACCATACTATAAAGTCATTACCTGCGGAAACAGCAAATGAAATTATGCAGTGGTATAACGATGCTAAGAACCGACAAAAACAAGTTAATCTTAAAGAGGTTCATAGAAGTGATTTAGGCGAAGTAAAAGATACAGTAGTTGCTCACCTTGTAAGAGAGGTGTCAGAGAAAGGTGTTATGCTGGATTATGATTCAGCAGAAGCCAGAAGCTCTGTAAAAGAATTTATGATGGGTTTACCACATGACGAATTCTCAAGTATTAAAGATGAGATAATCAAGGATTTTTTTTTAAGTCAGGGGAAATTACATCTCGCTATGCAAATCTTGCGAGAAGAGCCAAAGAAATCCTCGAATCCAGAAAGCCTGATGTTATTGGCACAGTTGATAACAGCTTCAAAGAACTTGACAGAATCGCCAGAAAAGAAGAACTTAGAATCAGCTCCCTCGAAAGCGGTGAGTTAGAAAGACGAATTGAAGAAATATATCACACAATTTGGTATGTGCCAATATTAGCTAAAGAATGGAACTGCAAGCCAAGTGATATAAGGAATACTGATTATTTAGATTGTTTGTATAGCTTAATAGATAGAGTGAAAAGTATAGTAGATGGCAACTAGAGAACATGAAATATTACTAAACCTGGTAGCTTCCTTTAAGACTGAGAAAGGGGGAGTGAATAAGTTTGTTTCTGAGATTGAGAAGCAAATGAAAACTATCCAACCAGACATTGATTTAAATTCAGATGAGTTTAAGAAGAAAGCTGAGAATGTAATTGCAGAGTTCAACAAACTTAAAAATTCCACTAAAGGTGTTGAGGATATTGAAATTGCATTAAATTCAGATGAAGCACAAGCAGAGCTTTCTAGTCTTACAGATGCATTAGACCAGTTAATAGAAGAGACTGAAAAAATAGACACATCATTAATTGATGATGCATTTGGAGATATTGATACTAAAACACTTAATGACCTATCAAAAGCATTAGATGACTTAAATAAAAACGTTGATTTCAATGAAGCATCAAAACAATTCGAAAATTTAGTTGACGACTTTGAGCAAGGAACAGTTGAGACTAAAAAATTACTCGAAGCACAAAAAGATACTCTGAAAGAACTTGAAAAAACTGGTAAAGTTGGCACCAAGGGATATGATAATCTACAGGCAGAAATCAAAGAAACTGAGGGAATGTTAGGTCAGTATGAAGAGGCACTAAAGAAAGTAAAAGATACTACTGACGAAAACTCTAAAGGTGGTAATTCTTTCCTAGAGACATTTTTCAAAGCAGAAGCAATAGCAACCGCAGGCGAATACTTGTCAGAATTTGCAGAATCAGGTAAAGAAGTAAACAAAGCTCTCAAAGTAGTACAAGCACAAGCTGGGCTGACTGAGGCAGAGGTAGCTAGTTTAAAGGATTCAGCAACAGAATTGTTCCAAGCAGGAGTAGGCGAGACATTGTCAGACACTATAAGGGCTTTAGGAACAGCTCAACAACAGTTAGGGAGCTTCTTACCAAAAGAAGACTTAGACGACTTTGTCAAAGGTGCTGGTGCAATTGCTAATGTAATGGATGTAGAAGTTAATGAAGTAATTGGTAAGTCAAGGACTTTCTTGCAGAACTTTGCATTAGATGGACAGAAAGGGTTTGAGTTAATTGCATTTGCTTCCAAGGAAACTAATACATCAATGGCTGATACACTGGATACATTAGATGAATATTCAGGAGTAATTAGTGACTTTGGTGCATCCGCTGAGTCCTTTGTTGGTAGGTTAGCAGTAGGTGTAGAACAGGGAGCTAGGGATACAGACAAGTTAGCTGATGCAATGAAAGAGACTGCAATTAGAATAAATGCAGGAGACTTTACAACACCGTTTGAAGAGATGAAAGATGGTGCTAACGAAGCAGAGGGAGCAATAGTCCAAAGTGTTGAAGCCTTACTTAAACAAGCACAAACTGGTGACATCTCTATTGAAGCAGCACTAAACCAATCACAGAAATTAATCAAAGAAGGTGTTGATGCTGGCGAAATAAATGAGGCACTTAGAAACAAACTTAACGTAGCTATTTCTGGTACTATGGCTGAAGAAATTGGTGGAGAATTATTCACTAATATATTCTCTGCTGATGTTGACACAACAGCAGTTGCAAATTCAGCTAAAGAAATTGGTCAGACATTCTCAGATACAATTGGACCAGTTACAACTTTTGATAAACTTGAATTGAAATTCAAAGCGTTTGCTACAAAAGCTTCTTCATTCTTTGCACCAGTTGCATCTACTCTAGGTGGTGTTATAACAACTGCAGGTCAATTAGCACCTGCAGTATCAGCTCTTAATTCTGTTGATTTAAGTAAGATTAAAGACCAAGTGTCTTCTATACAATCAGGTATTTCAGGATTAGGAGATAAAGTACCATTTATAAAATCACAATTGGGAAGTTTAGGAAAGAGTGCAACTGGTTTAACTGGTATAGCTAGCAAAATTGGGGCATTGGGTCCTATTGCAATGAACCCATGGGTAATTGGTGGAGCGGCCGCAGTTGGTGCATTAACATTGTTCTTAACTAAAACAGAAAAAGGGCAAGCAATACTAGAGAATGCATCTAAAGGATTTCAAAACTTCATCAAACAAGCAGAACCTGTTCTTGATTCATTAAAAGACCTTGGTGGTGAAACTATAGATTTACTCATTGAAGTAGGTAAAATCATATTTGAAGTTGTCATTTTACCGTTTGAAATCTTGTACGAGGTAATTAATGCGGGTATATCTATAGTAAATGAATGGACTGGTGGTTTACTTGGAGCGACTGATATATTTGAGCTTATTGCAAAAGGTATTGATGTAGTTTCGCAAGGATTCAGTTCTGCAGGAGATTTTTTGTCAGGTTTACTAGGATATATAAAGGCGGCCAAAGAGGGAATATTTGGTCTTATACGTGAAGCCCCTGAACTTCTTTCAAATCTTGCTGAGCTAGGAGCTCATTACTTAAATCCTGCAAACTGGTTTGGAGATGATGAGGAAGGAGACGCACTTAAACAGAAGATTGCAGATTCTGTAAACCGTGCAATGAGTGGGGCAGTAAGAGTGTTTGAACAAACAAACATAGGTAATTCAATAGAAAAAGCTTTTGAAATTAAAGGTAGCTTGGACAAGCAGGATGAGATTGGTAAACTAGTAGCTAAATATGAAAACGCTACAGATGAATTAGAAAAAGCTTCACTTGCTCAACAAATAAACAAAGAAATACCTGGTGTAGTTTCTGGGTATAAGAAAATCATTGATGAAAATGGCAATGTTACTACTGCTATGGAAATTAATGTAGATCAGGCAAAGAAATTAAATGAGGCACAAAGGGAAGCATTTAGTGAAGAAATCAAAACTAAGCAAAAAGAATTCACTAATGGGTTAATCAAGCAGGCTAACCAATACCAAGAGAATGAAGCAAAGATTGCTAAATTAAATGAACAGATAGTTAATGCCAATACTATTGAGAAATCTCAAGAATTACTAAAAGAAAGGGATAAATTAGTTGAGTCTCAAAAGAAAGAAGCCGAGAATGTGCTAGGTCTATTGGAAGATGCTAATGAAAAGGGTGTTATCACTGAAGAGTCTTATGAGGCAGTTGCCAAAGCAATGGGTAAGACTACTGATGAGCTGAAAGAAGTTGTAAAACAACAAACAAAATCAGAAGAAATAGCCAAAGATCAAAAGCGTTCGGTTGAAGATTTAGCAGCCGCTTGGAATAGTGTTAATGATAAATTAAGTAAAACTGTAACCGAACAAACAGAAGGACTATCGGAACTCAAAAGACTTGTTAGAGAAGCTGATGATCCTGAAGAAAGAGCAAGAGCACGTGAACAATACCAAAAACTTCTTCAAGATACTCGTGATAATGTAAGGGAACAGAAAAAGCTTAATGCAATTAATGAACAGATACTAATTGCTACTGGCCAGAAAATCATTGAAGGAAAATCACTTTTCGAATTAGCAAAAGAGGAAATTGCACTTCGTGAACGTGATATCCAAGCTACAGAACAATTACGTGAAATTGATAAAGAAAGATTACTGTTAGCAGAAGGTCGAGAAGCTAATGCTTATGATGAAATACAAGTAGGCAAGTTGCAATTACAAAGCATTGAATACCAACGTAAAGCATGGTTAGAAGTGTTATCTGCAAAAGGTCTAGTTTCCGAGGTGAATTTTGAAACTGGAGATGTTGAATTTTCACCTAAACTTAAGAAAGAAGAAAAAGCAGAAGTAGAAGATGCAATTCTTAGATTTAACCAACAAATTGCTCAACAGGAAACTAATCTTGAGAAACTTAGTCTTTCAATAAAAGCCGACTCACAAACTTTGGAACGTGAGCTAGCTGAGTTAGAAATATCTCAAATCGAATTTGAAATTGAAGCAGGTATAAGAGGAGCTTCTGGTTTTGAAGAAATAATTGACATGTTGAGTGAAAGACTAGAAAAACAAAAAACAGAAGTAGAAGACTATAATAATGAGATTGTTAAACTAGAAGAAGAGAAGAATGCAAAACTTCTAGCATTACAAACAACTGGTAGTGATACAGAAGAAATCGAAGCCATCAAGAACCAATATAATGTTCTAATAAATGAGCAGAGAAGACTATATATAGAGGCAGAGGCAAAGGAAACTGAAACTTACAAAAGAATAAGACAGAATGTCAGAGAGAATTTAGACTACAGACTAGAAAAATTACAGACTGGTTTGGAAAGAGAAACAGATCTCCTAAATGAAAGATATGATAAAGAGATTGAAAAAATCAGCACAGTAAATGAGTTGTATTTTGGATTAAGAGATTCTGTAAGTCAAGAAACATTAGATACAGACCTATCAAATATTGATGAAGAGTTTAATGTAAGAAAGGAAAAATTAGAAGAATTCAAAGAACTTGAGTTTCTAACTGAGGATGAATATAATAGAAAAATTGAAGCACTTGAGAAAGAGTCATTACAAAGAAGAGAAAACCTGCAGGAAGAATTCCGAAAGAAACAATTAATAGAAAACGAGATTCATGCAGAGCTTAACGCTATTGTAGAACGAGAAAAACAAGTAGCTGTTCTTGAATCTGAGCAAGAATCATTTAATAAGAAATTAGAGATATTCAGAGAAAATGTTCAAATTACAGATGAACAATATGAGCAACTATTCAACGCTCAGCAAGAATACCTTAAAGCTAGACAATTAGCAGAGGATAATGCGAATGATGAAAAACTACAGAAGGCATCTGAAGATGCGGCTGCTAATTTAGAAGCTATAAATAAAGAACTACTAAAGACTGGTAACTTTGACAAACAAGAATTTGAAATATTTTCTAATATAACTGAAGGATTAAGTAAGACTACAGGAGAGTTAGAAGAAAAAGGTAATGATCTGAATATAGCATTGCAAGATGTAACGGATTCAGCGGTTAATATTCTACCTGCTATTATAGCTGGTGCAGACCAACAAGCAGAAGACCAGTTTAGAGCCTTAATGGCTAGAAGAGTAACATTTATTCAAAAGGAAATAGAAGCATTTGTTCTTCAGTTGCTATTAAGCGAGTCCGTTGTTAATTATTTAAGTGGTCTTCCTTACCCATTAAATTTAGCGGCATTGCCTTTAGTTCAGCAAGGATTAAGTGCAGCGATTAAACAAATCACAACTCCAACTCTTACAAGTCTGTTATCATTTTCAGAAGGTGGAGACATAACTGGTTTATATACTAGTCCTACTGCAATTCAGGTTGGAGATGCAACTCAGTCAGGCAATGCTAACAATAGAGAATGGGTTGCAAATGATAGAAATATTAGAGAAATTGTAGAATTGTCAATTGCACTTCAAGTTAGAAATATGATGGCTGGTTTTGCTATGTTAGAAAATGCGATCAATGGTTTGTCTATTTCAACAAAACTTTCAGGAGAAGATATCGAAGTAGTTCTCCAAAGAAGACAGCAAGTTAAGAAACGTAGAAAGTTTTAACGTGCAAGAAACGTGCAATAAATATATAAAAATAAATAATCTTAAACTTTATTATATTAAAAAAAAGATACTATAGTTAGGACATTCGAGCTGTTACTAAATGGTTCCAATGTTTGGAAATAATTCTTATTAAATAGTGAATAAAGTCTCATAAAGCTATAAGAAATAGCGATATAAGAGAAATAAATAATTATAAAGTGCAAATAATGTGTAATAAATGCATTATTTTGAGCTGTTTCGATTGAATTTAATTACCTCTTCAATATCCTCAGCACTCATTTTGTTCAAGTAATGTTTTGATTGTGTTTGAATACTATGACCAATTAACGAACGTACGACATTATCATTTAATCTATAATCGTTCATCATCTCATTTTCTACTAATTTTCTAATTGCGTGGAATTTAACTTCTTCAACATTTTGAATGTTGAGCATTTTTCTATAGTTGTTTATATACACTCCCATTGAACCTGATGTTTTGAATCCTAGCAAAGAATTCTCACTCATGAAATATTTACTTTTAAATTCAAGTATCTCATCTAACAACTCTTTTAGACTTGGGTTGATTGAATAAGGGAATTCTCTCCACTTTTCATTTTTACCATGTATTAAGAGTTTGTTCTTCTGAATATGCCAATCTTCCATTTTGAAAACTTCATCCCTTCTCATACCTGTAATACCAATCAACCTTAATGTGTACATTAATCTTAATGCTGCCATTTTACTCTTTGGCTTGGTGCATTCATTTATATAATTATTAAGTGTCTCTATGTAGTGATTTAATTGGTCTCTTGAGCATATAGTAAATTTGTAATTAGTGTTCTTGATTTTCAACCAAGGCTTAATAGGGTTTGATAGTATAATGTCTGACTCTATACCAAAGTTGAAAACTGTTCTTAACTGGGTAAGTGAATTGTTGATAGTGGAGTCAGAATATCCCTCTTTGAATTTTAAATCTTTTACTCTGGAATCAATATATTTTGTTATCTCAAAAATATCGTTTAGGTAAAAGTCATTATTCTGCATTAGTAGCTTAATACCATTTATAAATGTAACTTTAGATATTTTTTTTAACCTCGAGAGTTTCAACTCTTTATATTGCAAGAATAATTCAGAGAAAGTATCAATTCTATTAGAGTTAATCCCATTCTCTCTTTCAAAATATTCTCTGACTCTCTTGTCCAGAACTTGAATAGCAAACTCTTTGTTTGTTTTGTTCCAGGGTAAATTTTTTATTGACTTCCTGTCACCAAATATATATGTATGTATATAGCCGTCCCTCTCAAAACAATATACTCCTTTCTTATAGTCAGGATGGTCCCATCGTTTTCCTTTTCTCTTTCTAGTCTTTCCCATCTTTAGTTTTTTCTTTCAGTTTCTTAGCAAGTAGTTTAATGTATTCATGAGTTTCTTCATCTTCAGCTACATTACTCTCATCTGTAAAAAAAGATAATAAAGTGTTAAGTGTGTCCGGAAACCAACTAAAGTCATTTAATAATTGAGGAACTGCAAAGTGTCTTTCTATATATGAAAGTGTCGGAAATATAATTTCATAATCTAGTGAGCACTCATATAATGTTTGAAGTTCTAATAAGCAGAATTTATAAAAATTCTCAGTGTGTTCGAAAAGTGCATTGTATTCAATAATAGCCTGTTCTGCAGTTATATCTTCATTAGAAAACACAACACGTTCAGCAATTCTTAAGCATCTAACTCTAAGTCTGAACTCAATTTTTCTTTCCAGCTGGAGCATAGTCCTTTATAACCTTTTTTACTATTCCAAAAATTATAAAATCTTCCATATCACCTAACTTTATATCTTTCACACCAACGGAATCAGACTTTAGGATAATACTCCCATTCTTTTGATGAACAAGGTGCTTAACGATCGGCATTCCATTCAGAGCACCAACAATGGTGCAATCATAGTTTGGCTTATTAGTACACACCTCAAATATTATTATGTCACCAGAATTAACTCCTGCATCTTGCATAGAGTCACCATTAACATAGATTGCATCATGAGACTTTTCATCAATACTCATGCCTAATGCTAAAGGCATATATGTAGTAGGTAAATCATTAAGGTCTGTTAATGTACCTGTAGCAGCACTTGCACTCATAATGTGAAGCTTAATGTTTGCGAGCATACCTTGAAATTCTTTTGGTATTCTATATACCTCTTCTTTGTATTTTTCATGTGTATCTTCTACTCTATTATTGAATATGTCCTTCTTCTTACCAGAACCTCTAACTGGTAAGTTTTCTAATACGGCTGGTTCACCAACCCCATGAAGATACCATTCAATATTTATACCAGTTTTACTCAGTCTGTTCAAAGAAGACTTATTAGTATAAACTCTATCAGTATTTAAATATGTATTTAATGTAGATGGAGTCACTCCTAGAGTGTCTGCAAAATGAGTCAGATTATTATAGTAATCCTCAATGAACTGTCTTAATCTTTCCTGCGGTGTGTCTGCCATAAATAGAACCTAATTATTAGAAAAATACGAAAAATTTTATGAAAATATTTGTTTTTCATAAATTAATTATTAAATTCGTAAAGATAATACGATAATGATACGAAAATTATTAACAAAGCGAGATTCAAAATGCCAAACTATATGATAAAATCAGTAACCTTAGACCCTGATATATTCAACTATATCTGTGATACAGTAGATGGTAAAGACGATGAGAGAAAGAGTTTTTCAGCCGCAGTCAACTATCTAATAAAGTCACAAATAGCCTTAAAGAATGAATTAAAGAATCTAAAGGAAGAACTTATAATTAAAAATGACAAAGAACCTGCAGGAATCTAATTAAAGAAAATTAGAAATGCAAAGTAAAATTAATACACATTTTAAGAAAAATAAGAAAATCTATATTAAAACATGAAAGTGACAATAAAGAAAAATGATAGAAAACAAAAGTCTGTAAGGCTCAACGAAGATGAAAGAAGAGATTTGCACACAGTAGCAAAATGTGTACTTGGTAAGACTGAGTCCGATGCAGTTGCAATCATCTTTTCTGAAATAGCAAAAGAGTATAGAAAGAATAAAGATTCTAAAGAATTGATAATAAAAATAGAAATGGGATAACTCTGGAAAGTTACCCCATTAAAGAGTTGCATAGAGTATGAGGCTCTATTGCCATGTAAATTCACAACAAATATAAGGAGAAGTTATGGAACTTCAAAATTATTTCGCGCAAGTCGGCATGAGAAAGAAAGTGAAAGATGTCGCAAAGTATATAGCTGAGGAAGTCCGTCCGGATGAAAGAGATGAAGCTCTCTTTGCTATATTCTTAGAAGTAGAGGATGTTCTAAAGAAAAAGGGTGACTCATTTTCATCCCAATTTACCTGTTCTGAACTGTTAGAGAAATTATTTGATAAATCAAGAGATGGGAGATACCTAGTCGCAGTTAAAGATGGTTCTTCTGTGAAACTAATGAATCAACATGTCTGAAAATGAAGAACTATATAGACTGCTAAGTATACCTGAGGCACAGGAAAAGTTCAAGATAAGTAGAAAAGAACTTAACCTATGTTTTCAAAGAGGTTTGAAGTTCCAAAGGGTTGGAACTAGGAAAAAAGTGTGTCTTAGATGGTGGATAGACTATTTAGAAAGTGATAGTAAAAACAGACAATTACACAGTTCAGTCCGAACAAAGAAACGTGGCCATTTTAAAATGGACTCAAAAACAAAACAATCAATTTATTCAATATAGAGGAAAGAAAATGTCATTAAATATTATTAACGCAAATGATGAAATTAAAATAAATAGAATAGTGGGATTACTTTATGGTTTCCCAGGTAGTGGTAAAACATCTACTGCTAATACTTCAAACAATCCTATAACATTAGATTTTGACAATGGCTCTCACCGTTCAGGATTTAGAAAAGATGTTATTAGAATTGACAGATGGGAAGATATTCAATCTGATATGAAGCAATTCTTCAAAGTGATTGACAAGTACGATACAGTAATAATAGATACAATCTCGACATGTTTGGAATATATAGGTGAGTATATAGTAAGAAATGACCCAAAATTGGGTAGAAATAAGTTAAGATTTTACGGTGAATTAAAAGATGTCTTTGGAAAGTTTGTTCAATCATTAAAAACAAATGGTAAAGACTTAATATTCATTGCTCAAGTCAAAGAAAAAGAAGAAAACGGTGTATCAATTAAGCGACCTGATATCACTGGTGGTTCTTACGATATAGTTACTTCACTATGTGACTTCATAGGATATCAATATTATAAGGACAAGATAAGAGAGTTAGACTTTGACCCAACAGAGGAATACATTGGTAAGAACCCAATGAGTTTTGACAAGATTGACTTACCTAACTTCGCTACTGAGCCAGACTTCTTCACTCATAGAGTTGAGGAAATCAAAGAAAGGTTAGGTAACATCTCACAAGAACAAAAAGATGCAGCTGACACAGTCAAAAATCTAATATTAGAAATTAAATCCGTAAAATCAGTAGATGATCTAAACACAGTAGTTTCTGATATAACTAATGCAGACTATCCAAAAGCTATTACCGCTCAGCTCAGAGAATCAATATCAAACAAGATGAAAGAGATAGATGCTCACTTAAACAAAGAAACTGGTAAATACGAGTTGAATGTCAAAGAAGAACCTAAGCCTAATAAAGAAAAGAAATCTACTAAACCTAAAGCAGAAAAAGCACCTGAGGAAAAGAAAGAGGTAGAAGAAGTAGCTGAGTCTGAAAAAGAAGAGGAGCCATTGTTTTGATAAAGATTTCAGTATCAGTACTAGACGCATTTAATAAGTATATAAATGAACATCAAAAGCTTAGTGGTGATTTGATATATCCAGATGGAGATAGTTTTCTAGAATACTTTGATAAGGAATTCAAACAGACAGTTGACATGCAATATGGTTCTGCAGTAGATGCTATAATTGAAAATCCAGAGAAATACTGGAGTCCTGAACATCAGGAATATATCTACGATGGGATTGCATTTCCGAATGATTACATCAATAGCATTTCGCAATTCTTTGATTACTCATTCCCATTTCAAGTTAATGGAAGCACCATCTTTAAGATAGGTGATACAGAAGTACTCCTATCTGCTAGGGTGGACCAGTTGCACGGAATGGAAGTAGTTGAATTCAAAACGGTCTGGTCATCATACTTATATGAGAAATTCGCAAAGTCTATGCAGTGGAAGTGTTATAATATCATATTTGAAACTCCTAGGACAAAATACATAGTTGCTGTTTCTAAAAGGAGTGCAGGTGGTGAAGTGAAACTAAAACAAATACATCAATTCTATCTGTATCATTCAGAAGAGAATTTATTAGAAGTGAGTCAGTTACTTTCTCAATTAGTTGACTTCCTAAAATCAAAGAATCGATTAAATGAAATGGAGATTAAATATGACAGAAGCAAGTCCAAGGAAACTGCCTAAATACTTTGTAGTCTCACATGTAACTCATAGTCCCAAAGTAGCAAAACATTACACAGTTAAAAGTGGAATAGTTGAAAGGGAAGTAAAAGGGTATTATGACATGAGACCCATAAATATGATGGACATAATCTACAGAGTAAAAAAAGAGTACGCATAGACTCAGTAGAGGACGCAGAGAACTTAGCAGTAAAAATGATTGAAAGTGATAAAGAAATAGCCATTGATGCTCTGGAAACATCAGTGAAATTATTAAAATTAAATTAAGAGGTAATTGAAGCCATGCAAATTCAAAAAATCAAAATCAATTCCGTATTGGGAATTGAGAATATAGAAATCTTCCCTGGTAAGATTAATAAAATATCAGGAAAAAACGGCAGAGGGAAAACATCATTCATTGAGGCAATCAAAACTGCTCTAGGTGGTGGAAACGATGCTGAGCTGATTCACAAAGGAAGTGATGAGGGAGAAGTTGTTATCATATTTGACAATAACATGCATCTTAAAAGAAGAATCCGTGGTCCCAAAAGAGGAGTGATTGAACTTCATGATGGAGAGGGTAGAGAATTAAAAGCACCACAAAAGGAACTGAATAAACTATATGATGCTATTGCAGTTAATCCAGTTGAGTTTATCAACGTCAAGGATAAGGAAAGAGTTGAATTACTACTCGAAGCTCTGCCTGTAGATCTAGAATTGAATGAATTACTTAAGCATATCTTATGTGATATAGACTTATTAGGAGTTACATCAGACAACCGCGAAGATTTGCAGAAAGTATATGATTCTAAATATACAAATACATTAGAATTCATTGATGATATAATCAGCCAAATAGCAGATGAGAGAAGGTTTGTGAAACGCTCATTAGATGAAGCAAAAGCATCTATTAAACCACTCAAAGAGTCAATTGTTGAACTTGATGTAGATGCAGATGAGACTAAAGAAGAGATATCAAAGATTGATGAACTTCTTGAAAAAGCATCAAATCAATATCAGTCTCAAGTAAGTGCTATTGAATCTAAATTTCAGGAAGAAATTGAACAATTAAGACAGAAGAAGGACTCTAAAAAAGAAGAGATAAAGGATAGGTTCAATGAGTTTAAGAACAGTAAAACCAACGAAAGAACAAGTTTGCAAGAAAGACTTGATACTTCAGCCGCACTTTTAAAAACCAAAGAGGAGATAGAAAACCAAGAAAAGAAAGCAAAGAAGTATGAAACTATATGGGAAGCTACTGATACTTCAATTAGGAGCCTGAGAGAATACAAAACCACATTATTGAATTCGATACCAATTGATGGATTAGAACTGAAAGATGGTGTTATCTACAGAAATGATATTCCTTACTCTAAACTTAACAAAGCACAACAACTTGAAATAGCCATTGAAGTTGCTAAACTGAGAACAAAGGATATTGGAATTATCTGTGTCGATGGTATAGAGATATTGGATTCAGAAAGTCAGAAAGTATTGTTCAACAAATTTAAAGATTCAGATATTCAATTCTTCCTCACAGAAGTTACTGACGGGGAAGAGTTAAATATTGCTACTACGGAGGAGAAATGATTAACTTTTTTGATGTAAACTTTGATAGAATAATTGTACATAAAATTATCCCAAAGACACCAGATACAGATGCAGGAAATGTTCTTAGATCAGAAACCTTAGTAGATGTTCCAATAGGTACATTACAAACAATTCAAGATAGGTTATACGATGCTTCTATGTCTCAAAAATATTTTCAATTAGCTATTGAAGATAGCACTGAGTCAGGATTCTATGGTATTGTTAAAAACTTACATAATCATAATGATGAGATGTTCATTAAAAATACTGGTGATGTAGCAGAGCTGTTAGCACAATCACTAAAAACAAGTTCAATATCAGGTGGATATTTGGTCCTATTACAAGGTATGACTGATAGGACTAACAAGAAAGTAATTGTGGCCATAAAAGCCGAAATGCATAATGCTATGTCAATGAATAATAATACTATCAAATTGATTCAAGATGTGTTTCTATCCCCATCGAAGAAGTTCCTAAAGTTTGGTTTATTATTCGAATATAATGCACCTCAAAAAGAAGAGTTCGAGGAAATGGAATATCCAAACGATACATGGGGAGCATTCATATTTGACCAGCAATTCAAACCTAACTCATCATTAGCAGAGTATTTCTTTAGAGACTTCCTAGGATTCACAACTGAATTCAATGGAAAGATTCAATCTCATAGGTTCTATAAAGATACTGAAAAGTTCATATTAGATAATATTATAGATCTGAATGAAAAAACTGATATGCTAAAGTTACTAGACTATGAGTTCACTCAGAACAACCAGGAAATAGATTTATCTCCTAAAGAGTTTGCTGACTCCTATATCCATGATGAGAAGCTTAATAAAGATTACAAGGATGATGTATCTGATTATCTCCCTCCTGTAATTGAGAAAGATTCAACATTGATAAGGAACCCTTTATTCAATAAGAAAGTTTTCTTTCCAAATGGAATTAAGGTGACTGGCTCTAAGGATGCCATAGAAGCTAATGTAGAAATCATTCAGACACAAGAACAGCTATCAGAACTCTCAACTCTTCAGGAAGGATATACTATAGTGAAGATTAAAGGAAAACCTTATAGAGATAATTAATATAGGATAATCGATGAAACTAAGAGATTATCAGGAGCAAGCAAAAAAGAAAATAAGAGAATCGTTCCAAAAGGGTAATAGGAGTGTCATGCTCCAATTACCCACAGGAGCAGGTAAGACGGTATCGTTTGTTAATATAGCTAAAGACGTAATTGATAAAGGTAGAAGTGTTCTTATACTCGTTCATCGACTTGAATTAATTAAACAGACGTTTGAAAAGTGTGCAAGGCATAACCTACAAGTATCTGTTATTCATAGTGACTTTGTTTATAAGAAATATTGCAAACTTCAAATTGCATCTGTGGCCACTTTAGCAAATAGAGTAAGAAGTTCTAAATCAAAATCATTACCTGAGGATATAGACTTAATTATAATTGATGAAGCTCATCATGCTACAGCTAATAGTTGGAGAGATATAATAAAGTTCTATCCTGAGGCAAAGATACTAGGAGTAACAGCTACACCAGTTCGTTCAAATGGTGAAGGGTTTGAAGATCTATTTGATGACTTAGTAGTAGGAGTAACACCCAAATATCTAATTGAAAAAGGTTATTTAGCAAAGCCAAAGCTATTTGTAAATAAACTAAGATTTGATTTATCTAAAGTTAAAGTTAAATCTACTGGCGATTACAACGAAAGAGACTTAGTAAATAGTTATGAGCAGTCTACCACCTATGGAGATTTGATTAAGACATGGAGAGACAAAGCTAATGACATGAAAACTGTTGTGTTTGGAATAAATATAGATCATGTCAAAAAAATAGTAAATGCATTCAATGAAGAAGGAATACCTGCAGTTCATTTGTCATCTGATTTTGACAATAGGACTAGAGATAGAGTGATTAATGATTTCAGGGATGGTAAGGTTAAGATACTAGCCAATGTGAATATTGTAACAGAAGGTTTTGATTTGCCTGCAATAGAAGCCGTAATGCTTGTAAGACCAACCAAATCACTATCATTATATTTACAGATGGTAGGAAGAGGATTAAGACCTGCAGAGGGCAAGGATAGAGCAATTATACTAGATCATGCAGATTGTGTTTTTACTCATGGTTTCCCTGAGCAAGATAGAATATGGACTCTCAAAGGGTGGAAGAAGTCAGATGGAAGAGATATACCTGCTACTAAGATAAAATTCCGTGATGTAGAAACAGGTGATGAGTATGAGCCAAGAGATTTACCTCCTCATGTCACAGAAATTGAGCTAGTGGAAGTAGATGCCGATGAGTTCAGAAAAGCAGAATTAGATAAGTTATTTGAACTTCAAAAAGAACAAGAATATAAACCAGGTTGGGTATGGTACCAATTCCTAGAGAAGTACAAGATACCCACTAAGAGTGAAATAAATTATGTTCAGCAGAAAGCTGGATATAAAAAGAGATGGATATATTATCAAAAGAAACAATTTGGTTATACCAACTAAAAAGAGAATATATAAATGAAAGAGAAAGAAAAGTTTTACTTTCAACATGATTATACAGCTGCATCAGATATTAAGATACAAGGATTAATGACAGAGTTCGGAGGTCTAGCGTATGCAATATTCTTTGGAACAGTTGAATTGTTACACCAAGAAACAAAACATAAGTTACCACTGAAAGAATATGTCTTTAGGACTATATCAAACATCATGGTAATAAAAGACCCTGAGCTTGTTAAAAATGTAGTAAGGAGTTGTATTGATGATTATGGACTGTTCGTTGAAAAGGATGGTTATTTCTACTCTAATAGAGTAATGCAGAACTTCAAGAAAAGAGAGGAGATAAAACAGAAACGAGCTGAGGCTGGTAGAAGAGGTGGTAAAGCATCATCCAAGCAAGATGAATCAAGTGATGTGAAAGAGGAAAGCACACCTGAGCCAGAAGAGAAATCATCAAACCAAAACCAACCATACGGCAACCAAAAAGAAGCAAATGCTAAGCAAGTGCTTAAGCAAAATCAAGCAAATGGAAACAAAGGAAAGGAAAGGAAAGGAAAAGAAACAAAAAAGAAAGAAAATGCCTTAAGAAAAGGCAATGTACTTGATATTTTCCTCTCTGAATATCCTAAGCAGATAAACCGAGCCAAGCTTGAACCGGTACTCATGACCTTTGACGGAGACCTGCAAGAACTCGTAGATGGTGTACGGCGACTCAAAGCTTACTCTGAGGCATTGAAAACGGAGAAGCAGTTCATTCCGAATGCTGAGAACTTCATCAGGAATAAGGACTATCTGAACCCCTATGAGTTTACACCGCCAGACAATGACGATGAGTTAGAGGATGATTCTGAATTAAACTCTAAACTCGTTTATGAGCAAGGGGGTTATTAACCATGAGCAGAAAACCACCTCCATTTTCCTATGAAGCAGAGATGATTGTCCTTAGTGCTATGATGCAAAAAGGAGAATGCATTGATATTGCTAGAGGAGAATTGGTAACATCTGATTTCTATAATGAGAAGCATTGTCTAATATTCGATGCTTTAATTGAGATGCATGATAAAGATGAAAGGATAAACATACTTTCACTAGAGGAAAACTTAAAGAAGAGAGTTAAGTCAGATGTAGTACCAAGCAGAGTGCAATTAGCCAAAATTTTAAAAGAATCCTCAACTACACAAGATCTAAAGCAACATATTCTAATTCTATTGGAGAAGTCATTAAGAAGGCAAGTCTTAGAAGCAAGCAGAACAGCATTGCAGAAAAGCTATGAAGAACAATCAGAAATATTCGATACTATAGGAGAGTTAAGTTATAATGCAGAGCTAATACAAAGTAAGATTAAGAGTGAGAATCTACAACTTGACAACGAAAAATCAATTAATGATGCTTATGAATTTGGAAAAGGAATAATAACAGGAAAAATTCAATTACTTGATACACCTCTTCATGACCTCAATAGAAAAATGATGTTCTTACCAGGGGAGCTGTTAGTTGTTGGAGGTCGTCCATCCATGGGTAAAACTGCATTGGGTTTAACATTTGCAGAATACTGGTCTATGAAACATAAGACTGCGTTTATCTCACTAGAGATGACAGATCTAGCATTGACATTAAGAAGAATGAGTTTCTATACAGGGTATTCAAATAGAGAATTACTGAAAGATGATGATAAGTTGAGGGAAGCTAGAAGTAAACTTATTGACATGGAGACAAACAATCTCATAATAGATGACCGATCTGATTATCACTACAATAATCTAAAAGGAAGAATAAAGCAGTTAGTTAAGAAGTATGGTGTTAAGGTAGTAATTGCAGATTACTTGCAATTGTTTCCTAGTCAAGGAAATTCAAAGAGAGAGGAAGTAGGGAATATTTCAAACCTACTAAAAGCTATTGCTAAAGAATTAAATATCTACATGGTGTGCCTTGCTCAGTTAAGCAGAGAGAGTGCCAAAGGTGGTAAGACTCATAGTAGTTATTTCCCAAAGATGGACCACCTGAAAGAAGCTGGTGAAATCGAGCAAGATGCAGATCATATATTGTTAGTTCATAGACCCGAATACTATTTACCTAATAAAGATATTAATTTGGCTAACAGACAGGAGCCAGTTGCAAACCTTGGTATGCTTTTCTATTCAAAACAAAGAAATGGCCCAACTGGTATTATACCTATGACCTATGAAAAGCCTAGAATGAAGTTTACCAATTTTTTAAGTTGTCATGATGAAAAAGTGTATGATGAAATAAGGAAAGAGCAGAGAAGAGACTACATGCACAAGCAAGAACAAGGAGAGAGTATTTTTTAGATATTACAAAAAATCTTATATTTGAGCTGCAACAGTATTTACTAAATGATTTATATGGGGTAGCTATGGAAATTCAAACTAAGCTCAAAGCACTAGCAGATAAGATTGACAAATTAAAAGACAAGATTGGAACAGAGGAAGCCACAAAGAATGCATTCATAATGCCGTTCTTAGATATATTAGGTTATGATATATTCAATCCCACAGAAGTAGTTCCAGAATTTATTGCAGATCAAGGCATCAAGAAAGGAGAAAAAGTTGACTATGCAATATTTCAAGATGATAATCCGATTTTAATTATTGAGTGTAAACATTGGAATTCAAAATTAGATGTTCAACATACTCAGCTATTTAGATACTTCTCAGTATTGAAGACAAGATTTGCACTTCTTACAAATGGGATTGAGTATAGGTTTTATACTGACTTAGATAAAGCAAATGTCATGGATTCTAAACCTTTCCTTGAATTCAATATATGTGAGCTAAAGGATTCAACAATCAAAGAAATCACAAAGTTTCAAAAGTCTTCATTTGATGTAAGTTCTATATTGGATAATGCAGGATATTTAAAACATACCAAAGAATTAAAGTCTATTCTGAATTCTGAACTTGATGAGCCAAGTCCAGAGTTTGTAAAATTCTTCATATCTAAACTAAGCAAGTCCAAAAGAGCTACAGAAAAAGTAATTGACGAGTTCACACCACTTGTCAAAAAAGCGTTTGCCCAACTAATGAATGAGAAAGTTAATGCTAGGTTAACATCAGCTCTTACAAAAGAAGCTGAACAGCAAAAAGATGAATTAGAAGAAGAGAAACCAAAAAGTAAAATCGTAACTACAGAAGAAGAAGAGGAAGCGTTTCAAATAGTTGTTGCAATCCTAAGAAGAAAAATTCCAAAAGAAAGAATAACGCACAGAGATACACAATCATACTTTGGCATTCTCCTCGATGACAACAACAGAAAACCTATTTGTAGACTACATCTCAATACTGAGAATAAGTATATCAGTCTTTTTGATAAAGATAAGAATGAGAACCGCCAGCAGATGAATTCAATTGATGATATATACAAGTTTGAAAAAGAAATTCTTGATGTGGTAGACTATTATGAAGATTAGTATGTTTTTCATAATTGTATTTATTGCAAGTGCATTTAACATCTATTCCCAGACTAAAGCAACCACGGAAAACGGAACTGAGGTTATTCTTTTCGATGATGGAACCTGGGAAGATTCTAAGGTTGTTAATAGAGGAGACTGTAAAGAGTTAATAAAACTCGTCGAGACAAATGAAACTACAGGTTTCATGTCAGAGAAACCATTAAATGTAGATTCAGGCAAGTTGACATTGTCTATTACATCAGTTAAGAATGGAAACGTTATAGTTGTATCAATGACAATCGAAGGAGATAAAAAACTTATCTGTATTGGTCCAGATGATAAAGTTGTAATTACTAAGAACAATGGAAAGGAAATTGAATTACCTAAGTTGTCTGCGAAGAATTGCAAAGGTGAATATACTTTATTCATTGGCAAACCATGGAAGACAACTGAATTAATAGAAACTCTTTCTAGTGGTCAAATCAAATCTATAAAAGTGAAATCCTATGAGTTTGAATTTAAGTTCTACCAATCAACACTATTTCAGAAGACACTTAATTGTTTAGATAATGTAGAAATTAATAAATGATTTAACATACCCTGCTAGTTCTCTTTAGCGGGGTTATCTTTTTTAATTCTTTCTAAATAGCCTACACTTATTAAGCCTGTAGGTAGTGCAACTACTCCAATCCCCAGTAGTGAAATAATGCCACTAACAAGTTTTCCCATTGGGGTTATAGGGTATATGTCACCATAACCAACTGTTGTGAGAGTAGCGACAGACCACCACATAGATACTAACACATTAGAAAAAACTTCTGGTTGAGCTGGATTTTCAATATAATACATCAGAAAACCGCTAATGAATATCATAAAGAAAGTTAAAATAAGAGTGGAGATCAATTCATTTTTCTTATCAATTATGATTTCTTTAATTAGTAAGAGTGATTTCATATACCTGTTAAGTTTAAGTATCCTAAAAAATTTAAATATTCTTAGTATTCTTATAAACCTAAAATCAACTCTTAACAAAAAGGGTAGCAAAAAGGGGAGTAATGCTAGCAAGTCAATTATTCCATAAAATGAAAAAACAAACTTTAATATTGATTTGAATTTGCTACTAGCTGGATGAGTTAAATCAGAAATATAAACCCTCAAACAGTATTCAAAAACAAATATTGTCATTATTGACTTACTTAGTAAATCAATATATTGTCTGTATTCAGCATAAATATCATTAATAGACTCTATAATTAAAAGGATAATACTTATAATTATTAGTATAAATATTAGAAGGTTAAATATACTATTTTTACTCTCATCTTGATAGGCTATTAGATTAAAAATCGCCTTTTTCAACATATCCTCCAACTGGATAAATTTTAGAAAATGCTTAGTTGTTAAATTATAATATAATATATATTCAACACACTTTACTATACCCTTACTCTATCATCCCCTTATTCAAACTTAATATTTTGCGAAAAATATGATTAATATTTGATATTCGTAAATAATTTATTAATTTAGTAAAGTGTTTAAAAAAGAGTTGCTGGAACAAATATGAAAAATAAGAAAAGTGAATACGAATTTGACAAGTTTGATTTAGGAGTTGAGTTGAGAAAACTTCAGGGGTCATTACTCATTACTGACTTGATTACTGCAGGAGTTTTATTTGTTCTTGTTATGATTGGGTATCATTTGATATGATGAAGTTGAAAGACTTTTCTAAGAAGTATGATTATCCAGTCAGGGCAATCCGCTACTTCATGGAAACAAAGTTGACCAAAGGGAAGCACTACAAAGTAAGAGGAGGTAGGATAGTGTTACCTGAAAAAACTCAAGAACTAATTCATCAGAGATTTAAAGCAAGGAAAGACTATCCTATATCATACAACCGAATCAATAGTGAATTTGGATATAGGATGAAAGAGCTGAAAGAGTTCACGAAAGAGGAAGAAGATTATATACTAATTGGTCAACGATATCATTTCACCAATGAGGGTTATCAAAAAGTAAAAAGATACAAAGAGGGTGAGCCAGTAAATCAACAACCAAGAAGAGTGACAGAGAGTTTACCAACAACAGAAGTTACAAGGCTAAGTAATTATTCAGAAATGTCAACAAAAGAAAAACACAACTGGGCAGATAAGATAGGATTATCTAAAGAAGTAAGAGACTTATTATTCAAATAGAGGAATACATGGCATCAGAGCTAATACCAAACATCACAAGAAACCAAATAGTAGAAAATGGATTGAACATTGTAATCCTATCAGCTAAGAATAACAGTACATTCAAAGTTGGTAAACCACTTTATTTGAGAGCTTCAAGAGGCTCGAAGCCACAAGAGAAGATCTTCAATGAAATAGCTGAAGTAGACGCTATCAATGAATATAGCAGAGATGAAAATGGTGACGTTTATGCTACAATTGAGAAGGTAACAAAATTTCAAGTCTCCACTTACAACAAAGAACAAAAGCTGTATGATATATTTATCAATGATCTGTATCTATCAAGTGCCGAACAAAAGGAATTTCTAAAAGAGCAAGGATTCTCTGAGGATGAATTCCTTGATAAATATGGTGTAGGAATGTACCAGGGATATTTAATCAAGTTTAACCTATGAAGTTGAGAATCTCACATAAGATTGCAGATAAGATTCAAAAGAGCGACTTGAGTTCTGACTTACAGTACGCTGTAGATGTGTTGGGTATTGAGCAAGTAAGAAAACTTATAGTTGAAATGGGTGGGACTGGTAGTCCTATTTACATTCCAGATGCCTCATCATTTGATAAACCTATATACCGAATGTTAGAAGAAGATTTTAGCGGTGATTCAATTAGAGATATTTCACTAAGAACAGGAATATCACAACGAAGACTAAAAGGAATTTATAAGAAATATAGAAAAGAGCACAGCACTTAAAACTCTTAAATGGGCTGTAGCAAGGGTGTTGGAATGCACCCAGTCCAGCAGGGGTATTCATCTCTCTCAACATGGTGCCCCTGTATTTTTAAAAGAATACAGGAACTAAAATGAATGACAAGGAATTAGAATCATTAATTGATGAAAAGGCAGATAGCTTTATTTCAGAACTTCAGTGGCACGATACATTAGATGTTCAGAACGCAGCAAAAAAAGCATTTTCAAAAGGCTTCAAGGACGGTATTGAATATAACAAAGAAAGTCTGAAGGCAACGGTTAAGGAAATGGTTAAGGAAGGTAAGCCTGAGAAAGTGAAAAGAAACACTAAGACTAAGAAGGCACCAACTAAAAGTAAGAAGAAATAACAGCACCGGTAGCATAGTTTGAAAAACCCTAAAGTAGAATAAGGACTCTATGCTATCGGATGCTTAAATAATTAAACCATACTCAAATGAGTGAATCAAAACGCAAGAAGGTCAGGTAATGCTGGGGGTGATGGATATGCACCCTACGCGCCCATAGTTGGGTATGGTTGTTTTATAAATGATATATGAGATATTAGTAATGAAAAAGTTAATCCTTAACAAAGGCGAAGGGAAGACAATCAGAGCAATTAAAGAATCTGCTAACACTAGATATCCAATAGTCTGTGTCTCTTCGGCGCAATGTAAATCAATTCAGGAGATTGCCAGAAAAATGAGTTACAATATACCTGAGCCATTAAATTTTAAGGACTATCCCAATAACACCATTGGTCGCCAAATCAACGGTTTCATAATAGATGATGCAGATCTGTTGTTACAAGAGCTGTTCTTAAACAAAGTTTGGATGTTGACAATGAACAAAGAAAAGAATGATGAATTATGCCAAAACTAACTAGAAAACAAAAGAGATTGCTCAAGTGTATCAATGACGGTATTGTCAAAGTGAAAGAGTACACTCTAGAAGATAAGAATGTGAAGTCAAAATATGTTCTCATTGATTCAGAAGGGAATGCAGGTGTAGCTAGACGTTCTGATGTCCAGGCATTAATTGATAACGGATTCTTGAAGATGAAAGAAAAGACTAAGGTAAATGAGTAAGTTTATAATAAAGAATAGCAAGGGTGTAATGGTTGCTACACTTAATTTACACAGTCGAATGAAAGAAGAATTTAACGCTATGACCATATCGGAAAAGAATGAATATATGAGAAATATGTTAGCTAATACTCCATACAGAGACTGCATAGTAGAAGAAATTAAATTCCCCTTTACAGTAACAATTGCAGGTAAAGAATGAGTAAAGACAAAATAATGACATTTAGACAACTAGAATCCAAAGTAAACAAACTAGAATCCATAACTGTTCTGAATTCAATACTAATAGCAATGATGGCTGTCTTACTTTTAGTACTATAACATAGCGTGGTGGAGTAAATGGTTACCTCACTTGTCTCATAAGCAAGAGATTACAGGTTCGAGTCCTGTCCACGCTACAAAGTCATCTTAGAACAAACCAATAGAGGCAACACTATGAAATAAGATAACTGAAAACAATACAATGTTGCAAGTGAGGGCTTCTTGATGTGCCCTCACATTTTTATAACTAATAAAAGGAAATACAATGAAAGAAGAGAACGAGCAAGAAGTAGCAAACAACGACACTCAGACAAAATCGACAGAACAACCAAAGGAGAATCCAACAGCAGAAACTGCTGACGGAAAAGTTATTGAAGCTACTGCCGATGGTTATCAAGTTGATGAATCCTCTAATGTTGAAACTAATACTGAGTCTCCAAATCTTGACAACGAAATCATTGAAGACGATGGTACGAAAGATTGGATTTATACACCATATGAATTCATCTCAGGTGGTAAACATAAAGGCTTGTCAGTTGCCACTTATGGATTTCAGACTGATAAAGGAACAACGTTAATGACAATTGTTGAGAGAGATGGAGTTATCAGCAATGATATTGAATTCATTCCTGAGGCAAGAATAATCAAACACGAAGACGGTACAAGATCAATTAAATAGAACTATTTCCACCTCTGTTCTACTTGCGAAGTTTCCCCCAAGAGATAAGTTCGCAAATTCCTCTGGCAGAGGTGGAGTTATTAAAAGAGTATAGGTAGAAAACATGAAAATCCAAACCACATTAGAAGAAGTTAGGTCGATTGAAAAAGGAATTAAGAAACATCACATTACCTCAGACCCAAATGGGAAAAGAAGAATAGGTAACAAGGTTGATTTCCATGTCGATGATTTAGGTAACCACAAAGAAGAAATCACTAGCAAGCAACTAATCGAAATAGCAGTTAGAAAAAACAAAGACAATTATGAAGTAGTTTATCTGCAGATAGATAAGAAAGACCGCTCAAACAAACTCGATACTATAGCAGTGAACGAAGGATTTGAGAAAGTACAATCTTTCCTAGAATGGGTATATAACCTAGCTGATGAGAAACCTAAAGATACTTTGAGTGTGTTACGTGGTAAAATCCTACACTGGACTAGCATAAAATACTAACCTTTACAGCGGTGCGGTCAAGAACTTTCCTTTATGCGTGTATTTACATCCGACTGCACCGTTTGTCTTACACCTATCCAAATTCGTAAAAATCTTAAATCAATCTTGCATTTTAATAAATTATTTACTAAATTCGTAAAGTTCTTATGAAAATAAGAAAGAGAAAGGTTTAGAGGAACCTTACATGTAAATTCACAATCAGAGGAGTTATCAAAATGACGGTAACATTTAACGAACAAATACTAACCTGTTCACCTGATAATAAGATGGTTATAGATACTGACGGACCAGCCGGAAATGTGTTCTGGTTAATGTCTATTGCTAGCAAGTTAGGTAAAAGGTTAGGGCTCAACACAGGGGAAATAGTGAGCCAAATGCAAGAGAGTGACTACCCTCATGCAATAGAGGTATTCAATGAACACTTCAGCGAGTATGTGATACTGGAATCACAATACGAAAACAATCTAGGCATGCAGCAAAAAGGAAAGGGGGTGAGTCAATGAATTATTTTAGAAAGTACAAGCTTGTAGTTGAGGAAACTACAGAGTATGCTCAAAAGAAGTACAATGCTTCTCACTTTATTTTCAACAAGGCTAAAGATATAATTGGAACAGATATCAATGTTCGTGAGCACATGCTATGTTTCTTCCTCGATAGTCAATGTAATTTAACAGGTTATTCAACAATATCAATAGGTATGGAAGAATTATGCTCAATCTCATTAAAGCAATTAGCCACTCTGGCGTTTCTATCCACTTCAACTAGAGTAGTGCTATTGCACAACCATCCAAGTGGTTCAAATAAACCAAGTGATTCAGATAAATCTGTAACTAGAGAGGTTAAAAAAAGTTTGGCAATGCTAGATATTAAGCTCTTAGACCACCTTGTAATTACTAAGGATAGTTACTATTCAATGCACGATGAAGGAGAATTATATGAGGAGGCGAACCAATGAACTACAACACAGTAAAGCTCACAGACATGGAAGTAGACATTGTAGTTGAGTGGAAACATAACGAGTTTAATATCACTAAGGTTGAAGACTTTAAAAACTCAGCTCCTTTTCTTTGCGAAAATCTAGATCATTCAGCATTAGAAAGATTCGCTCCAAAGCATGAGCCAGGTGACCAAGAGGCATGGGAAAATGAAATGCTAGTAGCATTCCATCAACTATCTCATTATGAGCAATGCGAATTGATGTTAGAAATATTGACTGACCCAGATACTTTTTACGATGCAATCTACGAGCAGATACAAATCAGTGAAAGCGATTATAAGGATATAATAGCTGATATAAGATACGATTCAATGAGGGAGGAAGCATAATGTTTAATGATGAATTCTTCCCAACTCCAAAGGAAGTAATTGAGAAGATGGTTCTTGAAGCAGATCTAAATAAAGAACACTACATTTTAGACCCATCAGCAGGGAAAGGAGATATACTAGAATATATAAAGTCAGACTTTACCACATTCGGTAACAACTACAATTACCTTGAAGATAGAAAACTATACGGAATTGAGTTAAATCAAGACTTAGCTACTATCCTAAAAGAAAAAGAAGTAAGGGTGTTAGCGGATGACTTCTTAGAATATGAACCATCTATGAGTTTTGATAGGATACTAATGAACCCACCTTTTTCAAATGGAGATGAACATTTATTGAAAGCATGGGAAATATTAGATTCAGGGAAAATAGTTTGTCTTCTCAATGCAGAGACTATTAAAAATCCATATACAAAGAAGCGAAAATTATTATTAGAAATCATATCTAAAAACGGATATGCAAAGGAAATGGGTCAGTGTTTCAAAACTGCAGAAAGGAAAACCAATGTAGAAGTTGTTATGGTGGTATTGGAAAAAACATCAGGAAGTAGATTTGAGTTTGATATTGAATACGATAAAGAGAAAAACACTCAAATCAATTCAGAAGTGCTTAATAATCAGATAGCTACCAATGATGCTATTGGGAACATAGTTAAGTATTACCAATTAAGTAGAGATGCAGGTATTGAACTTGTTAAGGCGATGGATAAATTTATTTATTACTCTGACCCTCTAAAAAGTGGGCACTATATGTATGGGCTCGATGAGATAATGAAAGACTTCAATAATAACAGCAATACAAAAAGACATAATAAGCTAATGAGTATGTTAAAAAAGGAAGTCTGGGAAAAAATCCTTGACCAAGATGACTTGAAAAAAGTAATGAGCTCAAGTGTAAGGGAAACTCTAAATAAATTCATTCAGCAGAACTCATCAATGGATATTACTGAAAAGAATATAAAAAGAGTGATATATGAGTTAATCTCAAACAGAGAATCAATCTATTATCAAACTATAACTTCAGTATTTGAAACAATGACTTCATTTCACAAGGACAATAAAGTACACGTTGAGGGATGGAAAACAAATTCTGCTTATAAAGTAAATAAAAGGATTATTCTACCCTATGGGATAGATTATAATGATTGGGGAAGTTGGAATATTAACTATAGAGGTGGTAATAGACCAGCTGTTTCAGATATTGATTTAGCTATATCTATGATCGATGGTAAAGACGTAAATGAGATTGATAAAATATATGACAGCATATATCAACAGTTTAAAGTAATCGAAACCCATGGCTATAAAATGGGCCACACTAATAAATGTGAATCGGAATATTTCAATATCAAATTCTACAAAAAAGGAACACTCCATCTGCAGTTCAAAGATGACAAGCTTTGGGAGTTATTCAATGTAACCGCTGCTCAAGGTAAGAACTGGATAGGAACAGAAGATCATGAAGAATACAAACAACTAATACAGGGGGATTAACATGAAAGTCAGAAAAGAATTCAGATCTGAAATACAACAAAGGATATTTGCTAAACTATTTGTTTACTGGACAGCATATCACAATGATAAGCATTATTCAGAATTTCCTGACCAGGAAGTAAATGTTGTATTCTTCGACTATATCAATGACCGGATTAAGAATCACTTACATCTTCCTGACGGTTGGCAAGATATAACAAATTACAAAGACCTAAAGAAATGGTATTTAGCACATGTCAATGGATAGAATGCAAATACTTATGAATTCAATCAGTGAGTGGTCCACCAAAACTTTAAATCAGAATAAAGACACTATTCTTGAAAAGTTAGAGGAGGAGCTCACTGAATTAAAGGATTCTAAGCGTTCTACAATCGAGGAAGTATATGAGGTAGTAGATATGTTTCATTTACTGCTAGACTACGCAGAGAAGTGCGGTATTGATGCTGAAACTGTACTTTTACTCACAGAACGAAAACACAGTATCAACAAACAGAGGAATTGGGTTTCTGTTAATGGAGTATGGAAACATGAAAAGGAATAACCATCCACCTACAAAAGAGGAGTTTCATTTAGGGCAGAGAGTAAAGTATTTGGCTACTCAACATGTTGATGTACTTGGTGAGTGTAAATACAAGAGTGATTTCTTAATCTCTGCTTATATGGAAAATGGTTTTATTCTTGACAAGTATGTTCTGAAGACTAAGAATAAGAAGCTGATAAGAACAAGATACTACGCTTACTTCATGAAGAGATTCAATCAGATTGAAAAGAAATATAAAATTAAAATTAATAGGGTGAACTAATGGGAACAAGACATATAACAATAGTAATCGATGAACAAGGAAACAAAAAGGTTTCACAATATGGTCAATGGGATGGTTATCCTGAAGGGCAAGGCTACAATATTTTAGAAACTCTTAAAGATGAGAGCATTGTTTCAAAGCTAAAAGAAAACCTCAACAAATGTAGGTTTATTGATGTGGAAGGAAAGGATAAAAAATTCATAGAATCCTATAATGCTAATGCGCCAACTTGGTCGAACGAACCCGACAAAAGAACTGATGAGCAAAAAAGATGGTTTGGTACTTACATCCATAGAGATGTAGGTTCTGATATACTCAGAAATATTGCAGAATCTAAGGACGAAGAAATCTTGATTGGTGAACATGAATCATTAAAATGGATTGACTATTGGTATGAGATAAACTTTCAAACTAAGAAGCTAAAAGTATGTGATACTATTGAATTCGATTTAAAAAACTTACCTAAACCGAAGAAGTTCAAAAAGCAGATATATAAAGCTTTAGAGGAAGAAGAGGAATAATAAAATCATAGGCGAGGTGGCGGAATTGGTAGACGCATATTTCAAAAAAGGTGCTGAAATACGTAATGATTGGATAACTGGTAAATAGATAAGCTGGTGCAGGTTCAACTCCTGCCCTCGCCTCAATTTAAAATTGAGAAAAAGAAATGACCATCAACGAATACATAAAACGCAAAGACACTGACAGAGACTCAGGCAAAATGAAGAACAATCTTCATTGCAAGAGTGGTCTAACTATGTCTGTACAAGCAAGCGGTTCTCATAAATGTGAGCCGAAAATAGATAATGCAGATCATTATAGAACTGTAGAGATTGGATTGTTAAGTAGAAGAGTTGAAGACTTTGACCCTTATACTGAGATGGTTCGAAGAAAGCCAAGGATAGTGATATATCCCAATGTGCCAGTATCTATTGTTGACAAAGTCATAAGGGATAATGGTGGAATTGATTTGTCGAGGTGTGTGAAATGAAAAACATACCAAAGAAAATATATCTGAATCTAGGAATGGATGAGATAGAATCAGAAAACGTAAAAGACTTTAATGAACTAAGAGAAGTTACTTGGTGTGAAGATAGACAAAGTGAATCAGATATTGAGTATCAATTATTTGATAACCATTTGCTAATAGCTGAAATCAAAGGCTGGGTAAGAGCATTAAAACATAAAGCAAGGGAATTAGAAGATAGTATAGAAGCGGGATTATCATATGATGAGCAGGCAGAAAGAAGTGATAATGCAACTGATATGAGGTTAGAGGCTTTGCACTATGAGAGATGTTTAAAACTGTTGGAGCAAACAAATGAGAGATAAAGAACACTATTGTCAAGAATGTTTAAGCTACAGTAAGCGCAAACTGACCCAGCAAGGATGGTTGTGTGATTATTGTATTAACAAGAATGATGTTTTGGAAGCCAATAATAGAGCAGGAAAAAAACGGATAATTCGATTAATCAAAGGTAGGTTAAAAGGGCTTGAACTATACCTATCTCATATACCTGCTGACAAGATAATAACACCATTTGACATTGATGTAAGAACTGAGTTTTACAGATTAGAAGCGGAATTGAAACAATTTGGAGCAAACAAATGAAAGTCAGAGACCTTAAAAACATAATCAATAGGAACTTCACCAATATAGATAAAAAAATTGGTGTTGAGTTAGTTGATACGGGATTTCTGAAGTACACAAAACTAACTCCAGAGAATTATTACCACTGGTGGTATGAGGTAGAAAACAAAAAGGAAGTAGACCCTAAAAATTATACTTATGATTGGAATGACCTGCAGCCTACTTATAAGATGGAGACGATTAAATATTTAATCACTAGGCACGAAGATTACGAAAGTGCTTACAAGTTAATTGACAAGGTTTTGCAATTACACTCATCACAGCACGATGGACTAAGTACAATTTTAGACGTGTACGATACACTATACAATAACAGATTTGACAAACAACTATTTTAGGAGCAAACAAATGAAAGTGATTAGGAAAGAGCGTGAGCAATATGATGCTTTCAAGTGGGAAGGTGTCACATTTAAAGACTACGAGCGGTTTTTAGCCAAAATAGGAGCGGTTAGATATATAAGAAGTAGTAAGAATAATTTTGATTTTTCTATAATATATTTTAAACGTGGTCAAACTATATACGGAATGAAAAGGGGAGAATATTATATAAAGGCAGTTAATTATAATATATTTAATCGCCCTGAAGTTTTATCCGAAAAAGAATTTAAAGAACAATACGAGGTTATAGAATGAGCAAAATACAATTCAGAAAACTACTAGGAATATCAATATGTAAATTATTAGGTCACAAAAGGGAATACCCTATGTGTGCTCCACCTAGACAAAGAATAAAGTTAATCTCACATTGTACAAGATGTTATAAAAATTTAGAGGGAACCAAATGAAACAATTCACCGAACAAGAAGCTATTAAATTAGGCGAATCTAAATTCTATGAAGATTTGACAGCTAAAGAAATAGTAGCCTTTCAACTATATCAAGATAAGTTATGTATGCCGTTTGATGTATTCCATAAAGCAATTACAGAAGCATTAGATAGACCTGTATATACTCATGAATTTGTAGATTATAAGAGATTACGGTTAGAATTTGAAGGCAGGGTAGACAAACCAACATTAGAAGATATAATCAACATAATTCCAAAAGAAAAAAGAATACTTATAGGATGTTAAAATGAGCAAAGTACTAAAACTAGAAGGTATGGGTATGGGTTCGTCAGACGACATAGAACTCATTAAATCTGGTCTAGGTGAAGACGTTGAAATAATCACTTATGGGAACTTATACTACGATCCAAAACAGCTGAATAAAATCACAGTTGACAATCCTGATTATATCTATATCAATTCTACAGGACTGTATAAGGATGGAATCAAAGAGTTAATCAATCGGTTCAAGGATACAGGATTCATTCCTAAGAATGTAATCTTCGGATGGATTGAGAACTCTAGTAAATCAATTCCTACAGAAATCATTGATTATTACAAAGAGCAAGGGACTAAGTTCTGGGAAGTTGATGAAACTAATGGAAAATTAATTGAGGTGTTTAAATGAGTGAATTGAAAAGCTTTAAAACAAGTAAATGGCAGATAAAACTGAAATACGATGAAGATTTTCAGATATTAATGTGGAAAGCTAAGAATGGTAGGATTCCAGCGAGTACAGTTGAGCCTATAAATCCTATTATCGAAAAGATAAATACAAATAAAGACCGATGGGAATTGTATTGTAAGCCAAAAGAGTATGAATATTTGATTTACCACTTAAACTCAACAGCTAAAAAAGAGCATGAGGCGACTGAACTTACTTACGAGAAGGTTTACGAGGAGCTAAATGGGTTGAGAGGTATTCAGTTAGTACAAGCTATGAATAAATTTGAATGGTCAATGATTGATGAGGATAACAATGCACATCATTGGCACAAATTAACATCTTTATTCTTTGGTATGCGTGAAGCTGTTGAACGTGGTTTAATGAAAATAAAGAGGGTCAACGATGAGTGAACTAAAACACTTTAAAGGAAAAGATTGGGAGATCAAGGTTAAGTATGACGAAGATATGGAGATGGTGCTATGGAAAGAGAGGAAAGGACAAATAGAAAGAAGCATTCCTTTTCATCACGTTGATATGTTATTAGTTGTGATAAATGAGAATGAGAGTTATTCAGCAATCTTTGAGAAAGAAGTTTATAATCAGCTAATTGAACATCTTAGCACAATAGAAAGATTAGAGCTGGAAGATAATCAACCAGAACTGACATTGAAAGATTGGTTACAGGAAATGTACAATCTCACTAAGAAATATGCTGATTATTTTGAAAGGCAGGGTGAGGAGGGCTAAGTGAGTACAAAACACGAAATAAAGACAATTGATGACCTTGTTACACTGGTAACTTATGATAACAGACGGGAGTTTATAGATGCTATTACTCATCTATTAGACCAAACATTAATTCTGAAAGCTATAGGAGGTAAGTTTGACCAAAGCAATCCAATCAAAGGTGTTGGGTTTACTTGGGTTGAAGATGGAAAACAGAATTTTACAACAACAGTTGAGGCAACCAATGAAAATTGAAGTTGAAATACTAAAACCCAAAATGCCAAATTTTATTAGGTATAAGACTAAGAATTCCTTTAAGAAACAAGACGGAATAAACCCACAAGGTTCTGACAATACTATTCCAGTTGGCGAGCTAACTGAAAGACAAGCGGAGGAATACGCTAATTTACTTTCACTTACCTTCTTACAGCATTGGGAGAATCAGAAGAGAGGTAACAAATGAGTTTAAATGAAAATGAGCATGGGTATTCCTTTAAATGGAGCAAGTACAAAGGAGACTATGATAAATACGAATATGATATTAAGACGAAGTCAGGTGAAGTGATTCTAAACTGCTACCCAAACGCTGGAAAGTTCAATCTAAACTGGGGTGTCAGAAAACAAGTGCATGAAGAGGATGTAAGTGAGATAAAAATCAGTACCAAACCGCAATTGGGTATTAATCCTAGGTACTGGTATAATGATGATTATAAGGGGAATTTCAGAAAGTGGAAGGAGAAACATGATGACTAAAGAGGATATAAATAACAAGATACAGCTAAAGGTTGAAAAGTTATTCTACAGCCCTGAACCTTTTACAGATTGGGATATACTAAAACTTACATTGTTATTTATTGTATGGATTCCCTTTGCATATCAAAACTATTACAGGGAGAAGTATGATGACTAAAGAAGTAGAACAATCAAAGAGATAGAGAATGAACATAGACGAGATAAATGAATTAATTACTGAAAATCAGTTAATGACTGCAAGGGAATTTTATTATGATTCTGGTGGCTGTGGTTGTGATGTTGACTCAACAATTAGCTTTGCTGAAGATTATATTGACTATACAAATATAACAAAATCTAAGTTAAGAACACTCACAGCTAAGCGGAATAAGTTGATAAGAATTGAGATTTATAGTTATTTAGACGTCAATAGAGAAATAATTTTTAGCTCTAACTATCCAGCATCAACAGCATCAGAGCTACTACATAACGAGTACTTAGACAAATATAGTGTGTGCGATTATAAATTCATTCGTAATACCTGTATTAAATGGAGTAAAAAGATAGGTGCTTATTTGAATATGGAGAATTTTTAATGAACATAGACAAGATAGTTAAAGAGTGCCCTGACGCGTGGAGTGAGTGGTTGGAGTATAAATATCCTAACTTTAAACAAGTATACAATGGCATTTACAAAGTCAGCATTCAAGACAGTTTTATTTGGATAACAACAACAACGTACCAACGCTTGTATGTCCATTTAAGAGAGTTGTTCGACTACTTCGATAGTGTGGGGATAGAGATATACCCTTTTAATGATTTCACAACAGGCAATGGGTGTAGAATATATATAAGATTTAGGAATGGTAGATTAAATCTTGTTAGAACATTAACTGGAAAAGACAACCGCACCGAAGCGGAATTTGAGGCAATACCAAAAGCCTTTGAGATTAGACAACAACAAATTGAGCAAAAGAATGATTAAAGACATTGGAATTATATTATTTATGGTGCTATTAGTGTTAAGTGTTATATTTTTCAGCAGTTATATAGTATTGCCAAGCAACTGGATAACTGCAATAGGATTACCTGAAATTGAATTGAATATAGTTACATTGATACTAACTCCATTAGTAGGCATTAGCGCTTTTATAATTGTAGGTAGCAAACAAATTGAGCAAAAGAATGAGACTAACTAAAAAGCAGAGAGAAGAATTAAAACAAAAGTATGGTGGTAGGTGTGCTTATTGCGGATGTGAACTACCAAAGAGATGGCACGCAGACCATATTGAGCCTGTTAGGCGTTTAGGCGGTAGAATAGAGTTTCCAGAAAGACACTACATGGAAAATTTAAATCCATCATGTCCTAGCTGTAACATCCAAAAACATTCAGAAACATTAGAAAACTTCAGATGGAATATAGAACATTTTATTCATAGTCTTAACTCCTATCACAATCAATACAAGTTTGCTAAGAAATTCGGACTAGTAAAGGAAACAGGGAATAAAGTAGTTTTCTACTTCGAGCAATTTGAGCAAAATAATCAGGAGAATTGAGTAAAATGAAAAAGCACACATTGAATATAGCTAAATATGAAGAAGGACTAAAGGTCACATTCAACAATCAGAATGATTCGACTGTTGCAAGTAAATCTCTAAATAAAGCAATAAGTAAATTCAAAGAGCAATGGGAGACAGAAATAGGTTATGTCCACCTTAAAGCATTGCCAATTTTCAAGAACACTATGCTAACTATTGACTGGATTATATTTAAGCGGTTCGGAGATGAGATTGGCTTTAGATGTAAGTCATCATTTAAAACACCAGGCTATGAAGATAAGCATAAGACTGAGCTAACAGATGGTGAATGGTGGTTATTTAGTAGTGAAATATTTAGTGAGGAGGAAGTAGAGAAAAATGAGATGAAAATAGATTATATGAGAGACTCATTAGTGCCACTTGCTTATGATCTGTTAGTAGAAATTGAGGCATGTATGAATGGTTATGATGCTAATATGAAAATGTTCAACAATCCAATAAGTGAGACTGAATGAGATGGGAGGTCTTATTGCAGCTCTAATTATACTAACACCTGGCACAATCCTTTTTCTTTTATTCCATTGGGCCACTAAAGAATGGGAAAAAGAATATAGAATGAGTAATTCTAAATATAGCGAGACACCTCTTACCTTTGAAGAAGTGAGAATGGGTACAAAATTCTATGACCCATCACTAGATATGATTGTGGAAGTAGAATCAATAGACGATATACATAATGTTTGGGCGCATAGTTGTTACAGTAAAACTGGAGCATCAATGTCTTTAGGAGTTTATTGCTTTGAAAAGGAATGTAATTTATATGATGAAGTGTTTGAAGTAACTGTATAATTTCAATTATAATCATTAACTTGCCTTGCAACAAAAAGATTATATTGATGAAGCCACGCAGACTAACACCTGAAGAAATACATAGATATGACTATATTGAGCACTCTGATGATGAGTATATAGCTAATATCAACGATGAAGACGTACAGATCACAAAAGAGCAGTACAAAGAGCTGAGGATAGAGGAGATTAATCAGGAAATTAAGGAAGTGGAATCTCATTTAGCTAATCTGAAACAGCAAAAGAAAGAGATAGAGGATTTGTAGAGAGTGGATTAATAACACGGGCAAACCTACTAGTACAAATCATCGCGACGTTCATCTCTCTCAAAAGCCATCACTATTGCATCTTCAATTTGCCCTGTTCTAATTAGAACTGATGTAGCAAAACAAATCTAAACAAAACAAAATTATAATTCAAGATTATTGAAAGTTATTTCTAATTTCGATATATTGGACTTCTAAGAAACAACTATTGGAATCACATTGGATAATAGAGTATACCTCAAACTAAATGAATCATTTGAAGACAAGCTACCTACATTATTAAATGAGCTAGATACTCTCAGAGGGATTTCATTAAAGGATATCGAAGATATTAAAAAGCTGAAGAAAGCAGTTGAGTTTATGATGCTCAATGAAGAACATGGAGAAAACGTGGTAACCTATGAAATACCTATAGAGATTTGCATTGAGTTTCAGGAAGCATTGTATTTATTCGGATTTGGTGGTTCTCACCTTGCTCAATTATTGAGTTCTGAAACACAATCTGATCTAAGGAATATAGTTATGGCCATGAATGAGTCTATAAATAGAAATCAGAATATTCCTCAGGAATACAAAGAGGAATATTTTGAAAGTTTTGGGTATGTGAAATTAATATTAGAGAGGACGTAATGACAAATGAAAAGAAAATGGAACTATTGGGCTCTGCATATAAAAAACTAACTATAGAGGAATTCGTAGTTTTAAGTCAAGATGTAGTTGCTAAGTACAAAGCATCTGAAAGAGAAAGGCATGAGTTATATATGAATTTAAGCAGATTTGGAGAAAACTCTGGAGTCAGTTTTAAAGAAGCTGCACTTAATTTCAGCAATACCGTGAGCACGTTAAACAATGTTGAGGCATAGATATGGACAACCAAAAAATTATAAATGCTATTAAAGAACATAGTCCAGAACTGATGGATAAGCATACAGAGAAGCAAATAGACGACGTTCTGACAGGGGTTCAAATAATTTCAGATGTGATGGTAGAGGTAGTACATAATGCTATAGAGGCTATTAATGAAATGCGTAAAAATCCAGAGTTCAACCAGTTGGTAGAGGCTAGTATTAAGATGAATGAGGCGAGAGGATGATAGAAGGGAATACAAACTATAACCATAAGATAGATTTTGAGAAGGTTTATAAGATTTTAGAAATATTAGAATCCTTACCAGGAGATAATTTTGAAATCGAATACTTTAGAGAACTAGATATAAATGATAATTCAAATAAATTAGCTTACTATTTAGAACGAATGGATGAAGCGGGCTTTGTTATACTAAAAGGTCGGCAAGATGAGGGTGGTAATGTTTATTTGGAATATCCAATAATCACTTACAAAGGTCATGAGTATTTGGCCAACCTCAGGAATGACACTATTCGTAACAAAGTAAAAGAGAAAATTGCTAAGATTGGTGGTTCTGTATCTATAAATCTCATCACCAAAATAGTTACTGAGATAGTTATGAGAGGAATCTAACGTAGATTCGTTGGTTGTGGAATATTTACCAATTCTCTAAACTGACAATCTATAAGTGAAGCGATTTGAGATATAATCTTTTCCTCATCTACATTTAAGGCTTCACCCATTTCCAAATTGATTAGTCTTTTGAGAATACTTTCATCTACATTTATTTCTTTTGAAATAATAGAAACTATGTATCTTTTCTCTTTACTTGTAAGCTTACCTAAGTTCCTGAACAGGTATTTTAGGTTATATTTATACTTATACTTCGTAGGCAAATAGTCAATATATTCTTGCAAATCGTACTTTTCTGATTTATCTCTTAACTCTTTTAGAAGCTTTGGAGCAGTGTTTACCATCTGATACTCTTTTTCATAGATATTAAATCTACAATTTATATCATCTCTTTTGATCTTGAAACCTTCTAAAGCCATAGCGTAAATAAACTCACCATTCGAAATGTAATGTTTGCGGTCAGTGTATCTTTGGAATATTTTTTTTATGCCATAAGATGTATGATTATAGTTGTACCTATCGGACTTATGGAAATACTTTCTAATTAATGGTCTAACCCAAATGACATTTGAATTTTGTTCTGATATACCACCACTAATACCCTTAAGGTTTACAAAGCCTTTTTGTGTTAAACCAGCTAAATCTTTTTCAATATTTTTCATCTTCAATTCCTCTTTTGTACAATGATAATGAAAAATAATTTGTAGTTATTAACAAGTTTTCAAAACAACTGACTCTCAATAAATTCGATAATCTCAATAATATCATCATCAGTAAGAGTTAGAAACGGTGAAGCAGGCACATTCATTTCACGTGTATGTGCCTTTACTTCATATTCTTTGCCGGACTTGTTCTTCCTCAAATGTTGAACTACACTCACCTTTCCTTTAAATCCAAAGTTATGTGCGGCACCATAAGGAGAAGCCATTCTAATTGATATTTGAGAATTGCCATGAGGTGTTACATTGATGGAATCACGCATATTTGCAGTTCTATCTAATGTTCTTTTTAGTGGGTTTATCCCTCTTCGCTTGTAGACTTTTATTGTGCTAGTCGCTAGTGGCTTCCATCGGCTATTTCCACCTGAGAATAAATCTACAGAACTAGAGTTTCCATTCCACCTACCATAGTTACTGAAATTTTGGTCAATTGCTTGTTCAATTATCTCGGCAATGGTATCGAGTAGAGGGGTTAGGTCTGAATACTGTTCCTGAACAGAAGAGTAGACAGAATTCATCCTATCTATTAATTGCTTTCTTTCTAAATCCATTATAGTATCTCCTCTAGAGTTATTATTAATCGCGCCTCATTATCCTCAACATTAACAACTTTGAATAGCTTATTACGACCAATAATTCTATTATCACTCGTTTCTGATAAATCACTGATGTCAACGGCGTTTTTACTGCTGTATTTAAATACTAAGTTTCCAGAGCCTAGAGTGTCAGAAGCTAAAATATAATTTCTTTCTTCAATCACCTCATCAATAGAATACTTCTTTTTGAATTCATTTAGTTCATCAGGAGAGACAGATTTACTTTTATAGATATACTGATTCCTACTTGTTGGTGATTTCACAGCTTTATCAATAGCAGTATCTAACACTTTTTTGTAACCAGTGAGTATTTTTCCTGAAGAACCACCAACTGACTTTAACATCTCTTGCATTTTTTCTGTAGTAATTGCATTCAGAGAAGACTTTTCTTCTTCAGATAGGTTCTTGTGTGCATTTCTCTTTTGCTTATCTGTGGTGGTCTTTTTGATTGATTCTTTCATAATTTTGGAACGCTTAGCATCTGCTAATTCCCGTTTAGTATATTTTGCCTTTGATTTTAGAAGCTCTCTAGCTTGGTCTCTTAATTCTCTAGAGTATTTCTTCATATCTTTTTCAAAATCTGTTCCTCTTGGGTCAAATCTGTCCATTTCATCCAAATCAATCTGCTTTACATCTTTGTCAAGTTTCAGTTCTTTCAGCACATTACCTACAGATTCAACTTTCCCATTCATGTTTTTGAGTTGTCTTTCTGAAAGTGACCTCATTCGACAATGACACCCAAAACCATTGGGTGGATAAATCCTGTGTATCTCTGGGTCATCAGCTCTAAATATTCTACCATCTAATTTAGCATGAGTTTCTCTTTTCGTATTCCTTTCCTTTTGCATGTAAAATAAGTAAGGTCTAGCTTTACTAGCTTTCATCTGTTGCTTAAATCTAGCTTGGGATTGGGCTACTCTAATATTAGTTCTCAGTATAAGATTGAGCCTACTCTCAGAACCTAACTGAATGGTTTTCATTTCACCAGTTTTTGGGTCCTTTATTGTATGTTTTCCCCACCATCCCTTTTTCTGAAGAATTGGAATGATTTGTTCTTTAAATTCCTTAACGGATTTACCAGAAGTTTTAAAGTCTTCAATTGCTTTAAAAATATCATCGAGTAAATCCAACTGTGAAACCTTAGCCACTGTAAATGCCTTAGCATGAGCATCGCCACTCAGGGCATCATAACTATCAGTTATACGCTTGTTATTTCCTTTCTTCTTTAATGCGTCTAAACCTTTGTCAGCACCTTTTTTAGTCGCCTTCTTTAGTGCATCAGCTAAAGTATTTGAAAGTAATCTAGGCATTAATCTTCCTCAGATACTTGTGTAACTGCAATCACATCAGATATTAATGCTTCTAATTCAGTAGTATCTAGATCTGCATTTATCTCGAGAATACTCTTTTTGATTTCATCAAAGGACTTTCCTTTTCCTAATTGGTCAATAATTGGTTGTACTACTTCTTGAAACTTCTCTGCCATTTCATCTTGGATATCATCCTTAGCAGAGAAACTATTAGTAGGTTCTGGTGGAGTATTGCTAGTACTAGAAATTTCAAACTCTGTATCTTGCAATGAGTATGTTTTCTTGATATACTCTTCAGTAAATTTAACGCCTAGACCATTAAGCATTGTATCAACTTCAGCTTGTGCTTTCATTTCAACTGTTTGACCTTTTGCTGTTAAATCGAACATTGGAATTTCAACTTCATCAACTTTTCCGTAGTTCATGTATACCATCTTAGTGATAATATCGTTCATGTTTCCTATTACTAGCTTTGCATCTGAATCACGAATGATATTGATAGATTGAATTATTTGCTCCCTGTTGCCTAATGCACCTGCAACACTATCAACTGCAGATGAGTGGGAAAGAATTGCTTTTGATATTTGCTTGTCACAAACTTCAATAAAACCTTTGTAAATTTCACTTGAAGCCTGATTGTTTCCTGCAATCACTAAAACATCATCCGAACCAGGTATCGCTCCTGTGCCATCTTGAAATAAGCCATCTAATGCAGTAACCATTTTATCGATTTGAGTATCACTTGGTTCAGTTGTTGGGTCATCTTTAGCGTTTTTACCTATCTGACCTAATAGATGAATCATTCCATATTTTTCTACAAACTTTGCAAAGAACTTTAAACCTCCTTTCTTAAATGTAACTGGCCAATAGCACTTTTTAAATACTGCATTCCCATAAGGATTAAGATAAGTCGGATAGTTCTGAACTACTGTAAATTTATTTTTGGAAAGCAACTTACCTTCAGCTCCGTAGTTCTTTCCAATAAATCGTAGCCTATTATTAGTATCAAATTTGAACCAGTGAGGAGGCTTCCCAACAACACTTGACACATAGACAAAACCATTAGAATCTTCGAGCCAAATTAATTCCATAACAGAATAACCGTAAGCAATAGCATCAAGCATTTCTCCAATTATCTTTTCCATATCCCATTTCTTAATCACATTGTTTACAAATTGGAATATATCAGCTCTTGTTTTACTTGGTCTTAATTCCCATTCCATAGACTTGACATTGTCTTTTCTTAATTGGAATGCTGCGGAAACTTGGTCGTCTATATCCAAATCATAGTATACAGAAATATCTAGACCTAGACCTTTAAGAACTTTGTCAGGATTGGGGAGTGAGCTAAGGACAGAGCTATATATCTGCATATCTTTTGCATCAGCATCTACTCCAAACAGTTCTTTCATTATTATTTCTTTATTTATATCACCCATTACATGAACCCTTCAGTTATTGATTTTTTATTTATTTTCTTAGGAGTGCTGTAGCGTTTAGCCCCTTTGTTCATCGTCTTAATTATCTTCATTAAAATTTGCATTGCCATTGTATAAACATCAACTTGGTCATCAAACTTACCACTCGGAAATCTTGCTAACTCATTTATGAAATCAGTTAGCCAACTCATGCCTTTAGGTAAATAAACTGATTTATTCTCCAATGGACTTGATACCATATTAGCTCTAACTACTTTGTTCATCGCTTTAACACCCTTAATACTAATCTTATGTCTGTAGGGCATAACTTGTATTAATGATTGACCACTTCCTGCATCCTCAACATACACTTTATTTGGTTCCCAAAATTCATACAATCGTACAACATTTCTTTCAAGAGCATTAAAGTTTATCTTAGCACGATAAACATCAAGCAGATAGTAGTTATCTTTATCAATACCAACAGTCAAACAAACTGAGTAATCATTAGTTTCACTTTCTTTGAAAGCCGTATCCCATACTTGAATAACGAAGTCTAACTTCTTTCTCATTTCAATTGGTTTCTCATTGTAATATTGCCAATTGCTTGGGTCAAATATTATTGAGTTTGTTAGAACAGGCTTTTGTTGATAAAGTGAAGTGAAAAAGCTACCTTGTATTTCTTTCTGTTCCTGAATATATTCTTCATCAAATCTTTGTGGCCATAGTACATCGCCTTTCTTCCTACCTAATACATCATCCTCTTCTGCAATAGCAGGGAAATTTACAACTTCCCAACTGTCAGGATATGTTTCTTGTAAGTAACCTGCTATATCATCGTAATGCCATCTAGTCATTACAACTATCACTATCCCATTGGGAGACAACCTAGAAAATGCTGTAGATGCAAACCAATTTTTCATTGACTCCCTATAAGTAGGTGAGAAAGCTTCTTCATGGTTTTTTATCAAATCATCAATAATTAAAAGGTCTGCACCTTTACCAGTTATTGAACCTTTCCAGCCATGAGCCTCAACTCCACCACTATGCCTTGATATTTCCCAACTCGACTTTGATTTAGTGCTTTTGCTTACATCTAATCCAAAGAGATTTTTACCATGATCTAAAAATAAATCCCTTGTCCATCCACCATATTTATTAGCTAAATCGGATGAGTGCATAGTTATAAAAACTTTCTTATCTGGGTTGTTACCCAAATACCACACAGGGAAATATTTGCAAATCAATTCTGACTTCCCATGTCTTGGAGGCATATTAATTATAATACGTCTCTTTTTTTTTGCAACAGCATCCAGTAAAATGTTATTTACATACAATAAATGCTTTGCTAAATGGTACTTCCCACCTGACATATAATATGCCATTGAGATAGGAGTACCAGTAGCAAACTCTACACTATTAGTCACGGATGTTGTCAAGATTCTGCATTCCCTCAATTTCTTGTAACAACTTATTGAAGTTTTCTCTCATCTTATCATTTTCAGCTATGACATTGCCAATACGTCTTTTCGCATCTTCATCTTCACCAAATCTATTCTCAATTATCTCACCTGCTAGCCCTAGAATATTCCTTTCTGTATTAATAAGGTTAATCATAAACTTAGATGAGTCTTTAGTCATTTCGAACAATTCAGCAACTGTCAAATCTTCTAATGCACTCAAATCATATTTCATGTTGCCCTCTTCATCCTTAGTATACAACTTATTATGTAGTGCAAGTTTTGCTAAGGAGATGAGTTTTTGATATGACTGTAGCTCTAATAAATGTGATTTCTCTCGTGATTCTAAAGCCTTTTGCTTTGCTTCCATAGTTGCTTGCAGTTCAATCTTTTGCAACTCAACTATCCTTTCTCTCCATTGATATTTATCACGCCAATCATACAAATGAGTTTTTGATTTGAGTCCAAGCTTATCTTTCAGCATATCCATGTTTCGTTTGGGGCCCAAGTCACGAAATATTCCCCATGCCTCATAAGCTTTGTCTGACTCATCATCTCTTCTATGCAGTATGCTATTTTCGTCTATCATCAGAACCCCATGCTTTACTGAATTTGTGTTCTTTGATTATTTTCTCTTTAGGTATACCCTCAGAAATTCCAAGCTTTACAACTTCCTCTTCTTCCATTTGTAGTCTTCTCATTATCTCTTGAACAGGGACTTTATCTTTTATCATGTCACCTACAATCTTAGACATCTTAAATACACCATGTGTACCCTTTGCTCTGTTGTGCCTTATGGTACTCATCTGTTGAGATACTATGTCAGTTGGATTTGTAGTTGTTACAGGGACTCTACCACCATCTCTTTCACGGATTCGTGGGTCATCTGAAGCTAACCACCTATGGTAACCATCAACTATTTCATTATTCGGGTTTCTAATTACTGGTTGCGTCCACCCATCTTCTAGAATTGATATTACTAATAATTCAAAATCATACTTAGTCATAGAGTTTGGATTGTAGTTGTTTGGTTTAATTAACTCTCTATCAATCCATTCCACATTATCTATTGGTTGTTTAAACTTGCTCATTCACAACCTCCATTTTCTTTCCTTTTTTAAATTTCATTGTAGCTGATTTACGTTTTTTAAAATCTCCTCTGATTGCACAGTCACATAAAAACTTCCAGCTACAACCAGTTTTATAATGATTGTTTGCATCAGGTATCTTGTCATTTGTGTCTTTGTAATGTAGTTTGATAGAGGCATTAATTCCTTTTTGTACAACAGAGCGATAAGGTTCTTCGTATCCAGTCATAATTACTTTATAATATTCTTCCCACGTTTTGTAAGCAGGAGGTAATACTTTCCCAGTATATAAACCGACATTGGAATATCTAAGAGCTGTTCGTGCCCCTCTAACTCTATCTTGCATTTTCTCCCATAGGTCTGAATCAATTAATTGATATTCAGCTATACCTCTTAGAGGTTCTTCACCGAAAGCATTACTCACCCTTTGTTTCAAGAATCGATTGTGGTAACCAGGTAACTTATCTAATGCATCGTAAAACTTGTTATAATCCCATTCGAACTTCTGAATTGCTGACCAAACATCTTCACTTGTCCAATCATAAATTGGATGAGCTATATGGATATTACCATATCGATGAGAAATATAGTTGTCTGCTTTCTTTCTCAGAACAGCCATTCTTCTTCTTAAG
>Ga0163101_100034_pt1 | contig 57683 bp, 62 predicted proteins | sample TAMARWmetagpilot_2_FD_111548 | JGI IMG/M metagenome (GOLD analysis project Ga0163101, IMG submission 111548) | Phycosphere-associated microbial communities from TAMU algal ponds, Corpus Christi, Texas, USA - TAMU ARW1 11/11 metagenome pilot | ecosystem: Engineered > Artificial ecosystem >...
CCCCGTCGCCGCGGACTCTTCACTCCACAAATTGCCCATTGTGTCCGCTGTCATGGCGGGAGCAGGCGCGATAGTCCTGATTGTCTCAGAGATTTGGCTAGCGGCAGCGGCGTCCATATGGGCGTTTCATGGCCTGCTCCATGCCAACCTTATGGTCGACATCATCCTATGCATTGCCATCCTACCGTTGTCTGTATGGGCAACCTGGAAGACGGTCGTGCTGACGATCGAAGCTGAGCGCAATCCCGACAATTGGGTGGATTGAGGCAAGACTGTCCATCCTTAGAGCATTCGCCCGATTTTCAGCCTGGATCAGCTGGAATTTGCCTCGCCAGATTCTTGATGTGGTCCGGCAAAACATTGCTGTTTTGAGTACCGATGTTCAACCCGTCGTTCATCTGTTCCCTTTGCCTCATGATGGTCTCTACTCTGCCCGCAGTCGAATTGAGAGTTTGGAATGAAATCGTCAACTTCTGAAACTGGACTGCCTCAGACTGCGGCTGAACCTGTCAGTAAGCTATCGGACGTTCTACGGGAGATTGATAAGAATCTAGGTGAACGAATCTCGTTACGCGATTTGATTGTTGCACTGGGCGACAGAAGTTTTGTGCCTCTGATGATTCTGTTTGCTTTACCCAATGTGTTGTCTTTTGTCCCCGGTGCATCGGTGATATCGGGGCTGCCGCTCTTGTTTGTTGCAATTCAGCTGCTCTTTCGACGGCCGTCAGTCTGGCTGCCAAACATTCTTGCGGATCGATCGATCGATCATGGTGTCTTCACGCGGGTTGTCACCCACGCGCTGCCCTGGATTGAATGGGTCGAGCGAATGGCCCGACCGCGTTACTGGCCGTTTTCTCGCGCATCAGGCGAGCGGATTATCGGCGCTGCCAGCCTTCTGATGGCGATATTCTTGTTCTTGCCAATCCCCTTTGCCAACTCCTTGCCAGCGATATCGGTTATCATGCTGGCACTCGGTCTCGGAGAACGTGACGGTCTTTGGCTTGCCGGAGGTATAATAACAAGCCTCACCTCGACTGCATTGGTGTTTGCAATCTTTGCTGCAGGCACTTTTGCTATTTCCAGCTTCTTTTAATTCGAAATGAGCAATCGCCAGCCTGCTTTAAATCGTGAGCTTGAGTGTCCTTTTGCGGATTTTCCAGTCGGAGGCACACCGCAAAATTCGCTTGCGAAGCAGATGTCATCCAAGCAGAGTGATATTGTCAGCATCAATTTCCCGCGAAAAGTGATGCTGCAAATCGCATAGCGATAAACAGCGCCGAGGCCGCCGTTGCCAGTGCGGCGCGGCGGTTCAGAATCGCGCTTCTATTCATCGCCACAACCAAGCGATTTATGTCAGCAGCATCAAGAAGTTCGTGGCGGGAAATCCGGCGGACCGATCGACTTCCAGCCATATACCAGAGCCATGACGCGAGGAGGGTAGAGAGGATCGTGAGACTGTCAAGGAAGTAGAAAATAACTGGCATGGCTCTCGTGCACGCGGTGTTGTGTTGAAAAGAGGCTTGGATTCGTAATCCTTGCTGTTTGCCAAAGAGGAATAACCGGCTGGAAGCGTGTACGCTGCCGCTTCCGAAATTAGCTGGAAGGCCTTGGTTTATGACTGCCGACAGGGTTTTCTTCCGCCTCGCTCTCGTTTTCACGATGTCGTTCGACATGCTTGTGAAGGTACGACATCACCGCGCATGTGATATCATTTTTAAGAGATTCGGCCAGCTGAGTGGAACAAAACACCGCAATTTCGATACTGTATTTCCCGAGATCAGACGTACGGAAATCGACCCTGGACAGAGCATCCATGAGATCAACGGAATGCCGACGTTCGATCGTCCGATTTGCTTTCGCTGCCTCGGCGCGGAAAGGTTCGTATCGATCCGAGACGATAGCTTCGATTTCTTGGCGGTACCCGAACACGTCCACATAAGGATCAATGGTCAGTGAGAACGAATTATAGGCAAATTCTCGGGTCTGGCTATCGTTCCGCATCGGTTGGCTGAGAAACATACTGTTGGGCAGCACTGCCGTTCTTCCGGTATAGTTGAACGAGCCAGGAGCGAACTCATGAATGGTGGTGGTGAAGATGTTGTGATCAACCACCTCACCGCGGATTCCGGCCACCTCGATCCAGTCGCCCACCGTGAAGGCTCTGGAGGATGCCCGCATGAAGGCTCCCGAAAAACACAGGATGAGTTCCTTCGTGGCAACCACAATTGCCACTGCTACGGCCGTCAGCGAGATCGCGAAAGTTCGCAGCTGTGGTGCCCAGATCAGAACCAGTCCGATCAGTCCGAGAAAAAAGAGAAGGTTCCTGATCGTTGCAATCCAGCGCCGCTGGAGGTGAGGCGCGGCGTCGCTCCTCCGCCGTATCGCGTGCCCGGCCACAAATCTTATCACCAGAAGGACGACAACAAGAGCGAACGAAGCCGTCAAGTCATTGACGGGCATCTGGTTCAAGTAAGGTCGCAATTCATCAAGCAAGCGCAGTTTCCTTCCGGGCCTAATGGTACGAGGGTATAATACCATTTCTGATAAAGCTGACTCACGGGATTCCCAAAAGCGATCGAATCTGAATCGATGGTGCAAACGGGAAATTTGCTATGGGTTCAGCGGTTTCTTTGCGGACAGACTTTGATCGAGAGAAACTTCGACTTTTGCGCCGCCGCCTCGCCGTTTTTTACTCCGCGTTGATGACTGCACCCGACCTGCAAAGCTCAAATATCGCCTGAAATCATATTTCCAACAGGGCTCCAGCCAGACAGGACAAAGCCACGCAAGGTGTTGCCGTGAAATCGCCGTGGCGACACAAGCGGTTAGGTCGCTTTTCGAAAAGCCAGCGGCGTTAAACCAACTTGGCTGCGGAAAGCGCGTCCAAACTGGCTTGCACCGATGAAGCCGCAGGCATCGGCAACGGAACTAACAGGAAGTCCAGTAGTGGACAACATCTGCTTGGCCTTTTCAATACGTCTCTGGTTGACATACTGATAAGGCGGCGCGCCAAAGGTTGCCTTGAAGGCCCTGCAAAAATGAAAGCGCGAGAGGCCGCACACCGCAGCGAGTTCATCAAGGCCCATGTCTTTTGCCAGGTTGTCCTCGATATAAGCCTGCACCAGCTTCCGCTTGGCGTTGCCCAATTGGCCAGAATTGGAAACTTTGCTGGTTTCCATGCCGGTCATGGATATGCGGCACATCTCGATTGCCGCTGTCAGTCCAAGTGTTTCGACAAGAATTCGGGAAGTCGGTCGGCCACTACTTGTCAAGAGACGACCAAGCTTGCGCATCGTGGTTCCAAGTTCCTCTTCATGGAAGTAGATGTGTGCACGCGGCTCGAAGCCGTTGAACTCGACCTGCAGCTCGCTTTCCATCTGGTCGGGATCGAAGTTCACAACCGTGAAGACGTTAATACGGTCCGCCGGTCTGGCCCAGCCCTTGATCAATTGACCCGCCGGCACGAATGTCATCGTATCGCGAATATCTCTCCCCGGCTCCGGCTTCTCCCCACCTACTTCCATTTCACCGTCGAGTAGGACCAAATCGTGGTGTGCAAGGTAGTGTCTGCCGCCATCCCAGCTGAAATCATACTCGGCTGGCAGCCTGATCCGGGAGTGCTGGACTGAGAACCCCGCACTTTCAAAACCAATGTTTACCTCCTCAAGCAGTGCTCCGGCGTTGCGAAATTGAAGCTTTAGTTTGTTTCCTTCAGTCATGATTGTCTTCTGGGCGGGTTTGCAAGGACGCTTCCTGTGGGAAGCATGCCTTTAGTGAACTTCACGTTGTAGGACTATTGTCACGAACTGGCCGACATTGATGAGGGCATCCGGCGCTTTGAGGGAGATGCTACGACGACGCAGCAGGAATTGGAAGATCATCTCTTAGAGCCCGTGTTACCATCAACCTTCTATCCGTGGAGAAACTGAATCAGCTTCTGGCGTTCTCGTCACGTCATGTTTGATTGATTGGTAGCAGGATCTGCTTTCAGAGGAAGTTTTTCGTTTGACGAAGCCCTGAACTCCTTAAGAATCTGCGACCAACTCGCCATGATCACGGCTACTGCCGTGTTGTGTACGTTCAGCCTTCCTCGACAATCAATGTGAATATGAATTACGATTCACTACCGGTCGATTCGTCGGAATCCGCATATCGATTGTTTTTGCCCAGACATAGCGATGTCGAGCTGAAGTTTCGACCGGGACCGCCTCTCGACATTTCCATCTCATTTTCCTAATCTCTAATACAAGCCCCAGCTGTCGTGAGAAATTCGGGTCGTGGAAAAGCGTTAGCATTCCCCCCATCCGCCGCACAGACGCTGAGACGCACGCCCGGGGCGGCTGGGGCGCCCCTTACCCGTTGGACGGACGCGCTTCAGATCCCGCAGTGATCCATTGTGACGGTGGAGACCAGTAATTCCTCTGGGGTCTGACACGGGTTTTAGGCTCGATCAGTCCATCACCATCGTTTTGATCGGGAACAAAGCAATGGCGGAATGGACGATCACAATCGATGGTAGGAACGAGTTTGGCGATAAGTGCCGAATGACGGTCCGCATCGACAAGAGCTGGCAGAGCATGTTTCACGGCGACATCGGGCTATCCATCGGCGATGGCAAGAAGATCTTATCGACGCTGCACAACGATCACAGTGTTGGCGCGCGCAGCAAATGCCCGCTTGGGTGGCCCAAGCAGGAGCCAGTCATCAGCGCCATGTGATTTAACCCTAATTTAGCTGGTGTGTGAAATCCTTTGAAGTGATTGAACCGAATGGGTGCCAGATATGACCGTGGAAAGTATAAGTGACGTGGAGCGCAAGCCACGAGGGTCGGTGGCGCGGATTATCACACTTGTTGTCGCCATCTTCTGCACGCTCGCTCTTGTTGCCATTAACAAGGCCGTCCTTGGCTACGATCTGCTGTACAAATATGAACCCGACTGGAGCGTCGATGGCTGGATACGGATTGGCGTTACGGCAAGTATAGCACTGTTGGCCTATTTGGCCCTAGATGTGCCGGTTCGATTCAGGCGACCGCTCTTCGCTTCAGGTATGGAACGCAAGATCGGTGCGATCGCTTTGTCGAGCATAGGGGCAATCGTTCTTCTGACCGTTATCGGCATGTATCTCGTGGTCGAGGACATGGGAGATCTGGTCAGGGAGGGAAAGCCAGTTAGCTTCTTGACGGAAGTCGCATTTGTGGGTGCTCTTGTCCTACTTGCTTATGCAGCCATCAATGCGCGCTCTATCGACAAAACGATGCCTCCGGCCATCGGTTGGGATAAACTGATTTGGCTGATGTTTGCAGTTGTTTTCGTTGTTCTTATGGAGGAGATGTCCTGGGGGCAACACTGGATCGGCTGGCAGGCGGGTGAAACGTTTGCCGCCAATGAGCAGAACGAAACAAATCTGCACAATTTCGCTACGCATCGTTTCGAAGCGCTCTATTATACACTGGCCTTTGTCGTGTTTATTGTGCTGCCTTGGATCGTTCCCGATGTCCGGCACAAGGCTTTGGAGGCCTTGTCGCTCTACCTTCCGCCACGTGGATTTGCGCTTGCCGGGATTCCCTTGGCTGGCTTCATGTACAATGATTGGAACTTCATTCCGTATCAGATCATGTTCTTTTTCAGCCTTATCGTCGCTGTACGGCTGGCCTTCGAGGCAGACGACATCTGGAAGCCGATTGGCCTGTTGACGTTGTTCATGGCGGCTGGCAGCCAGGTGGCATTTCTCCAGACAGGATCGGGACTGGAGGCTGGACATGAGCTTACCGAGGTCAAGGAATTTATGATTTCGGTTATGGTCTTGTTTTATGCCATCTTGCTTGCTTCGCGGGTCAGGCGCAAGGTTGCGGAATCCCCATCCTGAACCCGGCCTGAAGGGTTCTGTTGCAAACTCTTCGCTAACCGGCGACATATAATCAGTTCCCGATGTTTTGGGAGATGACCATGTTCAAAGGCCGCCATTTCGACCAGTCGATCATCTTGCTTTGCGTTCGCTGGTATCTGGCCTACGGCCTGAGCCTTCGCGACTTGAAGGAAATGATGTCCGAACGAGGCATCTGGGTGTTGTCACGTTAACTCAGCCTGGCCGAATTCTCGATCGTTGCCGACCGTGTCAGGCGATGCCGGCAGCCATCTTCCAAGTGTCTATTGCTTCCATCCGATGGTAGCGAATGGTAAGGGCAGCGCGTCGACGAACCGGGACGGAGAAGCAGTTGCGTGTTGCCGAATGAATGGACACGAAGCGTTGCAAACCGCCGGGTGAGCGATATCCCTGCATGACGCGCTCTCGCTTTCGGAACGGCAGGTGGCTGTTCTCGGCACGATTGTTGAGACGTTTGTGCGACCAATGATCCAGGCCCGGTGCAACCTCGTGCTTGGCCGCGCCATATGAGCGGAGCTTGTCCGTGATGATCCGCTTGGGAACAAATCCGGCGCGTTTCATCAACTCGCGCAGAAGACGCTTTGCCGCCCGCTTGTCCCGCCGGGACTGGAGGATCTCGTCCACAACAATGCCGTTTTGATCGACAGCCGCCAGAGCCAGAACGCCTTACCGGCAATCTTCACGACGACTTCATCCAGATGCCAGACATCGCCGACGCGGCTTTGGCGTCGCCGCAGGGCGCTCGCGATCAGCGGTCCGAACTTGACGGTCCAGCGCCGAACAGTCTCATAGGACACGTCGATGCCACGTTCGAGCAGCATCTCCTCGACCTCGCGCAGGCTCAGATTGAACCGGACATAGAGCCATACCGCATGGGCGATGATCTCGGGGGGAAAGCGGTGACGCTTGTAGCTGATGGATAGAGTCTGCATCGCTGACGTCTACGTTCCAATCGTGGAGCGGGCAATCGCCGCCCCATTTAACGTGACAACTCCCTTCGAACCATTCTCCGTTGACTACAGTGCCCTCCGTATCAGTCGAAGTGCATCAGGGCCATATAAAGTACACATAGACAACATAACCGGCGAGCAGCGCAGCGCCTTCCCATCGTGCAATTCTGAGACCAGTCCACGCGAAAGCTACTAGTGCAAGCGACACGGCTATCATCACGAAGTTGTCGAAGCCGACGATCTCGGCCGGAACAGCACCCGGCGCAATTAGTGCCGTGAAGCCGCCGATGCCGAGGATGTTGTAGATGTTGGACCCGACGATGTTGCCGAAGGCGACGTCGCCTTGCTTCCTGATCCCTGCCACCACCGATGTGACGAACTCCGGCATCGAGGTCCCGACTGCGACGATGGTGAGGCCGATGACCGTTTCCGAAATGCCGAAGCCACGTGCAAGGGAGACAGCGCCGTCCACCAGGAAGCGTCCGCCGATCACCACCAGGACGAGCCCGACCAACGCGATCAGCGTCGAGATCAGTAGAGGCTTCTGAGGCGTGGCGGGCGGGGAGAGAGCCGCATCCGTTGACTGAAGGGCAAGGCTCTTGTCATAGACGGCGCCATGGCCGCCCGGCGCAGATGCCTTTTCCTGCCGGAAGGCGAGGTACACATAGACGATCAACGTCGCAATGAAGACCAGACCAACAATGCGGCCGAGCGGCATTGCGAACGCGACGATAGAGAACGCCACGGCAACAGCCAGCATGACTGCCCCGTCACGCGTCAACGCGACGGAGTTAATGACCATCGGGCTGATCAGTGCGGCGACACCGACGATCAGGAGGATATTGGCGATGTTGGAACCGACGATGTTCCCGTAGGCGATCCCGGGCGCGTCCGCGAGCGCGGCCTGCACCGAGGTGACCAGTTCGGGCGTCGAGGTCCCGAAACCGACCAGCGTGAGCCCTATGACGAGTGGCGACACACCAAGGCTTGTCGCGATCTGGACAGCACCACGGACAAGCAGTTCACCTCCTGCAACCAGAAGGATAAGACCTCCAATGAGCGGCAGCCAGATCTCCAACATGTTCAAACCTCAAAGACTTTGCTTTGGCTGAGGGTAACATCCGAGCACATGTTGTCTAGAGCGCGACCTGGGAGCCCATCTCCCCTACTCGGTCCCGCGGGAGATGAAGGAAGTCGCGCAGATCGGCCGCAAGGTGCAAGATTTGGATGTAGAGCCGGTCCTGCCAAACCGAAATCCCTATGCGGGCTTGGCCACGATCTTCTTGCGCGCAAGGAAGCACGAGCGGATGTCACGGTAACTGGTTTTGAGGAGCAGCTGCGATAGATAAACGTGCATGAACACCTCGTCAGTCCGCTACAAGCGCCATTGACCTTGCCCCCACGCTTTATCCAGCCTGGAATTCGTACCGGCGTTGGTTTTGCGCTTATCGGCGGTTGATACGGCGGGCTGTGGCGCGGAGCTTTCCATTTTTGCGCAGCGCCAGTGCCCGTCGCGGTGTGAAGGTTGATGCAAACTCGTTTGGCGTTCGCCGGTCGAGCTGTGAGTGATACCAGCTGCCATTGTAATCGAGCCGCCATTTGAACAGGCTTGCCTGGGCACCGATGAGAACAGTGTCTCACTGAGCAGTTCATCTCGGAGCCGACCGTTCAAGCTCTCTATGAATCTACAAGCCCCAACCAACTTGGCTAAGACATTCATCTTCAATTGTGCCATCCGCAATCCCCCCTCTGAAAAGGGTTCTGCTTACGCAAGATTTCTTACCTCGCCCTTTTTTCACTCCGAGTGACAATGCCCCTTCCATGCAGCTGTGAACGAGAGCGTCTACGTATCAGCACCAGATTGGAGTGTGAGGAGCTTTTGATCGGCGACTTCAGCATCCTTGCCGGCAAGGTCCCTTACCGTCTACCAGCCAAATACAAACGTTGCTCCTGTCTGACCATGGCCCATTTGGCCTACATTGGCATTGGTGTTCTTGCCGAACTGAAACAGTCCATGGCTATTGCCGGTTCCGATTTGCTGGAGTGAACCTTGGTGGCCTCTTCCTTTCTGATGGACGATGCCCAGGTTCCCCAGGCCTTGCTGCCTCAGGCCGGCATTGTTGTTTTCGCCCTGTTGAATTACCCCGGATCCTCCCTTCAGAACACTAACAATCGAATAGAGCTGAAGCGCTGAGCTGAGAACGCGACGGTCTTGCGCATTGTGCGCGTTCACGCTGATTGAAAAACTTCCTTCCGCCGCTGCAAGCGGGATAAGCGTGGTCGCGGCAATGGTTGTCGAGATCAAAGCGACGCCGGTGGCGCGTGCCAATTTGTGAAATGCTGTTTTCATAACTGTCTCTCCCAAGTCGGTCTGTAACGGCTTTTGCCGAGGGTTATCCAAACCGAACAATTTCGAGTTGGATGATTTTTGAAGGTCAAAGAGATCCGATTGCCGGTCCGGAGCAAGTCACCGTATTCCCATCGATAAAGAGCGTGAGTGTGGCGTCATAGTCCGCAGTTCGTGAGCCCAGCGTGATCTTGCCAAGAAGGACAGGATGTTTTTCTGCAACACGGAAATCGCCGTTCTGCTGCAGGTTGACGCTGTTACCATTTGAAGAATTGATGACGCGGAGTTGATAGCTGCCTGAAACGGTAGCGTTGGCCGAGACGTAACCCCTCAATGTGAGACCGCCGCGCTCCTGCTCCTCTTGGATTTCACAGGAAAGGCGCTCGCGATTGATTTCTTTGCTTTGGTTGTTCGAACCCGCAATCGCTGCGCCGGCACCAAGCAGCAGGACAAAAGCGGAGAATGTGGCGAGTTTGTCAAACGGGGACATCGCAGGCTCCTTTAAGAAGTTGTTACCGGGACCCGAAACGGGATCGAGTTGGGTTGGTCGATTACGGGCAGACCTGAACGAAGGCGACAGAATTACCGCTGCCGTTCTGGTTCACGTTCGCGCTGCAACCGTGGCCGATTTGAACGCCTGCTGTAATGTTGCCATTGCCGTCTTGTGACAGAACCGAGGTGTGGTTGGATCCGAACTGGGCGACGCCTGAGGAATTGTAATTGCCGTACTGCTCAATGAAGGACCGATTGTATCGACCGCTCTGACCGGTCGCCGTGGTGTTGTAATTGCCGTAAACACGGGTGTTTGACCTGTTCCTGAACCCATCTTGGTGGACGCCCAGCAGATTTCGGAAGCCGTTTTGTGACGCGCCGATCTCATTGGCCCATCCAGACTGTCGAATGGTCATGTCGTTGGCGTTGACTCCCGGAGCAGTCAGCGAAAATACCGAGACAAGGGCGGTAGTGATCAAGAACGTGCGTGTCATGGCTGATTTCCATCTTGAGTTAGATTGGTCGGTGCCATGAAGAGATAGAAGGTTGGGTCTGAACTGGCTCTGAAACGAGCGTTAATGTTTCGTTCAGGATTTTCCGGCCGGGAAGCAATGCGCTTCGCGGATCGCAGGCCTTCCAAACACCGAAGACGGCTAAAACGAAAAATCATTTGGACCATTCTGACTTGAGCAACAGAAGCTGCTATCGGCGCCACCAAGTTGCACCGAAAGCTAGATATTTGATCCCAGATTTTGATGGTGCATTATTTTCCTTGGAAGGGAAGGAAGCGCTATGGGCCAGGTTCTCCACGGCGGCGCCATCCAGACATTACGACGCCGTTGAAGCATTTTTTGGTATGTTGGCTTGATGGAGGGTCATGAAAAAATCGACATGCTAAGCCAGTGTGACGAAACTTGATTCCCTGCCCAGGGGAAAGGGCGCCTACAGCGGACTGGATACGGCCCCAAGGGTTTACCAGATCGCTGTAGGTGTCTGCCGCCGTTCCGATCCAACCCGTCGTCCGCTGTATTCAATTTTTAACGGTTCGCTGCGAATGTAACGACGGGCTTGTATTGCGTTTCAGCCCGAAGTAAAGCGCCGGGGTTGGTGCCCCCTGCCCCGGCGCTTTTTCTGACGGCAAAATTCTGGGCTGTTTTGCAAACATTTGGGCGCCTCGAAAAACCTCGGTTCTGTTGCAAACTCTTCGCTAACCGGCGAGAATGCTACCGTTGAATCACAGACTTTGAGGAAGAACCCAACTTAATGCCAAGCGACACAACCCATCGATTATCACCAGCTACACATGAGCACGGCCGCAACAATGGCGCCGGCACTGGCTGTGTAGATGAGCACTGGCACAAGAGTCCGCGCCAATACTTCGCCATCGCGACCTGAAAGACCGACTGTCGCCGCGCCTGCGATGATGTTGTGCGGGGCAATCGCATTGCCGATTGCCGACCCAACCGCCTGCGCAGCAGCCATGAGCGTCGCGGGCAACTCAAGGGCCTGTGCCGTTGCCGCCTGAAGCTCTGTGAACAAGACGTTGGATGCCGTGGCTGAGCCGCTGACGAAGGTGCCCAGAACCCCGACAAAAGGGGCGAGCAATGGCCAAAGAATCCCGGCCTGCGCGGCAGCCTCGGCCAATTGGCCGATCAGTCCGCCATGCACCATCAGCCGCGCCAAGGCCAGCATTGCCAGCAGTGCAAGCGCAACGGGGGCTAGGCGCCGCAACGCCGCGCCAATGGCTGGCTGCAACACCGGACCGCGCCCGGTCAAGAGCGCCGCGCTGACCAACCCCAGCATCAACAACGTTCCGGGGTGATAAAGCGGCGCAATGCCACCGGAAAAATCTGCCCATTGCCAGCCAAGCCAAAGGCCCGACAACAGGCTCTGGACCAGAGGGACCATGCGGGTCAGCAAAACCAGCCCCAGAATCAGCAGGTAGGGTGCCAGATCAGCCAACCGCCAACGGGCTCCGTTCCTCTCAGGTTTCGGACAACGCCACCTGATCAGCGCCGCGAATGCGGCTCCGCCAATCAGTGCGCCGCCCAGTGTCGGAAGTTCGGGGCCCGACAGCCATGCCAGCGCCAGCGCGGGCAGCAAAAAGCAAAGAGCTGCCAGCAGGGCCAGCCCGACCTGCCGGCGCGATAAGGGCGCGTCGGTTGCAAGCCGCATGACCACAAGCGCAAGGAAAGCCATGGGTATGGCATGAAGGAGCATTGTCCACCCGGCAAGATCCTGTGCCAGCAGGCCCAGCATCTCGATCTGTGCAAGCGCCGGGGTGCCCACTGCCCCGAAAGACACGCCAGCCGCATGTCCCATCAGCGCTAGCGCCACGGCCCTGACCGGTGTGAAGCCCAGTCCCACCAGAAGGGGAGCAGCCAGTGCAGCTGGTGTTCCGAAGCCCGCCGCGCCTTCCATGAACAGCCCGAAAAACCAAGCGATCAGCAGCGCTTGAACTGCACGGTCGTCACTGATCTGGGTCAGGGCCTGTCGTACACGGTCAAGTGCGCCGACGCGCGCCTGAAGCTCGTAGATGGCCAGCGCGGGCAGGATGATCCACAGGATCGTCGCTGTGCTGCTGGCAGCTTCGGCAGCGACGCCCACCAGCAGGCGGCCGCTGCCGGCTAACCCGGACGTTCCCCAGATCACCGTCAGCGCAACGCCAAAGCCCACAGCCCCGGCCAGCGCTGCGCGCCAGTGCAGCACGGCCATTGCCAGCAGCACGACAGCGATGGGTAATGCCGCCAACAGCGCCGGCATTTCAGCCCTTCAGCGTGACGGGATGCAAAGTCACCCCATCACGCTGGAAGCTCTTCACATTCGCGATGGTGGTCTCGGCAATGGCCTGAAGCGCCTCGCGGGTAAAGAAGCCCTGATGGCCCGTAATCAGCACATTCGGGAAGGTCAGCAGCCGGGCAAAGACATCGTCAGGGATATAGCTTTGCGACAGATCCTCGAAAAACAGATCGCCTTCCTCTTCATAAACATCCAGACCAAGTGCGCCGATACGGCCTGATTTCAATCCGCGAATGACGGCGCGCGTATCCACCACAGCCCCGCGCGAGGTGTTGATCAGCATCACCCCCGGCTTCATCTGGACAATGGCATGGTCATTTATCAGATGATGCGTATCGGGCGTGAGCGGGCATTGCAGGGTAATGATGTCTGAGCGCGCCAGAAGTTGCTCAATCTCGACATAGCGTACGCCGAGGGCTTGGCACTGAGCGTTTATGTGGGGGTCGCTGGCCAGAACTTCGCAACCGAACCCCGTCAGAATGCGCGCAAGGACCGTGCCTATCAGCCCCGTGCCAATAATGCCCGCGACCTTTCCATGCATGTCAAACCCTGTCAGTCCATCGAGCGCAAAATTGCCTTCGCGCACCCGGTTCCAAGCGCGATGGGTTTTCCGGTTCAGAGTGAGGATCAGCGCCACCGTATGTTCGGCCACGGCATGGGGAGAATAGGCGGGCACACGGGCAACAAGGATCCCCGCATCGTGCGCCGCACGCAGGTTAACGTGGTTGAACCCGGCGGACCGCAAGGCGATCATGCGCACGCCCAAAGCGGCGAGTTCACTGACCACGGCTGATCCCAGATCGTCATTGACGAAGACGCAGATGGCATCCGCGCCTTGGGCCAGACGCACCGTGTCGATGTTCAATCGGGCTTCGTGGAAGCACACCTCGAGCCCAGAGCCGGTGGCTGCCCCACCCAGAAACTCGCGATCATGGGGCTTGGCGCTGAATACATCCAGCCGCACGGGGCACCTCTCATCTTGAACTGGCATGACAGTTTTGCAGGATAGCGATACAACTTGGAAACCGCACGGAAAAGTAGGCAACACCTTGCTGACATGCAACAGGATGGCATTGCCAAGTTGTTCAGCCATACTGACCTGGCTACAGGGTGGTGCATAATAATACCGTCTGCAATGCCGCGCCTGAATGGCTATCGTCACCCTCGTGAAATCATTGCCTACGCTGTCTGGGCTTACCATCGGTTCGCGCTGAGCACGGCTGATGTCGAGGATCTGCTTGCCGAACGTGGCGTGATTATCAGCCGGGAAACAATTCGGCTTTGGGTCAATCGTTTCGGTTCCCATTTTGCCGCCTGCATCCGACGTGACCGGCCGAGGCCGAACGAAAAGTTGCATCTTGATGAGGTTGTGATCCCGATCAACGGCGTGAAGCATTGGCTGTGGCGCGCAGTAGATCCCAACGGCGACGTGCTCGACATCCTTGTCCAAGACCGCCGCAATGCCAAGGCCGCCAAGCGCTTCGTGGCAAGGCTGATCACTCAATTTGGCCAACCCCGGGTCGCCATCACAGACAAACTGCGTAGCTACATTTAGCCGATCTCGCATCAAGCACCGGACGCCGATCACCGAGCTCACAAAGGGCTCAACAATCGCATCGAAGGGAGTCACAGGCCGACGCGACGACGAGAGAAGATCATGGGGCGGTTCAAGTCGCCACGGCAAGCGCAGCGCTTCCTCGCTGCACATGATCAGATCAACAATATCTTCCGCCCTCGCCGTTACCGCCTCTCCTTCCCATCATACCGTCATGCCAGGGCAGATGCATTCTGCCTCTGGGCTGACTATGCTGCCGAAATGACACCATAATCGGCGCGATCGCGCGCTTTCAAAATCTCGCTTCAGCAACTTGGCAATGCCCCACATTCCGTTAAGTTGACGATGCCCTGACGTACTTCCCCATTATCAGCATGCTGTCGCCTCTCATTTTGGCGGCGTCCTGAAGAACGGGGCAGGCACCAGGATTGTGTTGACTTGCTTCAACAGGTTTCCACTTTCCGCGCTCAATTTCAGAAAATTTTGCCATTCCGGGTCGGCCGCAAGCCTGGCGCGCTTGGCTGCGCGGTCAGCAGCATCTTCATAGACCCAGATATGGACGTAGCAATTGACGTCGCCGGTTTCGACGGCACCGTAGACAAGAGGCTCGCCGAGATGTCGACGCTGGGCTTCCCAGCCATGGTCTTCATAAAGCTTCATATGCTTTTTGATGCGTCCGGGATGGCAGGTGTAAGTGCGGTGATCAAGTATCATGTTGACGGTCCCTTTGACTGAATAGACGGAACAGATCGGCTAGCGAGTAGACGACCATAACCGCACCCGAAACTGGGATAGCGGCATAAAACAGTGATGTCGGCAAATCCAGGATTGGCGTCAGCGCGTTGGCCCGCATTGTCAGCGAGGCACCGTACCAGGTCATTGCCAACAGAAAGACGAGGCCAACCAGTGCAATAAAAATCTGCAGGATACGGGACGTCTGTGGCGCTAGAACTTCAGGCAGCCACAGCACTTGAAAATGATCATGCTCGCGCCATAGCGCCGCAGCGCCGGCAAAGACCATCCAGGCAAAGAGCCCCTGTACGATTTCGTCGAACCACGCGAACCCTGCCAATTGAAATGATCGTGCAACGACATTGACGAACAACAATAGGAACAAAGCAATCAGGCATGCAATTGGCACCGCCCGAAGCACCTTCCCCACGTATTGATCGAGACGACTCATTGCCCGGTCACCAGTCGGGGCAGCCATGTCGAGACAGCCGGCACGCATACGACCATGACCAGCACGAGCGTAAGTCCGATCAGATATGGCACCAGAGCCCGAGACAACAGTCCCACCGGCATTTTCGCTACCGAGGAGACTGCAAACAGGACCATCCCCACAGGTGGCGTCAGCAGTCCAAGCATCGAACACATGATCATGATGACACCAAAATGCACCGGATCGATGCCAATCTCTGCCATCACCGGAGCAAAGAGCGGCACTGTCAGCACGATAACCGCAATTCCTTCTAGGAACATGCCCAAAACCACAAGGATCAGCACAACGATTGCAAGAATAACCGCCGGATTATCAGAGAAACCAATCATCGATTTGACCAATGCATCAGGAACTCGCTGATGCACAAGCAGCCAGCCGAAGAATCCAGCGGTAGCGATCACAAACATCACCCTGATTGAGTGTTGCAGAGTGGTCCACACGATACCCGGCAAATCTCGGAATGTGATTTCTTTATAGACAACCATCGACAGGAACAGGGCGTAGGCACTGGCGGCAACTCCTGCCTCGGTTGGAGTAAACACCCCGCCGAATATGCCGCCGATAATGATGATCGGTGTCAGAAGAGACAACGCCGCACCGCACAGGCTGTTCCAAATCTCGATCCAGTCGATATGGTCAGCGCGTGGCATCTTGTGGCGCCAGGCCATGAACCAGACAGCACCCATCAGAGCGACCGCCATGAGTACGCCCGGAATAACACCGGCCATGAACAGCTGCGCCACGGAAACTCCGGTGATGGATGAATAGAGCACAAATGGAATGGATGGCGGGAACACCGGACCGATGGTCGATGAGGCGGCCGTAATTGCCGCGCTGAAATCCGGATCGTAGCCCTTGTCAGCCATCGCCTTGAGCTCGACTTGGCCAAGACCTGCGGCATCGGCGACGGCAGCGCCCGACATTCCGGAAAAGAACAGGGAAGCAAGCACATTGACCTGCCCCAAGCCGCCGCGCACATGCCCCACACAGGCATTTGCAAAACGGAAAATCCGTTCAGTGATGCCGCCGGTGTTCATCAGCGATCCTGCCAGGATGAAAAACGGGATCGCAAGCAGCGTAAAGCCGGTTGTCGCCGAAAACATCCGTTGCGGCAGCATAGCCAGTATCCTGAAGTCACCGAGAGACGCGTAAAAGCCAACAGCCGTGACACCCAACGACACAGCGACCGGCACACCTAGTGCAATCAGGAGCACCAGCACGCCAAGAATGATAAAGGTGGTCATTTCAGGGGCCTCTGATGGGCCGCCCGCGGCGGATTGCACGCGGGCGGCTGCAGAATTACTTGAGGAAGCTCAGGAATGTGTCCATGTTCTCCTGCCCGGAGTACTCGGCGACACGCGCGCGCGCTGGATCCATCAACGCCGCGAAAGGCGCTAGATCAGGCCGCGTTACCTTCATTCCGGCAGCTTCCAGCGCTGCGATTTCTTCTTCTTCCTGTGCAATCACAGCATCGCGCATCATGTTGCCGGCACGCTTGCTTTCCTCACGCACGATAGTTTGCTGTTCCTGCGTCAGAGCGTCAAAGACATCCTTGTTGATGACGTGCACCATTGAATTGTAGACGTGACGCGTAATCGCCAGATGTTCCTGAAAATCATTCAGCTTGTAGTGGTAGATGACGCCGATTGGATTTTCCTGACCATCGACAACGCCCTGGTTCAGCGCGTTTGGGAGTTCCGGGAACGCGATCTGCGTGGTCGCAGCGCCAAGGCCTTCCAGCGCGGCAACAATCTGCAACTCCGGCGGTGTTCGCAGCTTCAATCCGCTGACGTCTTCCGGCGCATTGATCGGGCGGACCGAGTTCGTGATGTTTCGAAAGCCGTATTCCCAATTTGAAAGCAAAACCAAGCCCTGGGCTTCAAGCTTAGGCGCCGCCCAGTCGCTAAACGGACCATCAAGAACGGCGTGAGCTTGCTCATAGCTCGAAAAAGCGAAAGGAGTCATGACCGTGCCAAAGGCTTTTTCGTACTTGTCCAGCGCGCCTTGCGTCGGCAGGTTCATCTCGATAGCACCCAAGACGGTCTGCTCGAGCTGTTCGGGCGGGCTGCCCAGCTGATTTGCCGGATAAAGCTCAACGACGATCGCGCCGTTGGTGCGTTCCTTTACAGCATCTGCAAACGACTTCGCAGCCGAATGGCCGGGATGGGTTTCTGCGGCGAAATGGGCAAGTCGCAAAGTGACATCCTGCGCGAAAGCTGTCCCTGACAGAACGGCTGTAGCAGCTACAGAGATGAGTAGTTTCTTCAGCATTTTGGTTCCTCCCGTTAATGCTCTGGTTTCCGGTGCCCCTCCACGGACACCTGAATTCATGCTCTATTCGACATTTGGCAGCGTTGCTTCGATGCCGGTCAGATCCTCGTAGGCCTTGATGACAGCGGTGCAGCCCTCACCTCCATGTCCCATGATTGAGGCCAGCGCGTAGGTCTGGTGCACAGACTGCGCCATAAATCCGGGCAGACCGGCCTGCTCAAGCCATTCTGCATAGTAGCGGACATCTTTCTGAGCGTTGGACAGCGACATATGCGGCGTGAAATCGCGCCTCAGGGTCATCTCGCCATAGAGATCCATCATTCCAGACTTGCCGCCGGCGGCGGAAATGATTCCGATCACCTTGGACATGTCGAGACCTTCCTTTGCGGCAAGTGCAAAGCCTTCGCAGAAGGCGGCCACGTTGGCAAAAGCGATGAAATTGTGAATCAGCTTAAGGCGTATGGCATGACCTGCCGGACCGACGTGAAAGATGTTCTCGGCATAGGTGCCAAAAACCGGACGGAGTTCATCGAGCAACGCCTCATCGCCGCCGAACAGGATGTTGACCTCACCCCTGTCTGCGTGAGCCGGAGTGCGTGTCATCGGCGCTTCGGCATAGCGGACGCCAACTGCCTCGCAAGCCGCGCGCATTTTGTCGACATGCTCTGGAGATACCGTAGTGTGATCAACGAGAATATCACCAGGAGACATCGCAGACAGAGCACCGTCGGAACCAAGCAAGATCTCCTGAACGGCCTCGGCAGTGGTAATACAGACCATCAGGACATCGCAGGCTGCAGCCATCTCGACTGGCATGCCCCCGGCCGATGCACCTTGGGCAACGGCCCTGTCCACCCGCTCTTGATCGAGGTCCGCGACGGCCAAGTCGAGGCCCTTCGCCACCATATTCTTGGCCAATCCCCGGCCCATGCCGCCTAACCCGATCAATCCAACTCGCATTATGTCCTCCAGTTCTGAAAGCCAGAAAAGCATAAAAACAGTTGTCAGACAACCTGTTTTCTAATATCTCTTTTCAGGATCTGAAAATCGCTTTACATTTGCGCTCAGATACCAACTACCCGGAGACTCGTTATGTCGGACACCGCCACACTTTTTGATCGCATTGATCGTCCACGGCGCCTGCCTGACGAAGTGGCAGTATCGATCATGGGTGCAATTGAAGGTGGTCAGTTGATGCCTGGGGACAGGCTCCCTACCGAAGCGGAACTGTCGAAACGCTTTGGTGTGGCCCGTACAGTGGTCCGCGAAGCCATTTCCCTGCTGCGCTACGATGGCATCGTGGACTCACGACGTGGTGTTGGTGCATTTGTGACAGAGGCGTCGCAACGCTCGGCATTTCGCATCAGTCCGGCCTGCTTTGAGAAGCGCAAGCAGATCGTCCAATTGCTGCAGCTTCGAACGGGAGTGCAGGCGGGTGCTTCCGCCCTCGCAGCGAACACCCGAACGTCCGAACAGATGGAACGTATTGACGCTGCCTATGCACGCATGGCTACAGCAGACGCCCGCGGTCCGGGAGATGCACTGGAGGAAAGGGTCGATTCGGAGCTCTTGCTTTATCGCGAAATTACCGAGGCTTCTAACAATCCCTACTACACCGAAGTCGTGACGATGATCGAAACCAACATTCAGACCAACCTGCGCTCTGCCTTCTTGAAGAACGCGGCGGCCTCGGAATTCGGGCCCGCAATTATGGAGGAACACCGAGCTGTTCTGGAAGCACTGCACGCACAAGATGCTGAGGCTGCGCGCACAGCGACCCGTTTTCGCTTTGAACGCGCTGCCGACCGGCTGGCAGCCCGAGCCGATTTTGCCTAACAAGGACACTTGATAATGACCGATAATTCGACATCGTCGCATGGCGGCGCTCTCCTAACCCAGTGTCTTGCAGCGCAGGGAGTCGAGCGAGTTTTCTGCATTCCCGGAGAAAGCTTCCTTGCTGCGCTGGACGGACTGTATGATGCCGACATTGACGTTATCGTGGCACGTCAGGAAGGCGGCGCAGCGATGATGGCGGAAGCGACTGGCAAGCTGACTGGACGGCCAGGCATTGCATTTGTCACACGCGGCCCCGGCGCCACCAATGCAAGCGCCGGCGTTCACATTGCATTTCAGGACAGCACGCCAATGATCCTGTTCGTCGGCCAAGTGGCGAGCGATCAGCGAGACCGCGAAGCGTTTCAGGAAGTGGACTACAGGGCCATGTTCGGGCCGCTTGCCAAGTGGGTTGCGGAAATCGATCGCGCAGACCGCATTCCCGAATACGTCAGCCATGCCTTTCATATTGCGCAGTCCGGTCGACCCGGGCCCGTGGTTCTTGCCCTGCCCGAAGATGTATTGTCGAGTGCCGTTTCAGGCCAACCGGCGCCAGAGGCGACCTTGCCATCAGGTGCTGCCGCCGAAACTGACATTGCCGCCGTTGTCGAGCGCTTGTCTCACGCCGAACGGCCACTCGTCATTGTCGGCGGGGCCAGCTGGAGTGCGCAGGCCGCGATCGCAATGGGAGAATTTGCAACCACTATGGGTCTGCCGGTCGGCGCCTCGTTCCGGTGCCAGGATTTTCTCGACAACCGACACGCAAACTATGTCGGCGACATTGGCATAGGTATCAATCCGGCCCTGGCCCAGAGAGTCCGTGACGCCGACGTTGTTTTGGCGCTTGGCGCTCGGCTAGGCGAGATGACAACGTCAGGATACACTCTCCTGACGCCACCGGTGGCCAACCAGGCACTCATTCATATACATGCCGACCCATCGGAGATCGGCAGGGTTTACAGACCGGATATGGCAGTGGTCGGACAGCCAGGGCCAGTAGTGCGGCAACTCCACGTCGCCGCGAAGCCCCGTGACGGGGGCGATTGGCTAACGCAAGCGCGGGCCGATTACGAAGCATGGCAAAAGCCGCAGGAAACACCCGGCACACTAAAGATGGAACAGGTGATTGGCCACCTGAACGCTGTTCTTCCTGATGATGCAATTGTCACAAATGGAGCAGGCAATTACACTGCTTGGCTTCATCGTTACTACAGGTACCGCGGCTGGCGGACGCAACTGGCGCCCACCTCGGGTTCAATGGGCTATGGCCTGCCGGCTGCAATCGCCGCGAAACTGCAACATCCCGAGCGGGATGTCATCTGCCTCGCCGGCGACGGCTGCTTTCAGATGGTCAGCCAGGAATTCGGCACGGCCTGCGAACAGGGCGCAAACATCATTGTTCTGATTTCCGACAACGGTATGTACGGCACAATCCGAATGCACCAGCAGCGCCACTACCCTGGACGGCCTTCAGGAACCAAGTTGAAGAATCCGGATTTTGCAGCCTTTGCGAGGGCCTATAACGGCTTTGGCGCTACGGTATCCTCAACTGCGGAATTTGGGCCTGCCCTGGCAGACGCACGCGCCAGCGGCCTGCCAGCCATCCTTCATCTGAAAGTGGATCCTGCAGCCCTGTCACCAAAAATGCGGCTGGAAGGACACTAAACGGAGCGCTGTCCTGGGACATTGGTGCAGGTATCTGGTCTCAACATTTCGCGTCTATGCAGTCCCGATTGAAGATGGGCTGATTGATCCCGTATGCCGGACGAACACAACGTCGCCGCCGGATCAGTTCGGATTGGAAATCAGCATTCCGCACCTTTTCGCGGACATGGCGGATGGCTAAACTCGCGCGAAACCTTCCGGCTGAACTGCATCGCGCTCTGATAACCGACGTCGAGAGCAAGGTTGGTCACGGCCTTGTCTCCTCGCTCCAGCAAGCGGCGCGCTTCGAGGATGGGATATAGGACCCCGTGGCGGCATTTATGATTGAAAGGGTACGACATGAACGAGATGGTGACGATCCCCCGCGAAGAATATGACCGCCTTCGGGCGGCAGCCGAAGATCTGGCCGACCTTCAAACCTATGATCGCACCAAAGCGGCGCTGGCAGCGGGCGAGGACGAATTGATCCCGGAAGACTTTGCAAACCGCCTGATGAATGGCGAAAGCCCACTTCGGGTCTATCGCGATCTGCGCGGCTTGACCCAGGCGGCGCTGTCGGAAGGGGCCGGTGTCAACCGCGTCACCATTGCCGAGATCGAAACCGGTCGCAAGCAGGGGTCGGTCGCGTCCTTGCGCGCCTTAGCCGATGCCTTGGGGGTCACACTGGACGATCTGGCAGACTGACTTCCAGCATCTTGCGATTGTTGGGTCCGCTGCGCATCGTTTCCGAAAGCGGTGGCTAGTCCTACTCGTATTCTTCAGGACTTTCCTCTGCAAAGCCGTTGCCCAAGGGTATACGGGCATCCAGCAGCCCTGCATCCTCCAACGCCTCCATGTCGGGCAGGTCGCGCAACGTATCCAACCCAAAAGCCGACAGAAAATGTTTCGTCGTCACATAAGTGTAGGGTGCACCGGGTGTCGGACTACGCGGGCCTGATCCTACAAAGCCGGCGCTGCGCAAGGATCCAATCGTGTCGCGGCTGACCTCCTTGCCGAAAATCTTGCTGAGCTCGCTCCTCGTTACGGGCTGGGAATACGCAATCGCCATAAGCACCATCGCTTCGAATTCGGACAGAGCCGCGGTCCCGCCCCTTGTCGGCGCCTGCGACGCCCTGATTGCATCCGCGTAAGCCGAACGGCTTCGGTGCTGCCAGCCACCGGCAACCGATACGAGTTCATACGGCCGGGAACGAAGTTCCTCGTGCAGATCGTCGATCAGCAGATCAATTCTGCAGTCTTTTCCGACAACGCGCGCCAGGGTCTCACGCGTCACTGGCTCGGCCGAAGCAAAGATCACCGCCTCCACCCGCAGCATCCATTCGCGCCAGCGCAAATCTGGCGGCAAATTTTCGAGCTCCCGATCCAGGAGAACGTCTTCTCCGGCGTTTGCTTTCTTTCCGGATGGTTTTGCTGCGATTGCTCCGGTCATCGTTACAATCCAAAAATCCGGAACGATGGTCGTCCGGACAGCTCCCGCACCGCCCCAAAACCCTCCAGCCGCTCGAACAGCCGGGTACTGGCCCAGCGGGACAGACCACTGCCGGGTGCAGAGGCCGCAATCGCGTCCTCGTCGAGCAATGCCTGGATCACCGGCTCCGCACCTTTGGTGCGCAACTTCGGCGTGATAGCAACAAGCTGATCGGATCGGCGGGCGATCTCGCCGGCTGAACGCAGGGCGCCCACTGTGCCATCAACCAGAGCCAAACAAAGCGTCCCCGCGAATGCGGGTTCGGCGGGGCGGACACGCCCCCTTCCCTCGATCGTGCGGAAAGCTGGGCCATACCGTTCGGCCATCAATAGCGGCAAAGGAAACGGCCACTTGAGTTTTGCGGCGATGAGACCATCGGCAAGCGCCCAGGCGAGCGGTTCAGCATCCGGACGGGCGGCGCACAGTGTTGTCACCAGCTCTGCAGCGGCAAAGGGGGGCGATCGGCCTGACTCAAGCGCTTCATCGGCCGCTGCCGTCGTAGAGGCCACAAGCGGCTCATCCCACGCAAGACCCAAAAGTTCGGCAAGCTCGCCAACATGTTTTGAGGAGAATCCAGGTTTTCGGGACGAAATCCTTTTATAGGCCAACACCACCTTTCCGGCCGGGCCAGGATCATCGCCGACTGCTGTCAGCAAAACCGCGTCACGTAAAGCGTGTTCGTCTTCCGTGCGGCCCATCAGCCGGACGGCGGCAGCGGCGCATTTGAGCGCCTGACGTGAGCGCCAGCAGCCGGCCCAGACGGGATCGAGCCGAACCAGATCATCCAATGACTTCAAGGCGATGCCGGCGGCGAAGGCCGCATCCACCTCGGTCACATTTCGACCGTTCGGCCGGACCCACGCGAGCAGGCCAGACAGGCGAACGGGCAATGAAGAAGGCGCAGCCGGCAGCGAATCCATAGGAAAGACGCTACATCGATCGTGCGGTTTAAGCTACCCAAATTACGCCAATCCGCACGACATGTCCCAAACATATAATGACGGATAAGATTGCATTATCAGTCATTTTGCTCTTTATAGAGGGAATGGCCCAAATCATCGACCAGAACCCGGAAAACGATGCTCAGGAGAGCTCAGCGCCGTCTGACAGCACGGCAGCGTCAGGTGATGTTTCCGCCGCCGGGATGTCGTCCGGGCTCCCCTCCCCTCTTCCGGAGATCAATGCCGGTGTCCCGGCGCATCTCCGCGACCTGACCGATCGCGCCCGCACCTATGTCGAAGCCGCCAGTTCCGCCAACACCCGCCGCGCCTACGCATCAGATTGGAAGCATTTTTCCGCCTGGTGCCGGCGCCAGAACCTTTTCCCCCTTCCCCCGGATCCGGAAGTCGTTGGTCTGTACATCACAGCTTGTGCCTCAGGCTCAACATCTGGCAGTCCCTCGGGCACCAGGAGCGGCAAGCCCAACAGCGTTTCCACGATCGAGCGGCGCCTGGCTGCCATAGGCTGGAATTGTACCCAGCGCGGCATGGTGCTCGATCGCAAGGATCGCGCCATCGCGACTGTCATGGCCGGCATCCGCAACACCCATGCGGCCCCTCCAAGGCAGAAAGAAGCGCTGCTACCCGAAGACCTGATCGCCATGTTGGAAACGTTGGACCGGGGAACCCTGCGCGGTCTCCGCGACCGGGCGATGTTGCTCATCGGGTTTGCAGGCGGATTGCGGCGCTCGGAAATCACCGGCCTTGATCTTGGGCGAGACCAGACCGAAGACAGTCGTGGCTGGATCGAAATCCTCGACAAGGGGCTTCTCATTACACTCCGCGGCAAGACTGGCTGGCGTGAGGTTGAGGTCGGGCGCGGCTCGTCGGACGCCACCTGCCCCGTCGTGGCGATCGAGACCTGGATCAAATTCGCAAAACTCGCCAAGGGCCCACTGTTTCGTCGCGTGACCGGAAAAGGCAAGAACGTCGGGCCGGATCGGCTCAATGATCAGGAGATAGCACGCCTGGTCAAACGGACGGCGCTGGCTGCTGGCGTACGTGGAGATCTCTCAGAAGCAGACCGGGAGGCGTTGTTTGCCGGCCACTCGCTGCGCGCCGGGCTTGCTTCATCGGCCGAGGTTGACGAACGATACGTGCAAAAGCAGCTTGGTCATGCTTCGGCGGACATGACCAGGAAGTATCAGCGACGACGCGATCGCTTCCGCGTCAATCTCACAAAGGCAGCGGGGCTATGAACGTCCTCAGTAGCCCCGTTGGTTTCGTCATCTAAACACCCGCCATCAGAACATCGACCGCGCGTGTTATCTGATCGCTCTGATCAGCAACATTTCCGGTGCGCTCGAGACTGGACCTGCGTACTGCAGCGATCAACCGGGTTGCAAGCACAAGGCGCATTCCTTCAAACGCGATGTCGGGGTTGAGCAGCTTCACAGCTGGATAGTCCGGTAGCAGAGGAATAACGACGACGGCGGGATCCGGAGGCAACAGGTCGCTTTCCACAACAACCATCAACACGCCCTGGTACCGGGCCACATCATATCGGCTTAGCTGTTCCACGAAGACCCGCCTGGGCCCGCGATGATATCGGCCAGAGGATGACCATTGCGCTCATGCCATTCCGCTTGTGCTGCGAATGCATCGGCGTTTTCCGCCTGCCATTTCTTGTTTCGAGCCTCTGCGATGGCTTTGAGAAGCGCTGCTTCAGCCACAGCGGACACATTGATCTGCAGCTCTCTCGCGCTGTCGAGCGCATCTGCATCCAATGTCAACGAGGTCTTGCGCTTCAGTGCACTTGTCATGTCGACATACTCCCAATTCATACCGTTAAGATATACCGCAATTAGGTGAGGCGCAACCCCGAGGCCCCTCACCCGGCGCGCCTTTCGCTTGGTCCATTGGCCCGGATCTGGGCCATCAGCATTGGCCCGAGCGAGAATTCGCCGCGTTCGGCGCGGCTGGTCAGATCGCGCAGATAACCACCGGCGGAGTTGATATGGCCGGCGCGTTCGAGAATGCAGGCGATGATGGTGGCGGCGTTTTCAGGCCCGAACACTGCACAAGCCTCCTCATAGGCCGAGGGCGACACGCCCAGCATCGAGCGCACCACCACCGCGGCGCCCATCAGATCGCGCCAGCTGCTGATTGTCCCGCCCGGTGCGTAATCGCTGATCTCCCGGCAGGCCGACAAGACCATGCCGAGCGGAAAAGGCTTTTGGCCGACCCCGGCCAGGCTCTCGCCTTGCGGCCGCGTTTTCTCCGCATGGCCGCCCTGCCCCATCCCAGGTGCAGCAGATTTGATATCCCTTGCAGCAGGCCCCGCTTCATTCTGCTCAAGGGTATCTGGATTTCCGCCTCGCCTTTTTTCGAAGGCTAGTTCAGATTCAAATGGAGAGTCTGGATTTGAATTCTGTTTATGACGCTCATTTTCAGGGGCATTGCCGCTTGATTTGGTGGCTTTTAGTTGAATTTCCAACTGGTTGAGGATGTTCTCGCGCAGGAACTCGATCGCCTCGAGCGCGGCGGTCACCATCTCCAGTGACGGCTTGCGTGGATAATCGGCAAATATCGCCCGGTATTCGTCCTGTGCGGCCAGCCAGTCGCCCGCAGCACCCTCCTCAAGCGCGGTCTCGATCAGCTTGAGCACGTCGCGCCGGCAGATCGTCAGCCGCTCCTTCATGCGCCGCATGCGCAACCGCTCCGCTTCCACTTCCGCGGCCAGCTGCGCAATCTCGCCGGCACGGGCCAGCAGCGGCTTGAGCGAAAAGCCGAAAGCCTCGTCGATCTCCCCTGCCCGGCCGCGCCTGGCAAACCTCTTGCCATTGGCGCTGTCCTTGCGGGTGAGAAGCCCGGCCGAGACCAGCACCGCGAGATGGCGGCGGATGGTCTGCTCGGCCATGCCGTTGGCGCGGCGCGACAATTGCGCATTGGAAGGGAACACGATCAGGCTGTCGCCCGCCGCAAGCTCGGATTTGGGATAGAAGCTGATCAGCGCCGAAAGCACCGCCAGCGCCCGGTCGGTGATGCCCAGGCGCGGCCTTGCTTCGCACAGTGCCCGATAGATCTTCCACTTGTCGGCACAGGCATCTTCATCGATTTCGGCGGCCGTCATCTGGTCTGCCAACATGGCATAGGTCATCGTTCGCCGCCCAAAAGGCGTCGTGATATGATCCAGTTGCATTTTTCTTCACCTTTCAAAAAGGCAATAGAAATTCATTCGCCAAAATGGCGCCAAAGACTCTTGACTGTGATTCGGGGAAGTGCGATTCTCTAGCTGCTAGACACGAGAAGGGCTTCCACGACGGCGACGTTTGGGGGCCTTTTTCTATTGCGTTGCACTAACTCCGTTTGTCGTTGGTCTTCGCCTTGATCTGCTTGAGATAGGCGTCGTGAATGGTTTCCATTTGTCCGGCCAGATAGGCGACAAATTCGGGCGGAACCGATTTGGCAAAGCTCATCCGAGCGCCCGCATTGCCATAACTCACTTCGGCCAGCTTCATGCCCTTGGACATGATGGTCTCGCGCGGCTGCTGCGCTTTCGGGTCGGGGGCGGTCGCCTTTTCGAACATCGCCGAAAGCGCCAGGGCAAAGCGGTCCTCGCTCGACATCTGCGCGCCGGTGCCGGCCAGCAGCTCCTCGACCATAGTGTGTGCCTTGGGAAAGGCCGTCCATTTGTCCACCAGCTCAAGCCAACGGCGGCGGCCGATCTCGGGTGCCGGGCCGATGGCGTGCAGCAGGCTTTGCGGCAGCGTCGTGGCAATCCGGATCATCTCGGAAATATGCGATTTGCCGGTCGACAGCGAGGCACAGATGGTGGCCCGGTCATAGCCGGCCTTTTCCTGCGCGAAGGCAAAATTGCATTTTTCGATGAAGGTGAGATCATTACGGGCCGAGTTCTCCTCGCCCTGAAAGACTATGGCTTCGGCATCATCAAGCGGCCGGACGATTGCCTTGAATTTCAGCCCCAGCTTCTGCGCAGCGGCCAGCCGGCGGCGGCCATAAACGATCTGGAAGCGCTGCGGATCATCCTTGAGCGGGCGCACTAGGCCCGGCACGATCTGACCACGTTCGCGCATCGAATCGACGAGTTCCGAAATCGCGGCCTCGTCATAGGCTCCGGCAAACCGGTCCGGAATGCTCGACGGCAGAATTTCGGCAGGATCGAGTTCACTGACATAGCCGCCGTCTTTAAGCACCCGTTCGGCTAGTTCGCCGCGCTCCTGGATCTGGCGGACGCCGGCGGCGACCTTTTTCAAATGCGGCGACGACATCACCCGTTCGCGCGGCGCCATGGCCTGCCCCGACACGGATGGTGCAGCGGATTTGGCCTCGTCCTGATCATCGTTGAGCTTGCCCAGCACATTGGCGAACATGCCCTTGGAATCTTTCCGGCTCATGTGCGTCCCCATGCATTTGTCAGCAGATCCTCAATCTCTGCATTCACACCATTGATCGATTCCATCGCCCTGTCATAGGTCTTGGGCGCCGAGAACCGCGAGCGCTGCACCTCGTACAGGCTCTGTTTCCAGGTTAACGCATCTGCCACGGCTGTGGATTTTATCACCGTGTTAAGCAGCAGATCATTGCCGAAAACCTGCCGCATCAGGGCCATCATATTGGCCTGCGGATGGTCATTCGGCTCGAATTTTGTGATCAGGAATTTGGCGAAATCCCATTCGGCCCGCGTGCCCATGTCGTTGAGGATCTGCATGTAGGACCCGGCCAGCTCGAGAAACTTCGCCGTCGAGTCGACATCGAGCATGTGGGCGGGAACCGGAATGAGGACGCCGGTCGCAGCCGTCAGCGACGACAATGTCAAGAAGTTCAGCGACGGGGCAGAATCCATCAGGATGACGTCGTAGTTGTCCTCGACCTGGGCGATCGCCTGTGCTGCACGCAACAGGAATTCGGTGCCGCCGGATTTGCGCATTTCAAGCGCCACCGCTGTTTCGAACTCGGTGAGTTCGAGGCCGGCGCAGATCACGTCAAAGCCTTCGATATGGGTCTTGTGGATCAGCGATTGCGTGGGCACCGGGTCGTCAAAGCGGATGGCGGAATAAAACGTGTCGCCCTCGCGCGGATCGAAATCGGCCAGCGACCCGTGCAACGCGGTCAGCGAGGCCTGCGGGTCGAGATCGATGGTCAGCACCCGGTAGCCTCGCAACGCCAGATAATGGGCGAGATGAATGGTGGTCGAGGTCTTGGACGAGCCGCCCTTGAAGTTGGTGACCGCGATCACCTGGCAGCTCTCGCCTTCGATGCGGCGCGGATTGATCCATTTCTTGCGGCCGTTTTCGGCCAGCAACATGCGCAATTCGAGAATCTGTTCGACGGTGTAAAGCCGCCGGCCATTGCTGGTAACTTCAGGTTCAGGCCCCCTGCCCTTCAGCGATATCTGCCGGATATAGGCTTCCGTCACCCCCAGAAGATGTGCCACTTCCGAAGAGGCAAAGGTCCGCATGATGCGGTGCGCATCGGGCGGGAACTGCGCCAATGACAAATTGCGCAAGGCGTAATCCAACTTGTTGGAAAACGTCTGCATGAAGTCCAGACTGTTTAGATGCCGAGTCAACGCGCTGCTCCGTGCTGTGTTACGCCACTGTATTGCCCGGTATGGTTAACAGAAGATTAAACACTGTGCGACTACGCAAAAAACCGAAAATTTCGCAATTTGTCGTAGCTACACATATTCCGATTCGGGAGCTTCAGGAAAGAGTTCATGATGGCACCTGAAAGTCGGAGAAGCTCGGGTTCCCCGCGGGGAACTTTCCGGGTTGCTCGCTTCGTTGACAAGCATTTTGTAAATGATGGGAGACCATTCGAAATCCAGTTCGCCAACCGAGACTTGAGCGTATGGCAACCGAAACAGCACCATTTGATGGGATTGCGGGCCGTGAGTTCCCCACGGGGAACTTTTGGGCGACTTTGCATTCGGCACCTTATTGAGAAGAGAAAGTTCTCGGCTCATCGCATCTCATACGATGCGCCCCCAGAAAATGTCCCCGATTTGAGATAGAGTTTTCCGTATTGCATCCCTCGGCTGGGAGAAGAGCTGGAACGCCTTAAAGCATCAAATCTCACGGACGCGAAGAGGGCGTTCATCATCAAGCAGGCGCATGATGGGACGCCGGTTGGCTGAAATGGTCCCGGTTTCCGAGACCGGGCCACAAGGAGGAACTTCTGACAAACAGACGATTTCGGTGCTGGCCACGAAGCATCAACATCGCCCGAACCAGATCACACAGTGGAAGCGACAGGCCATCGAGAACCTGGCCAAGGCATTTGACGGCAGAGCTTCGGATGCGCAGGACAGCCGGGAGGTCGCGTTGACGAAGCCTACCGTATCTCGCTCAAGTCCGTGGCCAGGCGCTATCTCGAATTCCATAATGAGGTCGCTGACATGGACGATATGATCGAGTCCATCGTCAAAGACTTTGCACCAGAGCTGCTCGCCAAAACCGCGATCGGCGTGAACAGCGCGGCACAGTTACAGCTCACGGCTGGAGGCACCCCAGATCGGCTGAGATCCGAGGCGAGCTTAGCAGCATTGTGCGGCGCCAGCCCGGTTCCGGCCTCGTCAGGAAGGACCGTGCGGGCACAGTTTGAATAGAGGAGGTGATCGTGCGGCCAACAGCGCCATCCACATCATCGCAATCGGGCGCCTGAGATTGGACCCACGTTCGCAGGGCTACGTCGCCAAACGCATCGCGGCGGGCCATTCCAAACTGGACGCCATTCGCTGCCTCAAACGCCATATCCCGCGTGAAGTCTTCGGCATCATCATGAAGCGACATCGGGAGATCAACCAAAGTCAGATCGCCGCTTGACTCTAAGAAGGGCGTCCGGGGTAGTCAGTTCACCAGCTTCGCCTTCATGACGACACTGAAGGACGCCGGGGTCCGAATCTCCATGGATGGACGCGGCCGCTGGATGGATAACGTGTTCATCAAGCGGCTGTGGCGAAGCCTCAAATACGAATGCGTCTCCCTCAGCGCGTTCGAGACCGGCCGTGAGGCCCAGGCTGGCATCGGATCATGGATCGACTATTGCAGCCAGCGACGCCCGCACTCGACCTTCGACAACAGACGCCCGATGAGGCCTATGCTATGGGGGAAATAACGGAGAAATTGGCGACTTAGAAACGAACCCAATCCATCTTAGCCAAGCCGCAAATCTGTCTCAACAGAAGGGACCACCTCAAACCTTCGCGGCTTGACAGGTCTGCACTAGTCGCACCTCGATTGCCAGACCTAGAAGATGTGAAGAACCGATCGTTTGTAAACGTCTCTTGAGGGCCTTTCTGACGGCGGAAAGTGCCAAAAACCCCGGAAAAACAAGCTCTCTCGTCCATCTGAGCATCAATTGCCGGGTCCTCTGTTCAATCCCGAAGGCCGCAGCGCTCATTATATATAGAGGGGCTTAGGAATTATCGGTGTGACGGAAGCAAAAAGCATGTTAGCTTCCGCATCGAAATCGAAGCGCCGTTTTATCAATGACTTATGAAATCGGGAAATTAACCCATGAGACCCTTCTGGGGCCGTTGGCGGTCGCTGAGGATGCTCTTGCCCGGCTCGATGAACGCGTCGCCCGGTCCGAGGTCGGTACAGGCTGTGCCGCGCGGGCAGATTTCTTCGAATCCGTCTCCAGTATGTGGGTCGGCGGTGAATTCGTCCATCTGGAGGATCTGGTTCTCCACGACGCACAGATGGACATTCGGGCGCCGAGCCATGAGCTTGTCATCCCACACCGCATCGTGCGGGCGCGGCGTCGGGTCTCGCGAAACGATCCCGGCTGGGCGGTTTCGCGGTCAGGGATCATGGTGCTGGCTGGCGTCGCAGAAGAGACCTCCGTCGAATCCGAACCCGTCGACAGGGGAGGGGAGGGGGGCGAACTCGACTTGGTTGGCGACGCAGCCATGTCTCCTGAGCTGGCCGAGATCAGTGTCGGCGAGCTGCTCATTCGCGATCCGGACTGGGATGAAGGTGAGCGGATCGGCGGGTGGTCCGAGCTGGTCAAGAATGTCGAACGGCTTCCGGCCACACTGGCTGCGGCGGCTCTCTGGGATGCCTGGGAACATCTTGAACCCCTGCAGCGCCAGCACTGGCTCGGGCAGCTGCTCGTTTCGGATTTCCTGCGATCGCGCGGAAAAGTCCGATCTCACCTGCTGGCATTTGCCGTCGGGCTGCGTGAAGTTCCGCGCGAGCGACGCCGTGCCAGTGATCGGTTTGTGCGACTGGTCGCCTTTCTAGATGCGATGGGTGCGGCCGCCGCTGCTGGAATGAAGGACATCGACCGACTGACTCTGGCAAAACGCCAGCTCGAGCGGAAAGCAGCGGGTAAACGCACAACAAGTAGCATTCCGGTTGCCATCGACCTTCTGCTGTCGCGGCCGATCGTTTCGGCACACATGATCGCGAAGGCTGCGAAGATCACGCCGCGCGGTGCCTTGAACCTGGTTAGCGAGCTCGGCGCGCGTGAAATGACGGGGCGGGGGCGCTACCGTGCTTGGGGAATACTCTGACCACGATCCTCAGCACATACCGATCACGGAGTTACAGCCCACTACAAACAGCCTGCAAGCAACGGCAGCGGAGGGCGGGTTCGCGGTATCGTATCCTGCGCCAAATCGGCTCAGTTTTCCCGAAATAGGGGCAGAAACGGAGATATCGGGTGACTTTTTGGTCAATCCGTCTATGATTCACGCGACCAATTTGAAAATGCGAACCTAGAGCGATAAGTGGCAAGAAGTGACCTCATCATTGATCTGGTTAAGGCCGGAGTCTCCGGCGATCAAGAATCTGTGCGCGTCACGGCTGAAGCTATTGCCGCGGACGAACGCTCCAAGAAACACGAAGGTGTCGCTAACCGCATCTCAAAGGTTTTGTCGACGCCCCCGAAACCTGGCGTCAATGGTCGACCGGCAAGCCCAGCGACCAGGTTGCGCGACGGGTCCGGTGGCATTCAGCGTAAAGAGCCCGATCGTCCGCTCCAGGATCTATTTTTGGAAAAGCAGACTCGCACGGCCTGTCTGGAGCTCATTGAAGAGCAGCAGCGGGCGGATGTGCTGCGTGCTCACGGTCTTGAGCCAAGACATCGCCTGCTCTTGGTAGGTCCGCCGGGCAACGGCAAAACGTCACTGGCGGAAAGCCTCGCCTACGAAATGGCACTGCCATTGTTCGTAGTCAGATATGACGCCATCATCACTAGCTATCTCGGCGACACCGCGACGCGGCTCAGGCGGCTCTTCGACTTTGTACGAACCGAACCCTGTGTGCTGTTCTTCGACGAGTTCGACGCCATCGGGAAGGAGCGCGGTGACCTTCACGAGACTGGTGAGATCAAGCGTGTAGTGACGACGCTCTTGCTACAACTCGATGACCTTCCTTCTTATTGCGTACTCATTGGCGCAACGAACCATCCGGAATTGCTGGACCGCGCAACATGGCGCAGGTTCGAGATGAAGCTGGAGCTCGGACGGCCAAGCGACGATAAAATGACCGACTATTTTGCGTTGAGAATGAAGGAGTTTTCGGAAAATTTCGGGTTCACCGCCAAGCGATTGAGGACAGCGATTGCACCGAAGAATTTTTCTGAGGCAGAGGATTTCTTTATGGATATTCATCGCCGTCGCGCATTGGCGCAAGGCAACATCACGTTCCGGACATTGGTTAAAGATCGCGTCAATGCATGGGCGTCGCAGCATGGAAGTGTAGTCCGAGATGACAGATCGACCGATCCTGCGGCTGCCTGATCCCCAACCCACTGTCCGCCTCACTGGAACCCCCGATCGACGAAGACGACCTCGAGGCGCTGGCCGACAGAACCAAGAAGCCCGTTTTGGCGAGGCCTTCGAGCGTTTAGAGGAAGCGTTTCAGGGTGAGGCCCCCGATGTCATGCTCCGTCAAGATCCGACGGGGATCGCGCCGGAGCGTGCGCTGGTCTTCGAAACGCTTCTACCGATTCCAAACTTTCAAAAAGCCGCGGCAAGGATCGGGTTCGAGCTTCTTATCGAAGACCGTCTGGACGATGCGTACGAAATTCCAGACGAAATGATCGACGAATATGTCGACGCGGCATCTCCTACGCTCTACGCGACGATGCCGTCCTCAGCGGATCTGCAGAGAATGCTGCAGCTTTGGCGTGCCTATCAGAATAACGAAGAGAAACCCTACGGTCTGGCGCCATGGTGGAACCTCTTTGAAATGCTGGCTGACATTCGGGTCTGGGGACCGCGAGATCGTTTAACTCCTCAGGCCCAGGCAGAACTCATTCGGCAACTGTCCGACAATGATGAGGATCCAATTCGTCTTGAGTTGGAAATATGGCCAACTGCGAAGCAGGCACAGCGAGACCGTTGGCAAAACGATACCCGGGTGCGCGTCGAGGCGCTTGGTGGGCGAGTCGTTACCATCAGTTCCATCAGTCTGGATGGATATGTCTATGAAGCTGCATTGATCGACATGCCTTCTGGCAACGTTCGCTCAATGCTGGAGAACCCATTCGCTCCGAACGGTCTGGCGACGATTGAGGGTCTCCAGTTCGTCTTACCGCAGACGATTGCGCAATCCTTCCCGGACCTGACAGAGAGCGAACCCTCTGGAGGGTTTGAAGAGTTCGCCCCCTTCAACCCTGACTCGCCAATTCGCGTCGTTATGCTCGACGGCACGCCTATCGCCGGTCACCCCCTCCTCGATGGGGGCGTCGTCATTGAAGATATCCACGATCTTGTTCGACTATCTCAAGTACAGCATCGCCGCCACGCGACTTCGATGGCCTCGCTCATTTTGCGTGGTGACCTGTTGGCCGACGGACAGCCCCTGGCCGATGGCAGATTGCTTGCGATCCCCGTTCTCGTCGACGATGCAAATGGGGCTTCCTCCCCCAGCGACAGATTATTCGTCGATATGGTTCATGTGGCCCTGACCCGCGCGTTCTTAGGGGAAGAACCGCTCGCGCCGGACGCGTTTGTCGTGAACTTCTCGATTGGTGTGCACCGATCTCATTTTGCGGGCCGCATAAGTTCCCTGGCGCGTCTCCTGGATTGGTGGGCCGACCATCAGGGCATTCTCTTTACAGTCTCTTCCGGCAACATGTCGGATGACTTAGTCGTTCCAAACATCACCTCCCTCGAATTTGAAGATTCTGGGCCAGCTAGGCAAAGCGAGCTTGTCGACGAAGCGTTGCGAAACGTCCGCCATAGCCGGACCATTCTTTCGCCGGCCGAGGCAGTGAACGTTGTTACGGTCGGTGCGGCTTCGGAAGATCTTTCCGACCCGGCTTCGCCAATTGGCCCGGGTATGTTGTCGCTTGAAAACGCCGGAGGCGGGAGGCCTGCAATCACTTCCGGCCTCGGTCTTGGCGCATTCAGGTCAATTAAGCCAGACTACATTCATACCGCCGGCGAGCACGATATCCGCATCTTTCCGGCCGGCGAGCACTTAAGGCTGACCGTACCGAACCAGAATCAGAGAACAGGTTTGTATGCGGCGACGGTTCAACGCGGTGCTCCGTCCCAGTATCGTGTCAGAGGAACGAGTTGTGGCAACGCGCTCGCTACTCGCGCCCATGTGAATTCTGCAGCGGAACTCGTCGCAGAGGGCGGCCCTTTTGCTGGCATTGATTTGAGCCGCCGCGACCAGGCCCTCATAACAAAGGCTCTAGCTGTCAATTCGTCACGGTGGCCTGACAAAGCGATCGCTCACTACGATGCGGAGCGTGCACGACTAGGTGGCAACCATGCAGCTGCCCGCGAGGACGTGTGCCGCCATTTCGGTCACGGAAAACTCAATCAGCTATTCATGCGAGAGGCGCCAGAGCTTGGCGCAACGCTCATTGGCACGGGCACTATCCGCAAGGATCGCGCCGCGCTATTCAGCGTTCCGCTTCCACCATCTCTGGCAGGGGAGCGGATCGGGCGATCTATGTGGGTCACCATCGCATGGTTCTCACCGGTGTTGCCGACTCGGGCCAGATATCGGCTGGCGCTTCTGGAGGCCATTCCTCACGGCGCCGATCTCTTCGGCGACCTTATCGTCGATGACGGCTGGCGCCTCGACATGAGGCCACAGCAGCTCGACGCCAACATCATCAAGCGCGGCACGGTTTGGTCAAGGCGCCTCATCCACAGTGGGGCGACTGTCCCGAACTACGATGATGAAGCCGCTCTCCCCATTCGCGTCCAATGTCGGGATAGTTCAGGCGGTGGCCTCAACCCTGACGAGGATATCAGATTTGCCCTGGCGATCACGCTCGAACTCGAAGCGGAAACGCGTTTCGACATCCACGAGGAAATAGAGCACGAGCTGCGCGTTCGACTGCAACGTGCCGACTAAGTGGCCGCGAGAAAGGATATGAAATGGAAGACTTGGCAGGGCTCGGGAAAATCGCGACAGCGATCCTCGACAAGGTCGCTGCCGTCACCGGAACACTCTATGAGCCCACCAGAGTGCGCAAGCTCGGCAGAGCCGAAGCAGATGTAAAAGCGGAATTGATCCTGAAAACCACTGCGGCTGAGCTCGAAGCCGAGGACATGCGGCGTCATCACAAGGCTGAACTCAATACAGTCGACCAAGACCCGGAGCTTCTACGCGAACGTGCGGGGCAACGCCTAATTCGGCAGGAAATCAAACGGCAAAGGAACCTGGAGGTGATTGTTCACGACGCCCTTGACAATGCCGGCAACGGAGATCCTCGACCGATCGAAGACGATTGGATGGAAGCATTCATTCAATACGCGCAAGACATCTCATCTGACGGTGTGCGCCAGCTTTGGTCTCGTATTCTCTCCAATCAAGCATCAGAGGGTCGCCCAGTCGTTTCAAAGGCCACGCTGGATGCGCTGCGTCTCCTTGAGCCGCACCAGGCAGCGAACCTTCAGCGAGCCTTGCAAATCCACATCACCATGGGTCAGATCATGGACGTCGATCCCCATGGGGACAGCGAGATTGCGTTTAATGTCAACGCACTTGAATCGCTGGCTTTGGAGGATATCGGGTTTCTCAAAAGACTGCAGGAAAAAGAGGCTGGAATCGGTTTGGCCAATTGTACGTTCAGTTTCTGGGAACCTTACGCGCAAGTCTCTGAAGACGATGGCAGCAAGTTAGCTTGGAACACAAAAGAGCATTTCCGAGAGATGATCCTTCGGATCAAGAGCGTCTCTTCCGGGCAGTATGACGTCGATGGACTGCGAAAGCAGACACCTATCGACCGTTATATCCTTACCTCGCGCGGCTACGAGCTGCGCTCAATCCTGATCGACGGATTTTACGATCTGATGCAAGCCGACGAGCCCCCCCTCGATCCGTGTCTTGGGCGGTATGCCGACGCAGAAGTGCGCGCCGATATTCTTGCCCTCTGGGCCGAGCAATTCTCAGGAAAGGGAGCCGTCGTTGTCCTGAATCGCTCCCAAAGAAATCGAGACGGTAAGAATGAAACTGTACCCGAACGCCTTTTCGATGCTGAGGAACGTAAGTGGATCGATATTTCAAAGTTCTAGTCTACGCGGCTATATGAGACCCGATGACCATGACCAGCCACCCGCATTGCGATCGCAGCCGTTGTCGGGTTGCTGAAATCCTGTTCGATGAGGTCGAACCGGTCGCTGCCTGTGGCCGCGAAACGTGTTCCGCCGGCTTTCTCTATCGCCGTTCGCAGCCGACCGACGAAGTTTTCCGGGCCGGTCGCAGTTGAAAACGAAACGGAGTGAGTCGGTTTGGTCAGATCATCGACCTCGAGATATGCGTGGAAAGTCCCTGACTTTGGGAAGTCCTCCCAACGCAGGCCCCGGACGCTGGACAAAGGGTAGGTCTTGCCTCTGGGCATGGTGATTGTGCCGGCGCAATAATCGACGCGTACGCGGCGTTGCCTGAACGAGCCAGGCGTAACAATTGGCCGTTCCGCAATAGCTATCGCCGATCTCATCAACCACTTTAGGGAAAACCAGATCAGAGCGACGCCGACTGCCCAAACCCACCATGGTTGGCTCCGATAGACCTCGACAATTTCGTTCCAAGTGATGCTCATAGCTTTGGACTAGTTCGCTTCTTTGTTCCCATTATGTGCTCTTACTGCCGTCACCTACAAGCACTGAAGCTTCAAGGACATTTTTTCGGGTCATAATGGCGTCAAGCACCCTGAAGCCTCTCAATTTGCCTTGATCTTCAGGGAATGAGCCGTTGCTGAGAAGCTTGGACGAATGCCGATTTTACTTGATATGCCGGAAAATGTGCATATATTGTGCATTGAACAGTGCGGAGATTAGACATGGCACATGCCCTTGCTGAACAGGCCAACGTAGTCGTATCGAAGTTCGTGGACAGCCTCCAGGAGCCTCGGACACCTTATATCTCGCCGGCGCGCTTTTCCGAGGTGCTCGGCGTGAAGGTCATGGCATTGGCGGAGTTGACCGGGGTGCATCGCAACACGCTGCGAAATCCATCATCCGAGCGCCTGCAGCTTAAGATGCGCGAGATGATCAAGGTGATCTCGGCCGCTGCCGAACTGACGGGCGATATTCAAAAGGCCATCTATTGGTATCGAAATGAACCCATCGCCGACTACGACCACCGGACGGCGGCCGAGCTTGTCGCGGATGGTCATGCCGATGCTGCCTTGGCCTATATTCGCGATCTTGAGAACGGAGCTCGCGGGTGAAAATCACCCGCATCGGACCGGACGCCGTTTACCATAGATATCTTACTCCGCGATGGGCGTTCCTTCCGACCAGTGGAGCGGGAGCGGCCGGAGATGGCGGCCGTTTCAACCGGCCGGGCGTCGAAGCACTGTACCTGTCGGAGGCTTCGCAAACAGCATTCGAAGAATACCGGCAAGGTGCAAGCATCGCGCCGCCCGCCACCCTCGCAGCCTACAAAGTCACATTGAATGAGGTGGCTGATCTGTCCGAAGGCTACGATCCGGATCAGTGGGATTCCGCCTGGAGCGAATGGGCTTGCCAATGGCGTAAGCTCGCGCGAATAGACAAGAAGATCCCACCGTCATGGAAATTAGCTGACATCGTAATTTCGTCGGGACTGCGCGGTCTGCTCTTCCCGTCGTTGCGTCACGCTGGAGGGACCAATCTCGTCGTCTTCTCAGCAAATTTGACCAACGCCGACTCCGTGAAAGTTCACGACCCTGACGGCCGCTTGCCCAAAGATCAGTCTTCATGGCGGGAATGACGTCCCATAGTTTTTGCCGCGTGCTTTATGACTGCCAAACCGTCACTCAAACACGAGGTGGCATGGTCGCTGCGTCAATTCGCCGATGCACCAATGAAACCATGGAAAGCAGGTCTTCGGCATCGCTTTGGACATTTGCCAGAGGATCCGGGTTGTGTGTGCTGTAGGGTTGCTTCGAGATGTGATTGCGAGAACGTAGCTATTGCCGGTCCCTCACTGCAATATGCCGGCCGAAGCCACTGTGCCCCATTGTAGCAGCGCCGGATCGTCCAGCTCGTTTGTGTTCCTGAGATTTTGACAGGTTTCCGCATTGTTAAATGCGCGATATAATTCAAGAAAGTTGGAGTGCGCAATAATGCGTCAATCCGACATCTAACGGAGAGCTGTGCTATGGGGTGCTCTTGCTGTCGGCCAACGCATTTATGGGGGCATTTCACGTGCTAATACTTCATATTTCCGACATTCATTTCAAGAGGGGGGAGGCAGGCTCGCAGATGGATCCGAATCATCATCTAAGAAATGAACTCGTGCGGGATGCCGGGGAACAGTGTAAGGCGCTCGGAGCGCCACCGGATGCCGTGCTGATATCCGGAGATATCGCATTTTCTGGTGATGAGGAGGAGTACGCATTCGCACAGTCGTGGTTCGAGGACCTGTGCGCTGCGTGTCGGTGCGAGACAAGCGCGATTTTTGTGATCCCCGGCAACCATGACGTCCAACGGGGCGTGGCAAAAAAACCATTGGTGCAGGCTCTCCACAAAGACATCAAGGACACTGAATCCCATCTCCGCCACAGTAAGCTTACCGGCTTTCTCACCGATGAAGACACGGGCCGGCAACTATATGCCCCAATCTCCAATTTCAACGATTTTGCTGCCCAATACTTCTGCGATCTGCTTCCACCGGATCGAACGAAAGTCGAAAGGCAATTTGTTCTCAATGATGGGTCCGCTCTGCGCGTAACAGGTCTGAATTCGGCGTTCGTATCCAGCCACACTGATACGGAAAGAAGTCTATTCGTAGATCCAGCGGGATTCACGATAACCAACGAAGAAGGCATAACCCACTTGGTCTTGTGCCATCATCCCTACAATTGGTTGGCAAATGGCCAAGAGCTTGCCGACCATCTCAACACCGTCGCAAAGATCCAGCTATTTGGTCACGAGCATACTAGCCGCATCGACCTCAACCGTGACTGGGTCAGGGTCGCTGCCAGTGCCGCCCATCCTGACAAAACAGAACGCGGTTGGGAGCCGGGATATAACCTGCTCGAACTCTCGGTCGGTTTGCATGAAGGCCAACGAAAACTGAATGTCAAAGCCCATGTCCGCGTGTGGCAGCAACGTCCTGGACAGTTCATCGCCAAAATGGATGGGAAGGTAGACCACTTCGCGCAATCTATCCCGCTTGAACCGTGGGAAAGGCCTGAGAAGCAGCTCCCAAATGCGGATGCTGGCGATGATAAGAATGTGGTGGCCCAAGTCCCGGAAGAGGCGGCCATCGAGGAGGATACCTCCATGACTTCGCTACGAACGCTGAGCATAAAGTTCTTCAAACTGACGTTCAGCCAGCGACTGGCAATTGCAGGGGGGCTGTCGTTGTTCGAGGAGACCGATACAAAATTGCCTGATCACGAACGGTTCCGGCGAGTTCTATTGCGGGCGCGGGATCGTCATCTGCTTGCAGAACTTGAATCGGAGATCGACCGCGTCGCCCAGCCCACGGCTTCGACAGTAGAAAAGGAACAGTGATTTGAAAGAACTCACACTCGCCGACTGCTACGGATATGCGGGTCTGTCTGGCGAGGCGACCAACATCCCGCTGCGACTAGAGCCATTTCAGAAAATAGGAAAGAACCTTACGGCTGACCAAGTCGTGGATCTCGTCCGATTCTATTTCGGCCTTCCCGTGAGCAACGAAACGGACTGGTTCTCTGCTCCCATCATTGAGGCGGATCCGGCCTTCTCCATGGTGACCAACAAGCGTGAGCTATCCATTATTGCCATGGCGCTCCTAGCCCAAGAAATTCGCGTTGAGGAAAGTCAACATGCCGCGATCACGGTGCTGGTTGCGCACGCTTGCGGCAAACGCTCGCCTGCAGTGTATCCACAGTTTGTCGAGCTGGTTTCGGCGGCCGCCAAGGACCTATCGATCTCCCATAGACGGGCTGGTGCCGCCAAACAAATCAAGGTTCGCGCGCTGAGCAAAGAGTTGGGTGCCTCTGAAGAAGACCTAGTCCCAAGCAACGACTTTAGTATTTTGAATCGAGTGCTTAAGGAACTGAACGCAGACAGTCAGGAGATGGATAAGTTCCTTGCAAATCAGGTCTCCGCTGCTTTGACCCCGATCAGAAGCGAGATGGCCAACCTCCGCGAAGAGAAAGATATGCTCTGGTGGCTCATCGGGGGACAAAGTACACAGCTCGAGGAAACGTACTCGACTATGGCCGAAGGTCGGGCGGCATACCTCATTGGAGCTGAATTGGCCGCATTGTGCAGCACCGAACTCGGGCCTCGTGCGAGTGGCTTTCTTCTTAACAAGGCGCTGCGAGAGGGTCGGTCCGACAAGATGGCCCCGGTGAAGATTGACGCATTGCCGAAGCTTTTTACCGAATCTGAAATCGGGGTGATTTCCGATACGTCAACAATCGACCAAGTCCGCGATCTTTGCTTTCTCAACAATGCATTGGCACGAGCCAACGATATCGGCTTACCAACTGCGTGGCGGAAGAAGTATGCCGAGGACAATAGCCTTGCCGACAAGACTGCCTTCGAGCCAACCGAACTGGCGCTTCAGAGTTTTCGAGAGGCCTTACTGTTGAAATCGCTGACGACCTAACGAGGAGACACTGTCGTGAGCGAGAGCCCCACCTGCAGCAATCCTGATTGCCAAGTTGCCGAGACTGGATCGTGCCTCGAAGGGCATGACCCGGTTAAGTCATGTCCGAATTTCGGGAAGGCTCCGTCAATTGAAACACCTGATGCGACTAGGGCCGAATCTCCCGACGCTGCTACCGAAACTGAGACTAGAAAGCCCAAATTAAAGCTCGCATCAGGCCAACAATTAAGCCAACGTGAGGTCGATGCGTTTCAACTTTGTCGAGAAGCTAGGTTAGTTGCCGTCGTCGGAGACACTTCAAGCGGAAAATCAACATTACTGTGCTCTATTTATGATAGGTTCCAAAGAGGAACGTTTGCGAAAAGGTCATTTGCGGCAAGTAGTACGCTAAGCGCTCTTGAAGAGTTGGCCCATCTTTCGAGGGCAGCTTCCGGAGCGCTCAAACCTGACACAAAGCGTACGTATCTGTCCGAGGGGCTGCAATATTATCACCTCGCTACGGCACCCAATCCCAAACCCGGTCCACGGTTCGATCTATTTATGTCAGATCGGGCCGGGGAGACTTATCGCTCTGGCATGCATCGTCCTGATGAGCTGCGCGAGCTTCCCGAACTTGGCCTTGCGCGGGTAGTTGCTGTTCTGATCGATGGCGCAAGGCTGGCGGTCACGGAGGAACAGCATGAAGTAGTAGATTCTGCACGGCGGATCGTCCGTGCCATGATTGACGCGGGTGTCCTTCGCACCACCCAACACCTTCAAGTTGTGCTAACAAAACGAGACGAAATCGAACGGTCCGGGAATGCAGCCGATCTCATTCAAAGACTGAAGTCGTTGGTGGATCGTCTCAAATTAGATTTTGGTTCGAAGTTGGCCTCGGTATCCTTCTTCGAGATCGCAGCGAGGGATCCTCTAGGGACGTTCGACCCTGCGTATGGATGTGACGTTCTGTTGGAATCATGGATCAGCGCCGCCGAACCAAGCACTTCTGTTGTAGAGCCGGATGAAATCGAAGAAACGCAATTCGATCGCCTTGGTACCCAGAACAATTTCGGATCATGGGCATGAGCACGAAGCGACACGTCATCCTCGGCTATCCTAACTCTGGGAAGACCACTTACCTCGCTGCCCTATGGCACGTGATCGATGCCGGAGCCACAAACACGTCGTTGGTTCTGGAGAAGCTTACCGGCGACACCGCGTACCTGAACGGAATCAAGGAGACATGGATCAAATGTCGCCAAGTGCCTCGAACCCATCTGACTAGTGAAGAAATGGTGGAAATGTTCGTTCGCGACACCAGGACAGAACAAAGAATGGTTCTGAGCCTGCCCGATTTCTCCGGAGAGACATTTCAAAGCATCTTTGCGGACCGCGAATGTGATGAGCAATTCGCGGAGAAATTCGAAGGTGTCGAGGGGATCCTCTTTTTTATTAACGCCGATCGCTCGAATGACATGATGTCTGTTCTTGACCATGCATTCGGGGAAGAGCCCGCAGAGAGAGAAGAGGATGATAGTCTGCTACTGGAAGATTTTGATCCTCGCAAGGTTCCGGAACAGACCAGAATCGTTGATCTGCTGCAACTACTGCAGAAGAACCCGTTTCAACCGCGACGGCGCCGTGTGGTCTTCGCTATTTCGGCCTGGGATGTTGTTCTGCAAGATGGGATAAGTCCGCAGGAGTGGGTCGCGCGGGAAATGCCCTTGTTGCACCAGTTCCTGAACAACAACTCTGCAGATTTTCATTTGCGGTTCTGCGGAATCTCGGCACAGGGAGGAGAGTTCAGCGAACAGAACCGAGCGGAGCTGCTGAAGAAAACGCCAGCAGAACGCGTTATTTGCGAATGGGAGGGATCAAGAGGACCGGACATCACGCAACCTCTGACTTGGTTGGGCGACGATGGCATCTAGTGGAGTAGCCAACAAGCACACCGTACGAATTCAGCAATTGCTTTTCGGCTACGACCGCGGCCATGGGCTCTTGGCATCCAGCGATAGTGAATCCAAAAGGATCGCGGCCAGCATTCTATCGGATACCGATTGGGACCCTCGGGTAAGTTCGAGAGTGGACGGCTATGTGTCAGCACGGCCGGTGGAAGGCGAAAAGACCTACGCACTCATGAAAACCTGGCGTGCTCCGGAAATGCCGCGACCCGGTTGTGTTTGGACCCACGTCCTCATAGTTGGAGATGCCGACCTCTCCCGCATTCCTGACCTCTCCATTCTGTACGATCGCCTTTGCCGGCCCGACTCGGTCGGCGTGTACTCGCGTTTCAAAAAAGAGATAGTCATTGACCTGACCAACGACGTTCGACCTCCGGCGCCTTTGGACGAACAGACCGTTTGGGAACTCGTTCGTCTTACGTACGATGGCGGGGCTAACGATTTCTGGAACGAGCATTTAGATGAGATCAACCGGGCCTTCCTCGCGCTATGGTCTCAGCAATGGCCATCACTGCGCCGACGTTTCTCGTTTCGGACAGCTCCTCTTTCAGGCGCTAGAATCGATGCGGGAGGGAGGTTTGAGATCGAATTGGTCCAAACCGGGCAGCCGAGGAACAGGTCGGAACCGGAATGGCAATTAAACGCTCTGCAACTGATCGCCCGAGACATCGTTGCTAACGACTCTAGTGACCTTCGACGATTTCTTTGGCGATACGGCGCGGACACTCATGGAGACCGACATAAGTTGGTCTCAATTACGCACATCTATTGGAAAATGCGTGCTGCCGAAAATCAGCATTCGCTTATGGGTGTTGTTAACGAGATCGCGGAGTTTTTCCCGAGGCTAGATGACGCTCGTTTGCTCAAATCCGACTTAACACAGCCGATGAATACCAGCTATTCGCTATTGCCCGAAGTCGACCACTTCGAGATTGTTCGTGGCATCCGGTCCTTAAAAGATCCCCACTCGTTTCCGGCACTCGGTGCAGTAGATCGCAGGACGATCAAGGAGTGGATCAAAGAACGTCCTTTGGAAACAGCACACCTTGCGAGCGATACTGTAGATGTAGAAGATGATTTTGCTACCAGTTTGTTCGATGGAATCTCACCGGTAAAAAATAAAGACTTCATGTGGCAGCTAATGCCTTTATCAGAGCGGGCCTTCGTTCGTGCCTCAGGATCGTCGATAGCGCACTTGGCTGACGAACGCACTAAAAACGTCCGCGATGAAACCCTGATCTCGATGTTGGATGCAACTAAAGCAGGAGATCACGACATAAAGAATATCGTCCCATTTTTGATGGAACGAGAGAGTGCAGAACTAGTAAAGAGATTGAACGACATCGATGCCGCCGCCGTAACGGCGGCAGTCATTGAGACTGCTTCGAAATCTGATGAGAACGCAGTCCAATCTGTGCATCCGACATGGATAGAATGCCTGAAAGACAATCCTACCCAGATAATTCACTATGCCCAAAACTCGGTAGAGAGACGTTCCCAGCTTTTGATGTGTCGCTATCTCTTGAACGCCGACTCCAGGCACACTCCGCTGCCGACTTGGTCCAAGAGATTGGAAGTTGTTGCAAACGATCTGGCCGGCGTCACCGATCTGGAATTTAACGTGTTCCTCCTCATTCAGGCGTTGCGCAGCCCCGAGAAGGGAGCGGATGTAATTCTGCACAACACGTTCGACGCCGTGTATGGTGCCTTGGCTGCAAATCGTTTGTCGTTTCGGACAGAAATGCATCTGTCCGATTATTTGCCAAGTATCGGTTGGTTCAATAACTGGGACAAGTGCCTGCGGCTGAAGATTGCGGCTGTCTCGGTCTTTAAACATCTTGAGATGCCCAAAAAGAAGCTTCTGACAATAACCTCAAAAGACCAAATTCGGGAATCACTGGAGGAAATCTGGTCAAAGTGAGCTAAGCGTGACCATTCAATCACCGGACGAAGTCATCACACAGTCGGATGTGAATATCGCCGCGCGCTTTCGCGCTCGGCTACTGACCAAAGATTGAATAGTAACTTTGGTCAGTAGTGAATACCCATGGGCTATGAACCAATACGTGCTGATGGAGCGCTAGAGCGCTTCACGTTTTGACGGAAGCATATCCGGCGTTTTGTAGATAGTTGGCGCATTCTTTGGGCTTGATGGTTGAGACGAGTGTGCCGATGTGGCGCCAAGTGTCGTCAATGGTACGTTTCTGGGCTGCGCGCATCCAGTGTTTGATCTTTGCGAAGGCTTGTTCGATCGGGTTGAGGTCGGGACTGTAGGGCGGCAGGAACCAGAGCCTTGCTCCGGCGGATTTGATCAACTGACGAATGATGGTTGCCTTGTGGGAGCCGAGATTGTCCAGAATGACGATGTCACCGGGTCTGAGAACCGGCAGGAGTTGTTGCTCGACATAGGCGCGGAAGCATTGGCCGTTGATCGGACCATCGAAGACGCAAGGTGCGGTGAGGGTAGCGTCGTCTTAACATTTGCGTCGGTATTTGGCGGCATGAACCCGAACCCGACGCCCGATGTAACGACGCTGCGCTATAAGCGTCATCGTTTTCCTGCTGAGATCATAGCGCATGCGGTGTGGCTCTACTTCCGCTTTCCGCTGAGCTTGCGTCATGTCGAAGATTTGCTGGCTGAACGCGGCATTGAAGTCTCGTTCCAGACTGTCGCGGAATGGGCTGGCAAGTTCGGCCAGCACTATGCCCGGTCCATCAGGCGGCGTTCGAGGGGAAGTTTTGCCGACAAATGGCATCTGGACGAGATGGTCGTTGCCATCAAGGGCAAGAAATACTGGCTGTGGCGCGCCGTCGACGCAGATGGTTATGTTCTCGATGCCCTGATCCAGAGCCGCCGGAACAAGAAGGCGGCCCTTCGGCTGATGCGAAAGCTACTGAAGGGCCAGTGCGTCACGCCGCGTGTCATGATCACTGACAAGCTCAGATCCTACGACGCAGCCAAAAGGAAGATCATGCCCGGTGTCGAGCATCGTTCGCATAAGGGTTTGAATAACCGGGCGGAGAATTCGCATCTGGTTGTGCGACGACGAGAACGAGGTATGATCCGGTTTAAGTCGGCAGGACAATGCCAGCGCTTTGTCTCCGTTCATGGCCGGATCGCCAACCTCTTCCGTCTTCACCGCGACCGGAAGAGCGCTGCTGAACATCGCGAATTGCGAAACGCCACCATGAATACGTGGCGCGAAATTGCGTTGGCGACCGCGGCATAGACAGGCCCCATCGCGGCTATTTCTGTCCCGACCCCAGTTAAGGCGACGCTACCGGCAGGGCTGGTCCGCCGCTTGATTATCACGCCCAGACCAGCCCGCGCATCCAAGCCATTACGCATCTGTCGTCATTCTGACATTTGATTGCAACTCACGAACGATGTTCGATATCGCGACTACGTTTGCTTCGGGAAGCGCCGAGTGCTCGGCGCGATGATAACACCTGACCGCCATAAATCTCCCACTGACAAAGAAACCATAATGCTTTTCAGTGTTTCGAATGACGAAAGGCGAATGCCTTTCAAAATCGGGGAGCCCGGCGCCAGGATCACGTGTCCCGTCATGAATGTTGCGATCATGCGATCTTAGCAACGCCGAATTTCCCTCCCCGAAAGTCATCAGGTTTGCCTCGAAAATCCCGACGTTTCTCCCAACTTCAAAGATGCGGGATGAGTTCGGATTTATCGGAATGGGCTCGAACTCTGGAGTGTAATGCGTAAAATATTCCGACTTATCTGGATTGTAGATTCGTATTCCGGTCGGAAACACCTCAAGATATTCCAATAAATCAGTGTAATGCTTGCGATACTCTGAATACCCCCACCCTGGTCCATAATACATTTCCCACACATTCATAAATTGAAAAAAGAACGGCGTTCGACTGTCGATCTTCTTATAGAATAATTCCTTGAAAATTGGATCTCTTCCATAAGATATGAAAAAATTGCAGTCCGTAAAACTGATCAGAATATCTGCATCTCTCAACTGATTGATAACTTTCTCAAACAACTCTTCTTCAAAATAAGGATTCACATATTCATGGTGCGTAAAGCAAATTATCTCGTCCTCAATTGGCGATGTCGCAAGCCGCAGCGCATTCAAGCAATTTTCGACGATTCCATTGGGCCCATCATTTATATCCAATACAAAATATTTCATACCAATAGCTCCCTTTTTTCTACATATATAGTATTCAATAAAAATATTTCCGTCAATACATAAATAAAATGTCTATTCGGAAATGTTTTTATATCAATTTATATAATAAATAATGTGATTTTATATTTATTTGTCATACTACGCATTTCTAATTATAGAAGCGGAGCTTCAAATGAAATCTGAAACGAACCCTCTACCGGGCGAGGGCGCCTTCTGTAGAGGCAGGAAAACGGCTTCAGCGGATTTGACCAAGCGTCTTAATTCCGCATGATGCCCACACATATAAAATATTTAAATATAGAATTTATTGCACAGAATCTTTATATTGTCGATTAGAGATTTTAATACTTACTTTCTATTGACTATTGTGTTTTTATATCATACTATAGTGGAAGCATAAGGAGTATAAAAAATGAATTGCTATAACGAATACAATTTCATCCGCGGCTATGATGCTGCAGCGCGAACCGGAAAAATTTCCAACTACGAATATGCCGGCCGGCTGCTGCTGCCAGGCGAAGATGCATTAATCATTCTCAAAAACAGCAGCATGACCGCTGCTATCGGAGACGATACTGCTCCGAAAGAGCATCCGATTCATGCTTTCTTGGCAAATCATGAAGACGAAATCCGATATGTCACAGCTCATGATCTGCGCTCACATCAAGAAATCATAATTGCTGGTCGATGGCATCCAACTGGATACGGCGAAGAGTCCTTTGAGCCGTACCTGACGCGCAGGATTACCTATGCGGGCTCTGCGAAGACCTCAAAATATGACTACGATTTTTTTGGCTTTGGTGGCTACGGTTTTACCATTGAACTAAACTTTCGCACAGACGGCCAAGGCGCATTTGCAGCAATGGTAGCTGCGACGGCACATTACACCGATTACAGTCATCTGCGTCCGGGGCTTGCTGAGTCCCTTGGCCTTCCCACCGGGATGCTCTGGTTTCCGGTAGTTCCATCCGAGTTACCATTTCTGGTCGTCGAGCACGCTATGCAGATCATGCAGGAGCGTTCGACTGTTGCTAGCGCCGGTCATGCCGGCGTTTCGCAATGAGCTGGACGGGAGAGTCATAGCTCAGCCCCGATCGCATCAATTTTTTCAAAAATAGAACCGAAAAGGAATTTTCAATGCCAACAAATCTTTCAGGAATTCACAGTGCATCTCGCATGCAGCGAGCCATGCAGCAAAGTCCGATCCCGGAAATGATCGCAGATCTCGCCGCTGGCAATATTACGCCGGCATCTTCAATCGCAGAGCTTCGAATGCGCTATCGTACAGACCGGCTCTGCGAAGGGGAGGCAAAAGCCTGCATGACTCATGCCTGTCGCGCGCATGCGGCAGCAGTTGGATCGGTCCTGGTCGTGACAGATGACGAAGGAAAAATCTGCTTTGGGTATGTCCCTGACCCAGGCCTGGACACGGATGATCCCGAAATGGCGACTGTGTTTCAGCTGCTTGGCAAGACGATAGATGCAGGTCATGCTGCTGGAATCGTTGCGGCGCGGCCGACTACCGATACCTCTTCGTCGGTTGAGTACCCCGTGTTTGCAATGCCTGCATTCGAATACGAGCACGCTCATGGCCAGGCGGTCGGAGCGTATGGCACATACGTAATAAGTTTTCGGATTACAGTTGCTCGGCCAACCCCGAGCTCCACGCCAACCGGTTAAGCGCCGCTGATACTTGGCAATCGACATCGTGTAGATGGTGCTGTTCCCATCTCCGGAAATGTCGAGAACTACCTTTCTGCTGTCGGTCGTCACAGGCTTCCGACTGCTGCAATTGCGCCGATTGGACCGCTGGTTGCCTTACGCAGCAACCTCTTCGATGCGCACTGGGTCGAGATGGGCGTCTATTTCGGTGCTCAGCGCACGTTCCGCAGGCGCCTTGGTCAGTCCTGCCAAGGCCCCGGTTTTGCCAATTAGGTCTACGGACGTGCGGCCTTTCATCAGCAGGTCCAGCAGGTCTTTATCGATGCTGGTGCGAGGGTCTCCTCTTCGAGCAGCTAAGGCGTCAGCGCACACAATATCGGACAGTCTCGCCACGCGCATACGGTGAAACAGCCTGGCGTGTTCGACCTCATTCGTCACCCTCGTCGATACCCCATATCGACTGCCGGGCAGTGGACGAACGCGGTTTCACAGGCGGTTGTGCGATCATTAGGGATCACATGCGCGAGCGTGATCGGCGGCGTAGAGCGCAAGGCGCTCTTCTTCGTGCTCAACCTACCCCAGCAACAACAAAAAGCGAAGCACCGTCGGCGCGCCAAGGCGGCCCCACGGGTCTGATTTCGTGTAACAATAATTAATACTACACTCTAATATTTGTATCTCTAATAGTTTATGGGTGCAATACGCCTTAATTATTTTTTAAATACATAATTACTCTATTGACTTGGTATGAATTACATACTATTATTATATAAGTAATGTATCAGGGAGTTGGCATGAAATACTTTGTCTTGGACTTTAAAAGCAATCAGAATGATTTTGTATCTAGATACATATTAGCTTGCGTAGGCGCCTTGCGACATGCAACACGGGGTGAACACACGGAAATCATTCAGTTCGGACGTGATGAATATATGCACCACCCGGATCCTGACGAATTTTTTCGATACATAGTCGACGAACTTCGCGACTCGGACATCATACTTGGCTTTACTAACGATAACATGCTATCATTTTTAGATAATATTGCTGGATTTCGTGACGTCTTGTTTGACAAGATTGATAATCATACACCGTTCTATCTGCAATTTACCCAATTATGGGAGGCCATGAATGTTTGTTGTGGCGTGATGACCCGTCAGGCCAATAGATATAACCAACTGCTACGTAGGCTTCATGTCTATCCGACAGAATTTAAAGTACGCAGTTCAGAATGGTTTTGTGGGTTTTTTACTCAGTACACCGTCAGGTTTGAGCCCTCCAAACTGGATTCACGCTTATCCACTGTCTTTGCAAATGAAGAGAAGGTCTGGATGGATGAGACTAGTCTGATGACTTTTGGCGCGGGCAATACAGCCCTGCTTAGATCCAACGAGGGTCATCGCAATATGAATCCCTGGGATCCCAACGCCAGATTGATCGACTACGAAAAGCATTCACCGTTCGTCATAAGAAAGACTGAAAACCATTTTGGGTACCTGGTGAGCGGAATGTTTTTTGCGGTCGATTGTGATTTCGAGGCACGTGCAAGGTCAGACATGGAGGCAAACATTACTGCAATTTCCAATATCGTACGGGATCTGCAATCAAACGTAAGAGTAACCGCTGATGCGTAACCGTGTGCCGAGCGATTGTTCAATCCATCGAAGGTCCGATTACTGAGGCAGCGCATCATGCAGACGCTCAATGCCTGCCTCGACGCCTCAATGCGGACGAAGCCAGCTGCGGCAAATTGTATAAGCAAGTCAGGCGCAAGACCGCGACGTCGGGGTGGTATCGTTGACATGACGAAACCGAACACAGGTGTGCGCAGCGATACTTGCCCATACACATTGCTGTTCGACCACCCTATTTGGCGAATGCGGGATGACGTCAACGCTGGAAGTCTGCTGGACAAGAGGTGCGAGCGGAAACGTTCACCAAGGGCAGAACCGGAAACAGACGCTTGCCGGCTTGGAATTCTCTTGAAACTTGGTAGTCTGAGAACGAATAATGAACGACATTCGGCTACAGTGAGTCGAGTCGCATGATCAACTTCGAGGACAGAATGACCGACGCGAAGCCAACGTTTTACGAATTCTTCGCCGGCGGAGGCATGGCGCGCGCCGGTCTCGGCGACGATTGGCAATGCGTTTTTGCAAATGATTTCGACTTCAGGAAGGGCGTCGCATATCAGTCGAACTGGGACAAGAACAGCCACACCGTTATGAAGGTCGGCGACATCAGAAAGGTCGAGACCAGCGAATTGCCTGGAGCCGCCGATCTTGCCTGGGCATCGTTTCCTTGTCAGGACTTGTCGCTTGCCGGCGGCGGCGCCGGGTTGCGCGGCGAGCGCTCGGGAACCTTCTATCCGTTTTGGAACATCATAAAGCTACTGATCGCTGAAGATCGGGCGCCGCGCGTCGTCGCGCTGGAGAACGTCACCGGCACCTTGACCAGTCACGGCGGCAAGGACTTCGCCGCCATTTGCCAGACGTTCGCGGAACACGGCTACCGCTACGGCGCGATGGTCATCGACGCGGCGCTCTTCGTACCGCAGTCGCGCCCTCGCCTGTTTGTCGTCGGCGTTCGCGACGATGTCGAACTCGACGAGAAGATGGTCTCGCCCGGACCCATCGAGCCTTTTCACACACGGGGCCTGCAAACCGCCTACGGCCGCATTGACGATGCCGCCAAGGCGAAGTGGCTATGGTGGAACATGCCGACGCCACCGCATCGCAACACCGTTTTCGCCGATCTGATCGAAGAGACGCCGGAAAGTGTGAGCTGGCACACCGCTGCCGAGACAAGCCGATTGCTTGGGCAGATGTCAGCTATCAACCTCGCGAAGGTGGAAGCAGCAAAGCGTGCGGGACGTCGAATGGTCGGGGCTGTCTACAAACGCACACGAGTTGAACAAGGCGTCAAACACCAGCGCGCAGAGGTTCGGTTCGACGATCTCGCTGGCTGCCTCCGCACACCTGCCGGCGGCTCATCGCGCCAGGTGATCATTGTGGTTGACGGCAATCGCATCCGTTCGCGCCTCATCTCGTCTCGCGAGACCGCTCGACTGATGGGTCTCGACGAGACATACGTGCTGCCCAAGAACTACAACGAGGCATACCATCTGACCGGCGACGGCGTGGCAGTCCCGGTCGTGCGCCACTTGGCGCAGCACGTCATCGAACCTATTCTCAAGCGGGCAAAGATGAGGAACGCCGATGCGGCGTGAGCGTCTTCCACTGCAAACAGAACGCCGGTCGGCGCGACAGAACGAGAAGTTTGCTGAGGACCTAAAGCCGTAGGTCAATCTACTCCAGCACCACACAAGCGATTGGAAGTAGGCCAAATACAGCGGCCTTTTTCGGGACGCGACCAATGTCGTGGGCAATGCTTGGCGGCGCTTCAAATGAATTGCTGGTTCGTGCAGCGCGCCTTCAAACAGATCGACGACGCCAGGCTCATCAAGAGCTGGATATCTTATCTGAGTGAGACCGCGGTGAGGATGGCGACGCCGCAATAGATCTCGGGCGCGATGCGGTTGCGCGTCTTTCGAAAATTGCTTCGGTGGCGAAGTTGACAGTCCCAACTTCGCGGATCTTGTAAACCACCTCACCGCCTCGGAGAGCTGGCGCAAGACATCGACTGCTCGCGGCGGTATAGTTCATGCCGAATCGTAGGCGACGCCAATACGACGGGCTGAAATGACCGGAACGACCAAGTCAGACGAAATCAACGTCCCGCCTTTCGAGACGGAAGACTTGCGCCGGAACCTTGTGACTTTCCTCGACAGCGAGTTCGACGACCCCGTCGTTGGCGGCACGCGCCGCGTCGGCAACTTTCGTTGGGGCGTCTATATTTTCTACGACTATGACGGCGAACCAATTTACGTCGGGCAAACAAACGAAATGCTCCGCACCAGGATCAGGCGGCATCTGACCAACCAGAGAACGGATGCGGTGGCGATGAGCGTCCTCGACCCGTTCGAAGTCTATGAAATCGAGGTCTATCCGCTTCCGCAATTCCAGGACATCAGCGGAGCCGCCGATCGCGCTGCCGCCCGGGCGCATCTCAACGCTCTCGAGCACGCGGTCTACGGCAAGGCGATCGCCGGCAGCCAGTTCAAAGCCATCCTCAACGAGAAAGATCCGCCGGCCCCAACCGCGGAAGTTGAGATTCCGCCATCGTTCCGTATGCGCGTCGTCTCCGACGACGTCGCCAGGATCCGCAGCCATCCCGATTTCCGGATCGCCCGGCGGTCGCTGATAATTTCGCGTTTGGCGCAGGTTATATCGGAGCGAAAGGTTCAGGGCGGCCTGCGCCGTGTCCTGCTCACCCAGGCAAAGCGGCTTCAATGGCTGGCCGATCGTCGCTATCAGGCGCTGGGCGGCTCCTTGTCCGTCGAGGCGGATAATGTCGAAGAAGACGACAACGACTGATCCAGTCCGCAGCGACATCATGCGAGCGGTCAAATCCGCGGACACCAAGCCCGAGATGGTCGTGCGCCGGCTCGTTCACGCCATGGGCTACAGATACCGGCTTCATTGCAAGGACCTCCCCGGCAAGCCTGACCTTGTCTTCGGCCCGCGCCGCAAGGCCATCTTTGTCCACGGTTGTTTTTGGCATGGACATGACTGCGGCCGGGGCGCGCGAGAGCCAAAAGCAAACGCAGTATATTGGCGGGCCAAGATAGCTCGCAACGTTGAGCGCGACGCCGCCAACGAAATTGCCCTGAAGGCCGCCGGCTGGAGCGTCCTCACGGTTTGGGAGTGTCAGACGAAGGTTCGAGATCGAGCCCATCTCGAGCGCGCGCTGCGTGAGTTTCTGGACTAGGTCTACGGAAGCGAATCGGGAGCGAATGGCGCCGCAACTGCCGGCGCAGAGACCTCCGGTGATGCGATGCTGCCCTAGACCTGTTGGTTAAAGCCGTCATAGGTCTCGGCCGCCAAGGCAATCATCGCCACACTACGATGCCATCCACAATTCGCGTCAACATGGCGCGATCGTGGGATTACCGGAAGTGAATCAGGCGATTTCGCATCGCGCGTCATTGGATGGCGATTTCTGACGAACTGCTATTATGATGCACCTTCACGCCAAACGCATCAAACAACTCCGCCCCATCATGCCCGGTTCATGCAGCGATTGGTTCGATAAGTGCCTCGTTCTTGGGCGAGCCGCCACTGAAATCCTGCCCCAAGACCCTGTACGTTTCTGCGATTCTGAATACAGGAATCTCGATTCATTATTATGAAGTAATGGGGGGAAAACAGCGGAGAATCAAAAACACCGTTTGCAGAGACTATGGGAGAGGCTGGCTTTAGGATCGGCGTCGAGGGCGCCAAAAATTCAGTGACTGTTGCCAGAAAGAGCCCGCTTTCGAGGCCTTTACTGATGATCCAGGTCTCAAGGCTGATCGGGTGATCTCAAGGAAATCTGGAAGCTGCGCCGAGCACAAATAGAAGGTGCGTCTTGCAGGTCTGTCGGCAGCCCACTCATAACCCGCTTAAATTGCCAGACCTCAGCGCTGGTCGCTCATGTCCTCAGACATGATGCCCGCAACTTGCCCGCCAGGTTTTCCGATCTCGTACGCTTGACCAAAACCCTTTGAACTCGCCGGCCGATGCTGACGCCGTTTGCCAAGGAATCGCGGAATCCTGAACTTGAATCGAGAATACGCACTTTGGAATCGCGACAGCATAAATTGAAACAAATTGCATCGAGTTGTGGGCACGTCGTTTCCCATTGAATCGATTGCCAGAAAACCTGATCGAACTTCCTGACAATTTGTTCCAACCGCACCAAAGAGCGGCGAGGGGTGCGGTTTATCGTATCCACCAGAGCCGTATCGGATCGGCTTTGCGCACAGCGTTTCGCCTGCCGTGGGATAAACAGGAGATATCGTCAGCTATGAGAAACTGCCAACCTAGAATCGCAGGGACAGAAATCTGAATCGCGAGCGCTCAATTCGGAATCGATCAAGCAGATCCGTGAATCGAATTGGTGGAAGTTGGAATCGAAAAAGTAGATCTTTGAATCGGTAGGCTGCAGTTCGCAGGCCTATTTCCGGAGCGCGATGCCGTGGAGAACCCATGATGGAGCCACTGTAAAGGAGCGCCCCCATGAGATGGTCAAGCATTATCCGCAAGCGCTGACCCGTCAGCATGATCAGACTTTGCGTGCAGGGCCCAACTCACCGACATCCAATGTCATGGATTGACCAAGCGCGAGCAGCAGATTGGGTACGTCTTCAACGCAAACGTCGTTTGCGACTGAATCGCCTGTTTATTGTTTTGAATCGGCTGAGCGGGGTTCTGAATCGCGACAGCGTAAATTGAAATGAGTTGTTTGAAGTTGCCCGCACGCTATGGCGCTTGGTTTTGAGGTGCGGGTAACTCAGGTTGCCTTGCCGGGGACCTATCGCAGCGCGAGGCAAACCGTCATCCGAGCCATTGGCCGTGATGCTGAGAAGAGAAGCGGCTTTCCAGGTGCTGCACATTGCAGGTCTTCCCAGTCGACTAATGGCATCGGTTGGAGGCAACAGCCCGGGGCCAGGATCCCCGGTTGTTGTTGGGGAGGTTCCATGCGGCACTTGCTTAAGACCCCAATCAGATGGCGATCATGACCAGCAACGTAGCAGGCTAGACGATATCGCGCGCGGCTACAAGAAGGGCGAGCTTGTCGACACCTTGCTGCGGCACTTCACTCTGGCTTTCAGCGCAGATGAGCCAAGCGCTGCGCAGAGCAAGGCGAAGGCGTGGCTGCCGAACGCGATGCTGTTCCCGGCGATCGACCCGCAAGCCGTGCAGGACGAACCAGAGGACGAAGCCATCGCGGCTTGAAAGGCGCGGTGCGAAAAATCGCCGGCTTGCCGCAAGCGGCCAGCCGGCTTTTGTTCCTGCTGTCGCGCTTTCTAATCGACCAGTTCGAGCACGAGGCGCGCCTTCGCGCTCTCAAGAATTAGCTGCGATCCGTCCAGGATGAAACGATCCGCGCCCGTCACCGCGCCGTGAAAGGCTTTGTCGAACGCGCCGCGTTCATCAGGGCAGACTTGCAAAGTCTTTCTGAGTGAGTGGAAATCGGGACGTCCTGCCGCAATCACCATTCCGCCGCCCATGCCGTTGCACGCACCGGAAATCCCAATGTCATATTGCCCATCCTGCACGCCTTCATCCGTCGCCGGAGCGCCTTGAAGCTCATAGGCGGTGATCCTGATCGTGCCTTTGTGGCCGCGCGCTTCCGGTAGTGCGGGGTTGGCACTGACGACCTGCCATTTGCCATCAAGATTCCATTCGGCGGCCCCGGCTATCGGAGCAATAAGGCAAGCTGCAATAGCAATGAAAAGGCGCATGTTCCTCTGTGGCCTTTTGCTTCTAGGTATTTACCCACCCCCTTGCCATGCGCCACAATGTCTGAATCCATGATGGTATGGATCGGACTGATCTGCAGCAGCTGAGCAAGGACGAATTGATCGAGATGGTGCTTCGGCTCCAGCGTCCTGCTCGTGGCTCAACGCGGTAGAGGGCTTCTTCGCAAAGCTCGCCAAGCGGCGACTGAAGCGCGGCGTCTTCCACTCAGTGGTCGACCTCCAGGCCACCATCAACCGGGTCGTCGAAGAACATAATGAAAAGCCAAAGCCCTTCACATGGACCGCCGATCCCGACAAAATTATCGCCGCTGTCAAAAGAGGGCACCAAGCGTTAGATTCCATCCACTAGAATATGGATACTGGTACAATAGCACCTAAAATTGGGCAGTGCAGTGGCAGCGCAGGAGGATTCATTGCTGGAGCGTATGGTGGCCGAACAGTGCAGAGAAGCGCGCCGTGAAGGCCGGTCATTGCTGGCGGTCTGTTTCGATACCTTTGATCGTCTGAGAGGCGACAAAGACCTGGGATATTATTGTGCAGCTTTCGATAGCCCCGCGGAGCTGCGAATTTTCCTCGCCGACAGACAGACAGGCCAATGGGAGCCGGGACGCCTAAACGATTTCTGCGAGGTGGTGATCGACCTGCAAGACGGCGACCGGCACCATGTCCCCGCAGCCTGGCTCGAGAAAAATAGCGCTTGAGGCGGTATCACTTCATCGGCGATGTTCACGGGATGAAGGGCGCGCTGGACGCGCTCATGGATGCGCTTGCGCCGCAAGCGGGCGATGTCGCTGTATTCCTGGGTGATCTGGTCGATCGCGGCCCAGACTCCCCCGGCGTGGTACGAGCGGTTCGCGATATGGCCGAAAACGCGGCGTTCGATGTGGTGCTGATCGAAGGTAATCATGAAGAGCTGCATCGCCGTTGCCGATCGGAATCGCCAGTAGATCAGGAACAGCGGAGTAGTCCGAAGCTTCGCCGCCTGTCAGGACGAAGCCAAGAGGGCGGCCCTGACCGTCTGCTCGGGCGTGGATTTTCGTCGTAAAGCCGCCGCGTGATCGACCAAAAGCCTCCTGATAAGTCCC